>Ga0226835_1000747_pt1 | contig 26944 bp, 18 predicted proteins | sample LAC_MetaG_1_FD_163627 | JGI IMG/M metagenome (GOLD analysis project Ga0226835, IMG submission 163627) | Anaerobic ammonium oxidizing microbial communities from anammox membrane bioreactor (MBR) in UC Berkley, California, United States -... | ecosystem: Engineered > Bioreactor > Anaerobic >...
AAGCGCGAGGCTACAGCAACCCCCAAAACCTCATCGCCATGAGCTACCTGCTGCACGGAAAGCTACGACCCGCTACCCACACCAAATGACGAGGAACCGTTTTTTGGGAGTTGGGTGTCGCCCTGACAGGGCTCGGAGGCGAACCTGCGATGGGTTCCAGGGCTTCGCCCTTCGCTTTAGGCTTTCGGCCCGTTGGGCCTGTGGGGACATAGGTTGAGGTGGTTTTGGGCCACGGGTGCGAAAGCCGCGCTTTTCGGCCCGTTGGGCTTTTTGGGCGTTCGGTTGAGGTGGTTTTGGGCCACGGGTGCGTTCTTCGTCAGGGGGTGATCGGAGGGTTTGCGGTGGGGCGTTCGCTTCGTCGCCAGAGGCGGTCGGAGGGTCCGCGGGGGCGTTTGGGTTGTCTGTGGAGGTAATGAGATGGTTTGCGGACGTCTTCCGATTGTCGGCGGAGGCGTTCAGATTGTCGCTGAAGGCGTTCAGATCGTCGGCGGAAGTATTCCGATTGTCAGTGGAGGCGTTCCGATTGTTGACGAAGGCCTTCAGATTGCCCGCGGACGCGTTCAGATAGTAGGCAGACGTATTCGGGTTGCCTGTGGGGAGCTTCAGATTGTTGGCGGAGGAGCTCAGATTGTCTGCGGGAGGGGTTTCGGTAGCGTGCTTGGGGTCGAAGCTGGGCGGCGCTCCCGGCGATCGGGGAGATGCGGGCGCACCGCATGGGCTAGGTGTCGCCCTGACAGGGCTCGGCGGCCAACCTGCGATGGGTTCCTGGGCTTCGCCCTTCGCTTTAGGCTTTCGGCCCGTTGGGCGTTTGGGCACATACGTTGAGGTGGTTTCGAGTCCCAGGTGCCCAACTCACGGCCAGTGGGCGAGGCGGGCGCAGCCGCGCGGAGGTCTCAGGTGCGAGCGGTCGGGTTTGGGCGCTTTGCGCGATACGCTTTTGGGCAACCTCTGCATTTTGTGGCTTCGATCTGCGAAACCTGTCGTATAATGGTTTTACGGCCACGTGCCGTTTCTGCTGGGGGAGCCCGAAAGGGCTGAGAGTCCCGCCAATCGCGGGAGACCCTTCGAACCTGAACCGGTTAGCACCGGCGTAGGAAAGCGGGAGGCTCGACGCGCGAGCAAGGGTCGTTCCGCCTTTTCGCGGAACGGCCCGCTTGGCTTTTTGGAGGAACCACCTATGAAAAGCACAAGACAACGCTCGGCATTCACCCTCATCGAGCTCCTCGTCGTCATCGCCATCATTGCGATCCTTGCGGCGATTCTGTTTCCGGTTTTCGCATCGGCCAAGGAAGCCGCCAAACGCACCGCTTGCCTGAGCAACTCGCGGCAGATGGGGATGGCGATCATGCAATACGTTGCCGACTACGACTCGACGATGCCGATTCACTACGCTTACAACAGCGTGCCGCCCGCTGGGCAGCCCGGGCACAAGGGGGTGGAGGTGATTCTGGACCCTTACACCCGAGGCGGGGGGCGGGGGCTGGCGGTTTCGCTCAACGCGATCTTCCGTTGCCCGCTCGATGCCGGGGGACCCTATACGTCGCAGGACGTACCCGGCAGCACGAGCTATTGGGACGCTTATGGAAGCAGCTACAGGTTCACCAAGTGCATGCTCTCGGTGGTTGCGGGCGAGTCCAGCAGCAACAACGTGCTTCGGGACTATACGGCGATCGTGAACGAGAGCGCCATCGAGTTTCCGGCCGAATCGCGGGTCTTGCGAGATGAGATGTTCGCGGTGTTCGATCGGGGCAACACGCCGGACGCTTGCGACAGGTACGGCTATGACTGCGACCCGCCTTACAATTACTATCGCAGGTGGCATTCGACTGGGGGGAACATGGTGTTTGCCGATGGGCATGCGGCTCATATCTCCGGGACGGCGCGGTTCGACCAGTCGAGGGTTTCGCCCAGCGGAGAGCGTTCGGGCGACCCGCATCCGTCGGAAGGGACTTGGTATTGGGCTTGCGACTAGCGCGCGTCTCAGGAGTCGCGCGTCGCGCCCCTGCAGCCTGGGCGGCAAACGTGAGCTAGATTTGAGGGCTCTTTCCATCGCTCGGACCCTTTGGCCCGTCGTGCCTCGGGAGCCGATTCGTGAGATCACTCCTGACTCCTCGTAAGAATCGTCGCCGCGCCTCTTGACAAATGTTTGCGGGCTCGGTATGATGCCATCGTCTCCAAAGGGATCACTTTTTGTCTACTCTTTGGAGCGAGGAGTGTTGCGATGAGGCATTGGAGATTCGTGGTTTCTTTTGTAATGGCGTTCAGTGTTTGCGCCGGCGTGTTGGCTCAGGAAATGGAGCCGCCAGCCGAGCTCAAGAAGCTGGAGTGGATGGTCGGTAGCTGGGAAGGCTCGACCAAGTACAACATGGAAGGCATGGAGATGGAGTCGAAAGACACCATGGACATTCGCTGGGACGGCCAGTTTCTCCGGATCACGAACGTGGGCGATATGGGCGCGATGAAGATGTCCGAGACCATGTTCATCAGTTGGGACGCGGGCTCGAAGAAGTATAAGTCGTGGTCGTTCACCAACTTTGCGCCCATGCCCCGGATGGAGACGGGGGAGTTCTTAGGCGACAAGTTCGTTTCGGTGAGCGAGCCCTGGTCGGTGCCGGGCATGGCGGAGGCGACGGTGAGCCGGTTCGCGCTGACGAGGAAGAGCGCCACCGAAGTGTCGTTCCTTCTTGAGTTCAAGGAAGGCGACAAGTGGACGAAGGTCGGTGAAGGCTCGGCTACGAAAAAGAGCGGTTAGGGCGGGTTAGGCGACGGGGTTCGTACGGAACCTGCGAGCACGGACAGCGCACGGAGCGTGTGTTTCGGGCGCTGTCGTCCTCTCAGCTTCGTTTTCAAGAAATACGTGTTATGATGTAGCAATAACATTCACATTTCATTGCACTTCTTGGGTGCGATTGGGACATCTCAGAGCCAGGGCACCGCTGGGCATCGTAGGTCCGGCACATGGCGGTAGTTCTTGGGGGGAGGGACTCAGTTGATTCGGTTGTTACTTGCATTAGGCGCGATTTCGGCTTGTTCGATAGCCGGGGCGGCCGTCTTGTGGGATCAGCCCTATGACGGCGCAAGCGAAGCGGCGCTTTCCCAAACGATGTCGGACGCGCCGACGCTTTCGACGTATGAGTTCGACGACTTCGAGGTCGGCTCGCTTGGATGGCGCATCGCGCAAATCCGAATTCGAGGCAGGGAAGGGATTTCTCCGCCTGGAGACCCCACGCACAACGTAACGGTCCGCTTCAGAATCCAGTCAGCGGCGAACGCCGTCTTTCCCGGAACGGTCTTTGCCCAGTTCGACTCCGCCAGTTCGTACGAGGGTCCTGACCTGCTTTTTGGAGGCCTGGACATCGAGTTGGCTCCGGGGACATATTGGCTGACGGCAAGCGTGGATCGCCCCCTGGTTCCAGGCGGCCAGTGGTTTTGGCTTCGGACCGCGGCGACTCAGAACGGCTTGGAGCATCGATTTCATAATCCGGGCGGCGGATTTGGCTTCGGAACCGATCCGATCCCTGGATCGACGGTCTTTGGCGATGCGGGCGACCTGAGTTTTCGAATCGAAGGCGCGATCGTTCCCGAGCCAACGGCCTTCGCAGGCTTAATGCTTGGAGTGGGCTGGATCGTGAGGAGGAGGGCAAGATGAAGTTTCGGCTTGGCTTTGCGCTGGTTCTCGGAGCGATCGCTGCTTGCTCGAACGCTTATGACACGGGCCACCACGCCAACCTGACACGCTCGGCGATGTGGGATGAGGGCTTTTCCGTGGACGCTCGGGATAGCGTGATCGTATACAACTGGCTAACGGATTACTTCTCGAACTCCCCCACGGCGGGGCTGAAACCGCATCTTGGAAAGCTTCACTTCGACAACCTGTTCTCGACGCAAGAAGTAGCCAACTACTGGGGCCGGTTGGTGCAGAACACCGCGGCCGCTTGTAAGGCGTATGGCAAGGCAGGCGACTTTCTCTCGCTCCTAGCGATTATGGGAATGTCGCTTCATGCGGTCCAGGACTTCTATACGCACTCCAACTGGATTGACTATTATCCGCAGTGTCCTGACGGGGGACTCCATACGGTCACATGGTTCGATGATCCCGATCGGATGAAGAAGGCGGTGTACACGGGGGGTTATCCAAGTGACCCGGTTCCGACGGGCGCGATTGAGCTTCATGGCGCCTATTTCGATGGACTGAACAAGGATTCCTATTTCAATCCCTATTGGATGAACGGATACGTCGCCGCATATAAGGCGTCAAGGCAATGGATCAAGGCGATGAGGTCTTGGTTCAACAACGAGCCTCGCTGGCTGGCAATGTTAGGCTACACGATCACTAACGTAAACCTTCGCAACGAGTTGAACGCCGACTTGGAGGCTACCTACGGAATATCGGCCTGGGTCCTCCTACCTGTGGGTCCTCATCGACATGACTTCGCTCATGGGAAGTGGAAGGGGTACGGCAGCGGCGATGCCGCGCTCTTTGCCGAGTTGTTCGGAAGGTGGGGACCTTCGACTTCGTTTTTCCAGGCTGCGTTCACTGCTCGCAACACGCACCGCAAACTAACGGACGGGCTTCGGGGCGACCTGCCACCTACTGCCGCGCCGACACCGCCCCCAGCGTTTGCCGTGGGTGCGAGGGGGGTATTCGTCCGCACCAAGTTTGTGGCCGAACAACCGGGTGGAAGGGGAGATCCGCCCGCGGATCCGTTCACTAATCCCGACTATCGAGGAAGCGTCTCGTTTAATGGGTTTGAGTTCATAGAGGCAACCCAGGTTAATTCCAAGTACGTCGAACCAGCCTGGAACTCGGTGGAGTTCTACAAGAACGCGTACCAAACGGCGAAGATCGAGTATTGGCTCTACGATGAGGACTTGGGGCCGTTTTCAGCGGACGATCTGGTCGATATTCACCCGACGGTGGGGAAGTATAACGCGGCTTTCAACATTGATCTAGCAACTTCGCGTATGTCCGGGGACATCGTAGGGCTTCATAACACCCCCGCCACCGCAGCCGTGTTGGGAGGAGTCCGGCCCGATCGCCCTCGGGCGACGATCTCGTTGTATGGGGGCGCTTTTCCTCTCAAGGACGCGAAATGCGAGGGCTACAGAACGGTCATCATCAATATCGAGCGAGTCTTGGCACTCAATAACTTCGATGGACCATTCGGAAGAGCCGACTTCTACTCGCGGGTTGTCGGGCCCGTCCACGACGCAGGGACCATGTATATCCTCGACAACAACGACGCACGCCCGATGTGGTTCCTCAGGTGGCAGATTCCCAACGGAGTTCACTCGTTCGAACTGAGCATCTTCGACCAGGACGGCGTGGAACCGTGGCCGAACCCGACGACCGACGATCAAGCGGACATCAACCCGAAAGCAGGGCGGTCCTTGAGCTTCAAGGTGGATACATTGAATGGCAAGGTCAGTGGCGATGTGGCCGGTGCCGTCGGGGGCGCATTCGTCGTCCGAGGTAACACTTCGCCGAGGGCCGAAGTGACGTTTCGAGTGATCGTTCGATAGTGGGTTCCTGCAGAATTCGGAGGAATCCCCGCGAAGTTCGCCCAAGCGCTTCCCCTAGACCGCGCGAAAGTCGTATGCTAGAGATTGTGCGGGGCAAAACGCGATGATCCACGAAGTCGATGTCACCCTCAGGGAACTCCTGCTTGGCGAGATGAAAGCGGCGGGCGCGAAGTTGCTCAAGGACGCCGCGCAGGTGGGATTCGGGCTGCCAGGCGAGGTCAAGGGCGATTCGGCGAAGTCGCCCCAGGTGAACCTGTATCTGCACGACGTCAGGGAGAATTTGAGCCTGAGGGACGAGTCCATCAAGGTCGTTCGCAACGAATTCGGCGGCGCGATCGGCAAAGTCCCCGCGCCCATTCGGCTCGATCTATCCTATTTGGTCACCGTCCATGCGGGAGGCGATTCCTCCGTCGAGCATGAGCTTCTTGCCGAGGTGATTTCGGTCTTCATCCGCAACCGGTGGGTTCCGGAAAGGTATCTCACCGAAGGTCTGAAGCCGTTCGGCAATTCCGCCGTCATTGTGAGCGTCGCCCAGTCCGACCACCCGAGCCAGTCAGACCCCTCAAGCCTGTGGTCGGCTCTGGGAGGGCAGGTTCGCCCGATGCTGGGGCTCGTGGTGACGGCTATGTTCAACCCGTTCGAAACCAAGCTCGTGAAGATGGTGCGGGAAGCGATCGTCGGGATCGGAGTCGGAACCCCGCCGCAGGGTCCGGATCGCCCCCTCGACCTCAAGACTACTCGCGTAAGCGCGGCGGGCATCGTTACGAGGGGCGAAGACGATCTTCCCGAACCGGAGGTCGTTGTGTCGGTTGCGGGCAGGGAAGAGAGGACGACGACCGATGAGCGCGGGTTCTTCTGCCTACTCAATCTGCCACCGGGCAAACACACGCTCAGTTTTTGGAAGCGCGGCTTGAAGGTGAAAGAGGTCGCCGTCAACGCTCCGCCTCCGGGAAGGCCGGACCTGCTCGACCCGATCGGGGTCTCGCTCGACGAGATGTCGGATAAGGAGCGGCAGGACGAGCAGAAGGAATTGGCGCGCGCGGCGCAAGGCGGACCGGGGATCCACGAAACTCTGCGGAAAACCTCGGTCACCATCACGGGCCGCCTCCGGTACTCCGACGGCCGGCCCGCGGCGTATATCCCGGTCAGCGTGGGCGACAAGTCGTCGATGACGGATGGGGAGGGCTTTTACAGGTTCACCAACTTAGCGCCCGGGCCTCACAAGGTGCTCGCGCAGGCTCCCGGCCAAGACCCGGTCGAGGTGGCCGTCAAGGACGGGGCGGCGACGCTGCCCGCAGCCGCAGGGACGAAGTAAGAGCTGGGAGTTTTCGACGAATTGATAAAATGTCGGCGATTCCTCCTTTACTTGCTGGTAAATACGCTGTAGAATGCAGTAGGAATCTTCCTCGAGCCAGGCGAACCTACCCGACTCGAGGCAACCCAAAGAGGAGGGATGAGACATGCCTGAGTATCTAGCACCAGGCGTATTCGTCGAAGAAATCGACGGCGGCAGTAAGCCCATCGAAGGGGTGGGAACCAACACCGCCGCGTTCGTTGGATACGCAAAGAGCGGCGAGTTTAACAAGCCGATTTTCATTACCAGTTGGACCGACTTCTGCCGGGTTTTCGGGGAAGACGACGAAGCGATCTTGAAGGCTCTCGCCGATGAGACGGGTCGCAGCGCGAAGGAGCTTCTGCAAGCGAAGCGCGTTGCGAGAAAGGGTCTCATCGAGTTCGCCCAACGGACCGTCGACGAATTGGCCAAGGAAGCGAAGCGCACGGGCCGAGACGACGTGGTGAAGGGGTGGGCCGACTTCGTTCGGAAGTACTCGATTCCGCTGTCGAGTTCCCCCTACATCGATGGGAGCTACCTGGCGTATGCCGTTCGAGGTTACTACGACAACGGTGGCGGCCGAGCCTACATCGTCCGCGTGGCGCGCAGATCGGACCTCGACATCTACAACTACGAGCCTTCGCGCAAGGCGATCGCGGGCGGGAGCCCCGCGACGACCGAAATCGGCGGGTACGGCTTCAAGGCCATCGAGCCCGGTGAGCGCGGCAACGACATCAAGATCGAGGTCACGCACGTCGGGGAGGCAGACGGGTTCACCCTGAAGGTCACGCAGGGCAGCAAGTCGGAATCCCACGGCTCGCAGAAGGACCCGTTGACGCCCGCTTCGGCGGCCCAAAGCGTCAACGAGAAATCGAGGCTGATCGAACTCGACGCCACGACCGTCACCGCGACTCGTCCGGTTGCGGGAGAGTTCCAAATGTCCGGCGGCGCAACCGCTTCGGCGACGGCGCTCGCCTCGCTTCCGATCCACGCCGAGCTTGCCAAGGTCGTCCCTGAGGACTTCGTGGGCAACGAGGCCGATCGAAGCGGCTTCAGCGGTTTGGAGCAGCTCGAAGACGTCAACATGGTCTGCGTGCCCGACATGATGGCGGGCGTCTGGCGACGGGAGTCCGTCGATGGTTCGGATGCGGGCATCGAAGTGCTGAACCTCGACGACAAGCGGAAGGAGCAGATCATCAACCTGCAGGCGATGCTGATCGGCTGGTGCGAGCGCATGGCCGATCGAATGGCGATCGTTGACCCGCTTCCTGGGCTCACCCCACAGGAGATGAGGGACACGACGATGAACGCGCCTTTCAGTTGCGACCACGGCCAAGCCGCGATCTACTACCCGTGGATCAAGGTGATGGACCAGGTACGGCCGCAGTCGAAGAGCACGATCTTCTGTCCGCCCAGCGGGCACATCGCTGGCGTGTGGGCAAGGGTCGGGGTTGAGCGTGGCGTTCACAAGGCGCCCGCGAACGAGGCTCTGCGAGGCACGACCGCCCTCGAATGGGACGTCACCAAGCGCGAGCAGGAGATCCTCAATCCCAATGGAATCAACTGCATCCGGTCGTTCCCCGGAACCGGTATCCGAGTTTGGGGCGCGAGGACGCTCGCAACCGTTGGCAACCCTTCCTGGAAGTACGTCAATGTTCGGCGGCTCTTCAATTACCTTGAGAAGTCGCTCGAGCGCGGGATGCAGTGGGTGGTGTTCGAACCGAACGACCACGATCTGTGGGCTCGCGTTCGCCGAAACATCTCGGCGTTCCTCTGGACCGAGTGGAAGGAAGGCAAGCTCTTCGGGACGGTTCCTGAGGAAGCGTACTACGTCAAGTGCGACTCGGAAACGAACCCTCAGGAGATGATCGACCTCGGCAGACTCTATGTCGAGATCGGCGTCAATCCGGTCAAACCCGCGGAGTTCGTCATCATCAGGATCGGCCAGTGGTCGGGCGGAGGCGAAACCGCCGAGGCGTAATCGATTCGTACCAAGGCCCCGGAACAATTTCCGGGGTCTTATGATCCTAAAGAACAGTGAGGCAATAACATGGCAGAAGGCGTAGGCGCACTTCGTTGGTATCTGGAAATCGACAACATTACCGAAGGCGTGTTTCGTGAAGTGACGGGTCTCGATTCCGAGACGGAAGTCATCGAACACCGCGTCACCGGCAAGGGCGGGAACCTTATCGTGCACAAGGTCCCGGGGGCTCTCAAGTGGTCGAACATCGTTCTCCGCAGGGGCATCACCGACGACAAGAAGCTGCACGAATGGCGTGAGAAGATCGAGCAAGGTATGGTCGAGGCCAATCGCAAGAACGGCAGCGTGACCCTTTACGCTCCGAACGGCGACGAGGTGGCTCGGTACAACTTCAAGAACGGCTGGCCGTGCAAGTTCAAAGGCCCAGCACTCGATTCGTCGAAGAACGAGATCGCCATCGAGGAACTGGAAATCGCGCACGAAGGGCTCGAAAGGGTCAAGTAGGACTGGACTAAATGGCAAAGGCGAACCAATCAGGGGGACTTCAAACCGAGTTTGAATTCACCCTGCCGGTCGGTTACGTCGCGCCGGATGGCACAGTGCACAAAAAGGGGCGAATGCGTCTGGCGACCGCCATCGACGAAATCGCCCCGCTGCGCGATCCTCGCGTCAAAGCGAACCAGGCATACTTGGTAATCATCCTCCTTGCGAGAGTGGTTACGAAGATCGGCACCGTCGAGAGCATCGACTCCGGGGTCATCGAGAACCTGTTTTCGGCAGACCTTGCGTACCTGCAGGAGTTCTACCGAGACATCAACGAGGCCAGCCTCCAGCCGGAGGAGCAGGAGGGAAACTGATCGAAGGGGGGCTTGCCATCTACCCCCCAGAAGCCATCTACGAAGAAGTCGCGTTCATCGCATACCACTTCCATTGGTCGCTCGACTATATTCTGAACCTCGAGCACCGGGAGAGACAGCGGTGGGTTTCTGAAATCAGCAAGATCAACCGACGACTCACCGGGGGCGATTGAACGCAAATGCGAGCGGTCGATCGTCCCCTTTTCGCATTCAATGAGCCCGAAAAAGCGAAATCGTGGAAAAAACAGGATGCAGATGTGAGTGTATTGTTATAAAATGATGTGAGCGAGTTACTATGAATAGCGTTGGGGTGCAGGCAAGAATCAAGCTCGAAGCGCCGCTGTTTCGTTCGCGGATCGCCGTGGCTCGCGCCCGCCCCAGCCGAGTCGAGAGGTTCTGCGAATCGGTCCGAAGGCATGCCCTCCCGGTCCCTCGCCCCTCGATCCAACCGACTCCAATCCGCTCGCCCCAAGCCGTGCCGGTCGGCAGGGCCTTTGCCCCCGTATCCAAAGTGCGAGTTTTTCGGACCACACGCTTGGCGTTGCGGATGTTCGAGCGCGCTCGGATAGCGCTCCGACGATTTGCGCAGACGGTCCGCAGCTTCTTGCGACCCGTATCCGAACGAGGTTGCAGTTCGGCTTCCGGGGCGTGCATTCAGGTCGAAGCCGGTTCTGGGACATTCGACGAAGCGCCAGACGGCGAGGCTGACTCAGAGCCTCCTTCGGCGGAGTTGGGCCGCGCCTCCAGAATTGGAGGACGCGCCGCATGAGCGACGGCTTCATCGGATCGATCGGCCGCTCCGCATCCGATTTCGCTTCTGGGATCGCTTCCCGCGTGGGGAGCGGGATTAGGACCATCAAATCGATGGGAGAGAGGGCGCTCGACTTCGCGGCGGAGCAGGCAGCAAAGGCAAAGAACTTCATTCGGAGCAAGGCGAGCGGCCTCATTTCGCGCGTCAAGACCGGGGGTTCGCGAATCGCCGAAGCGGCAAAACAAGCTCGCAATCGCGCCGCAGCGGGCGCCCGCCGGATTTTAAGCCGCCTCGGGAGGTTCGAATCCAGCCTCAGGGCGCGAGTCGAGCGCATCATTCTCAATGTCAGCCCGATGACAAAGTCAGCGGCCAAGTTATTCCGTCAGGCTCGCAGCCATCGGAAGCAAGCGAACAAGGTCGCGGGGAAGCTGATCAAGCGCGCAGACCGATTCAGGCGTGCTTCCGACCGAATGAGGAAGTTCGGTTTTCGGGGGCATCATCCCGCGATGCTCAATACATGGGCCAACATCTTGACCTCTCAAGGGGTGCGGATTCGATCGACTGCGACGCTTATCCTCAGTTTAGCGGGGAGCAACCTGGCAAGAGCCGCAGCCTTCCAATCCGCGATCTTCGGTGCAGCAAGGCACCAGTTCGTGGTTGGCAGGACCTTAGCGCGGAGCCTGAGAACGCAGATCGCGCGATGGGCCCTTGCGTTTCCGCTCAAGGTTGCAGAAATGGCTACCTGGGCCGTGAAGGAGGTTGCGTCGTTCGTGAGCTGGATCACAGAGAAGGTTCGGCAAGCCCTTGCGATCCGAAACCCGCTCCAGATCGTCCCCTTCATCTCGTCAGCCGTATCGGAGGCCATATCCCGCGCCGGTTCGACGGTTCAGCGGCTTCTCGACAAACTTGGTGAGCTGCGAGCTTGGGCCGCGACGCAGCTCGCGATACCTCGCACTTGGCTCGCGCACATCGAGAACTACATCGCCAATCTGAAGTCGTGGGCAGTCACTGCTTGGACGATGGTGCTCGCCAACCGGCAATTTACCGCGGCTTATAGGCTTCAACAGCGCTCCATGATCGCGAGCAATAAGCTCGATATGGCGCATTCGCTCGCGCTGAACTCGCAGGCCTCACTTCACTACGGAATCGCCTGGGCTGCGTTCGGACAACACCTCATGGAGCGAGCGCGAGAGGCTCTGCGCGAAGAGGCAGAAGCTCCGGAGGAGCGCATTGACCCCCGTCACCCCGAAGCCGAGGCGCCCTTCGAGGAACTAGAAGCGAAGTCGGGGACTGGAGAGGGCGGCAAGAAGAAGGACGCTCATGGCGTCCAAGATGCGGATGAGGCCGAAGGTGGGGAGGGCCAAGCCACCGAAGGCGAATCGAAGCAGGAAGGCCCAGGCGGATTCGCTTCTTCGATCCTCGAAAAGGTCGGCAGCTTCGCGGTCGGCATTTTGAAGAGGGTCGGTTCCGGCGCGATGGTGGTAACCCGGGGGGCGGTCGAGGCGGGTAAGCGGGCGACAAAGATCGCACTCAAGTACCACCCATATCAATTGCTCCCGTTCATGGGCACTGTGCCGCAGGACGGGTACATCACAGGTCCCTTCATACCCGATGACGATATAAACTGGAAGGCAAACGAGGTTCCGGCCGTGCCGTTTGCAGACGCGACTGAGGCCCGTGCGCTGCTCTCAAGCGGAGCAATCGTATTCGTAAATGGAGTTCTGAACAGTATTCAAGATCATGCCATTACAGCCCAAGCGCTGGCTAATGCAAGAAAGAAGCCGGTAATCGGGGTGTTCAACGCTTCGGCGGAAGAAAAAAGCGGCAAAATTATCGGAGCAGGTCGCGACCTCTTGCAGGCTGGAGGCGACATCCTTGGGATCAGCCCCAACCCTGCCACCGCTGCGCTCACCAACCTGCTGCTGACCTATGGGGGCGAAGACGGGAAACGGATCGACGTGGTCGCGCACTCGCAGGGCTCGATTATCCTCTCGAACGCCCTTCAAGCAGTAAAGGCGAAGAAGGGGAAGATCTCCCAGTTCGACGTTACCACGCTCGGCAACGCGATGCCGTTTTTCCCCTCCGGCACGACCTACAAGCACTACGCGTTCGATTCGGATGCGGTCGCATCAGGGATTTCTGGAACGAACTCCAGCCTTGGATTGTGGCTGAACGAGAGCCGCCTAGGCAGGAGAATTCGCAATTCCTATTGGGGCGACAGTGCCGACACGACTGCGGACACGGTGACCTTGCACGATCCTAAGGGCGGAGTGGACTCGCACGACTCCTTGAATTACATCAAGTCTCTCGACAAGTTCGACGCCAAACACAAGCAGAAACTTCCCGTCGACCGGTCGATGCTCAAGGGCAAGGCCAACAGGCTTTCGGTCATTCACGCATTGGTCCGGTCGGGAAGTCCTGAAGCTCCGAATCCTGCCAGGGCAGCGTATGACTCTTTCGACGTGGCAATGCGTAAGCCTCCCATGCCGAGCGCAGCCTACTTCTTGAATCCGTTTTCCCCAGTTGTTGGAGTTGCCAAGCTCGCGTGGCCCCTTCTCGATAAGAGGCTCCGTTCTGCAGTTAGCCAGCTAGGTTCTCATGAGGATTGGGATCGCGCAATGGAGAACCGCGCAAAGATCCAGCGAAGTGAAGATGGCGAGGGGCTGCAAGTCCAAGAACCCGACGCGGCGTCCCTGCTGGCCGAACTCCGGCAGTCCGGAGGCTCAGGCCAAACGCTTCCGACGGATGTCCGCAAGGACCTCGGACCCTACGTCGGCTTCGACCCCAGTCGTGCGAAGGTCCATGTCGGCCCGGCAGCGGACCGCGCGGCAAAGGAACTCGGAGCGCGCGCCTTTACGATCGGTTCGGACGTGTTCTTCAAGGCGGGCGAATACAACCCCCAAGGAACCGAAGGCAAAGCGCTTCTGGCTCACGAATTGACGCACGTCGCCCAGCAGACCGGCCAGCATGGGCAGCGGGTCGATAAGCACACCCGATCCGGGGGCCAGCGCATGGAACACGAAGCGCAACAGACCGAATCGCGCGTCCTTGCCGGAGTCGGAAGCCGAGAAACCCGCTTGAACGTCCGAACCTTCCAGAAGGACATCGAAGCTGAAGGCGCGGAAGTCACGGCCGAACAGCACGCCCGCGTGACGCGAATCGGCGACGTAGCTCTGGCGAGGGTCGGCCAACTTCTGGACGACCGAGCGCTGGGCGGCCCGATTCGTCTGATGGAGATCGAGGTGAGCTTGGACCTCGATTCCATCACCGACGACGAAGCTGCCTCAATGTGGGCGCAAGCGATCGCCGACAGGCTGCGCGAGTTCGCCTCGTCGCCCTCTGCCTCCAACGCCATACTTCTGCAGCGGGCGTGGCATCTTGCTGACGGGCGGTTCAACGTCGCCCACATGAACATGCCTCCTCCCGTCGCGCGGCAAACCGAACCCATGCCCGATGACGAGACCGAGCAATACGACCTCAACATTCGCGTGATGGGCCAGTGGTACGGCCGCGTCAACAAGTTCATGGCGCTGGTTGCGCTCCGCAACTCGTACCGGTTCTTGAGGGGTCAGATCGAAGCCGGAGCCGAGAGCCACGACGACTACCGCAGGATGCGCGATCATCACTGGTTCACCGGAGGCGTGTCGGACCTTTTGAGCGGCGCACGGATGCCCTCGCTCGACATCTGGCTCACGCCAGCTTATTGGATTCGGCAGGCCCATGCGGCGCTCATTGCTCGGAACGTGCCTGCCGCGTTCCGAACTCTCGCCCAGGCTCAGCATCATCTCCGCCAGTGCCAGCGCAGGATCTACGAGTACCGAGAAGGAACGATCAGCGGCGCAGAGCGGGCGGTTTACGGCCTTGAGATCGTGCGGGACGTCAGCGCGATCACGGTCGGCGTCATCGCCACCGTCGTAACGGGCGGAGCGACTGCGACCGTGATCGGTGTCGGGTATGCCGGCGTGCAACAGGTAGCTCAACAAGGAACGGAGGTCTCGCTGGGGCTGCGGGATCGAATCGATTGGGCCGGAATCGCGTTCGACGCGCTGATCGGGTTGATCATCGGCAGGTTCATGGGCCGTCTGGGGAATCGATTCGCCGCACGCTTCCTCCAGAATCCTGCAGTCGCTCATTGGGGCCGCGTGGCCGTTGTACGGGCCTTTCAGTACATCGTCATTCAGGGTCGGGGCCAAGCGATCTTCCAGCGAATCGCTCGGAACATCTACGACCATGCAAGAGGCTCTCGTGAGGCTATGACGGTGGATCAGTTGATCGATGCGATCGTCCGCGACCTCTCGGACCCGAGAAACTACTTCTATGACCTTCTGAGTGGCCACCTCGGCACGAGGGCCGACCAAGCAAGGCAACGAAGGACCGCGACTCCTCCGCCGCCGGATGCTCCCCCGCCTCCGCCAGACGCGCCTCCCCCGCCTTCGCCTGACGCGCCCCCTGCACCCGCTGCACCAGACGCGGCCGCGCCTTCGACCCCTCGCGCGCCTGCGCCAGCCGACGCTCCTACCCCACCTCCGGCCGACGCGCCCCCTGCGCCCGCTGCACCCGACGCGGCCGCGCCCTCGACCCCTCGTGCGCCCGCGCCAACCGACGCCTCGACGACTCGACCCGCCGACGCTCCCACGGCTCGCCCACCCGAAGCCCCGACGACCCGCCCCGCCGACGCTCCAGAAGGAGCCAGACCAAGCGACCCTGGCCTTAGTCAGCGCGGAGTCAGGCCGGGCGAAGGCGAGCGCTCCATGACCCGTGAGCAGTACCGCCAATCCGAAAGCCAACGAAGAGCGCTCGAGAGGTTCCAAGAGACGCCCACGCCGCAATCCGCCGAAAACCTCATTCGGTCGATCCGTGACTGGCGCGGCCACCTCCAGGAACTTGGGACCAGGCTCACGCCCGAACAGCAAAGCGCGATCGATGCAGCGAGGCAGACAATTCGGTCACAGGCAGAGCAGGCGGTCTTACAAAACCCTCAATTCCAAGGGCTCACGTTCGACGCTCCGGGCACTCCAGGTTTCCGGAGCGACATCGATATCGGCGTTCGTCCGGCCGACACGAGCCGCCTTACCACTCCCGAAGCCGTGGCCCGCGAGATACAAAGGGCTGGAGAAGCTGCCGACGCCCTTAACCGTGAGATCACTCGGCGCACGGGCGGCGAACCCGACCGCACGCTGGACGTCAACGTCTACCCTTGGACCGGGATCGACGCGCCCCTTCAAGTGCCGGCAGGCCAGCAGGGAAGGGTCACTCGAGCCTTCGACATCGCGAGCCTTGTCGAACTCCGGCGCACGATGTCCCCCGAGGCGTTCGCCCAGTTCCGAGACCAGATGCTCGCGCAATTCAACCCGAACGATCCGAACGCCCCCGCGGGCCAGCGCAGATTCGAGGCGCAGTCGCGAGCGCAATTGGAGGCCCAGTTCCGAGAGGCCCAGCAGATCGCCGACCGACTGACATCGGCGGTCCAAACCGAGGCCCAGAGGCTGGCGACGGCCGAACCTGGGCTTTCTGAACGCGGACGCCAGATTAGGGCCCAAGAAATGGTGATGCAGAGTATCCGGCGAAGGCTAGTCGCGGCCCTCAGGCAAACCCCGGTCGACCATGCCGAGGTCGCCCGACTCCAAGCCGAAATGCTGATGATGCAGCCCGGAGCTTATGGCACGAGGGCTGGCATTGCGGACGTCGTTGGGTTCCAACAGCCCCTTGCGCGAGCGGCAGACTCGACGACGCACTATCCGGTCGATACGATGGACGGCAGGCAGATTCAGATATCGGAAGGCGCAAGGCAATATATGGAGCGGACCGGCGCACGGGGGCTTGCCGAACAGGCTCAAAGCGCGACGAGCAGCCTCGCCCAAATGGAAGCCCACATGCACCAGCCTACATCTCAAGCGCAGGCGATCGAACTGCTGAGGCAAACCTACAAATACAGCCGTCGGATCGAGTACGCGAGCACGATGGCGGGCGCAGGCGATTCAGTGCCTGAAATGTCGCGCCACACCCGCGAGCCTGCTTCTCTGCAACGGATGGTCGAAGGCTGGGCCCGGCAAAACGGTGTGGGCGGGACCTTCGAGCAGCAGGCGTGGGCCTATGCCCAATCGCGCTTGGGATGGGCTCGTCAGGCAGTCGTCAACCTGCGAACGAGGTCCCTGACCCAACAAGTTTCTACCGGTTCGTTGCCCCCGGCCCGGGACGACGAAAGGAGACAGTAACGAGAGGAACCACATGGCGATTGAAATCGACACCCTTATCTGCAAAGTTCGAGTCGTCAGCCGAAGACGCGGACACGTGGGGGCGGACTCCCCACAACCCGATTTGCCGCGCATGCAGTTCGCTGCCACCCCGATCACGGCGGAGAGTAACGCAGAACCGCCGCCGTCGCAGGTCGAAACCGAAACGCGCGATCCCGACCACGCGGAAGACCGCAGACCGACAGACGCGGACCCGAAAGCGGTGGCCGACCGCGTATTCAAGCTCTTTCAGAATGAAGTGATCTCTGGACGGAGCCGCACGGGCGTTTTCAAGAATAGGAGATAACACGGGAGACGATCAATGGCAAGTTCACAACGTTCGAAAGACCCCCATCTGGGCCTCAGATTCTGGGTCGAGGTCGGTGGAATCGAGGTCGCCGGGTTTTCGGAATGCTCGGGCTTGAGCATCGAAACGGAGATGCACGAGTACGTCGAAGGCGGGCTCAACTCGTATACGCACAAGTTGCCGACTCGAGTGAAGTACGGCAACATCACGCTGAAGCATGGACTCGACACGCAGCAGGACCTTTTCAAGTGGTTCAAGGAAGGCCTCAACGGCGAACCCGCGAAGCGCAAGAACATCTCGATCATCGTTTACAACTCCACCGGTACCGCGGTGCGGCGTTGGGAACTCATGCGGGCGTACCCCGTGAAGTGGACCGGCCCGGACCTCAAGTCTGACTCAGGAGCGATCGCCGTGGAAACGCTGGAACTCGCGTTCGATCGGCTCGATCCGAACAAGTAGCGAAGTAGGGAACTCATGCCGCTCTCAGAACAACGCGCAAAGGAACTGGCGGAACTCGAACCGCCGAAGTCGATCGACCGAATCGTGCGATTCGTCGAAGATCTCGGCTTGGCCTTGATGGGTTCAGGGGACGAAACGCAGGCGGACGCCGTAGCGCCTGAGTCTGCTGAGGCGCCAACTCAACGCAGGGAAGTTCCCAAGAAACACGCCGCCAAGCGTACGATCCTGGGGTCCCTAACGGCCGCGAAGTTTCGAACTCTCATTCAACGTCACGCCGTGTCGCCCGTCGAGGTGATCGACTTCGCCCTTTGGTTGGGAAGGTGGAACCGGAAGCGCACGGAGGTCGAGACGATTCGGCTTCCGGACCAGGTCTTCATCCCCCCCGCAAGCCCCTTGGGTCCGGAGCCGGGGGTCGAGCCACTGACGCCCATTTGGTCCCGCAGGAGAGCTCGTAGCGTTGCGCCTGCCACCCTTGAGTGGGATGAATCGGGCGAAGCGACCGAGGCCGTAAGGCGACCGGCGCGAAAGAAGGCGCCCGCGTCGACGGCTATGGAAACGGACTTCGAGCCGGACATCGAGGCGGAACGGGGCTCCTGGGTCGCGGCGTCGAAGCCTACGGTTGCTCGAAAGGCTCTCGCCGAGCCAACGGAACCGGACCGTGCTCCGGAACTCGCTGAAGGACGCGAGCCTGCGCCGAACGATCCTCGCGTCGCCGTTCGAACTGCGAGCCGGGGCGTCTGGACCGCCAACGTCGGCATGGGCGGGCTCGTTGCCGGAATGCTGGTCAGCCAGCGGGCCTCCCTTGCCGCCGCCACGATGGGTCCGGGAGTGGCCGGTGGCGCCATGATGCCCGGCGCGGTAGGCCCGAGCGGAATGCTGCTCCCCCCGCCCGAAGTCGCGGTTTCGGCGGTTCCTCTTCAACCGACAGCCCTTCCTCCTCTTTTCACTCATGGCTCGACGGGCCTGCAAACGCTCGACGGCTCTCTGGTGAGGGCTTCAAGCGCGAACGCGATGGTGAGTCCACAGGTTCTCGACGCAAGTTCGGGCGTGGCTGGAGGGGTCCCCGTGCCAGTACCCCAAGGCGGCGGACCGATCATCGGTTACCTGCCAGGGGGAGGCGTGATCAGCGCCCCGATTTCGGCGGTTGCGGCGGCGAGGGCACAGTCGGCCCTGTCCGGCGGTACCTTGGTCCACGAAACGGTAGGAGGACCCTCTAGCTACATCGGCCCTGCTCGAGCCCCCGGCGCTGTTCTCACGCCGGAAATGGGCCAAGTCACCATCATCGCCCCGCCTATCCGAGTCGCGTCGGAGCAGATGGAGCAGAAGGGTGGGGCGGTGTCCCTCAAGCCGCAAGACCTGTTTCGGAGCGGGAAGCCGCTCGACGCCGCGACTTGGGCTGAATTGAGCCGAACGCTCCCTCCGGGGTCGCAGATTCTCTACCCGGCTGCGCCCCAGGGTTCGGTCGAGGGGCGTGGGGTCAACCTCCAACTCAGCCGTCCGCTCCTTGGCGCGCTTCTTGAACAAGGCTACGGCCCAGGCGCTTCGATGTACGCAGGGGCGATTTCGAGCCTTGCCGCGTCGTCGCTGACCTCCGCCCCTCCGGCTAGCCCCAACGTCCCTGCCGCAATCGTTCCCGGCAAGCGCCCGATGGGGGAGCCCGCGGGTCTTTTTGCGCCGACTCCTGAAGCTCCTGAAGGCGCTCTTGCAACCTCGGGCGGGGCAGCGGCAAGCCGGGGAACCCCCCTGGACTTCTTGGGAGTGCCCGTTCGAATGGCGCCTAGCCTCTCGGGGCGACCCGAACTCAAGCAGGAGGTCGAGCTTCAAAAGGCCGCAGCCCCCGAAGCCAAGGGCGCGCCGCTTCGGCCCCACCAATTCCAGCCCTTGCGAGACAAACTGTTCGGCTCGTCGATGGGTATCGAAGCCGAGCCTGACCGCGCTGAATGGCGCAAGGCCGCGCCTTCCATCGGGCTCAAGGGCGACCGCCCTGAGGAGATCCTCTCTCCGAGGGCGATGGCCAAGCCCCCGACCGCTTCGGAGCCCTTGCCGCAACTGCACGGGGATGACGCCTCGAGTGTAGGACCCGTCGGTGGCGACCTGACCCAGCGTACGGCTACGATTCCTTCCCAAGCGCTCGCCAGGCAGCCGTTCCCCTCGGAGGGCGCAGACGCCGAAACGCCCCCGCCCAGCCGCATTTCCTTGGCTCCGGGAGCACTTGGGTCGATGCCTCCGCCCACAAGAAATGTGGTCCCAACTTCCGAAGCCGTCCCGCCAACGACTCCGGAACTCGGGGCGGAAGTCAGAGGTGAATCGCCTCAACCTTCACCCCCCGCATCAGGGACCGGCTTGAGCCTTGCGAGCTCCTTCATGGGCGCACCCCAACCGTCAATCAGCGAAGGAAGCGTGCCCGTAGGTCTGCCCATCTTCGGGGGCAGGAGCCGCCCGCCGCTCAGTTTGCCGACTCGCAAAGCCGCCCCGATCCCCGCATCGGCAGTTGCGCCAAAGCCCACGTTGCCGGTGGCCGCGAAAGCGGACCCACCTGGGCGAGCCCCGGCGCGATCTCCGTGGAGCCTGCCCCCTCGGCCCACGGCCAGCCCGCGCTCAATGCCCACCGAACCGCCCTTCGGATCTGATGCGGATTCGACGCTGCCGGCGGTCCAGTCGCCCCGGAGACCCGCATTGGAGACGCCGCTTCCGACTCCGACCCCAGGAGCCGCAGGCGCGCCCACCGCTGCGTTGCCGGACCTGACCCCTCAACCTGCGACGCGCGTCGGCACCTCGATCTCAAACGTCCGCCAGCCCGATCGGCTTCTGCCGAATCTCTCCGAGCTGCAAAAGCCCAACCAGCCCCCGACTACGCTCGCCATTCAGAGGTCAGAAGCCCGGGCGTCCACCCGAACCGGTGGCGCGACGCAGGCTCGGAGGCAGTCCCAAGGGGAACCGCAGCAACAAGGCGCCCAAGGCGCGGACGTCAACGCTCTCGCCAACGAAGTGTGGATGCTGCTCAAAAGGCGCATCGACCAAGAGAAAGATCGTTTCGGAAGAAGATAACCTGATCCAGTTCACCCAAGAGGAAATCCATGGCACTCACACCAGCAACACTGACCAACGTCGACACGAACGAAAAGCTCAAATGCCAGTTCAACCCGACCGAATACACGGTCCAAAAGTCGAACTCCTGGCAACCGAGGAGCGTCGTCGGCAAGAACGTCCCCGACGTGACCTTCACCGGGGGCGGGCAGCGCACGATGACGGTCGAACTCTTCTTTGACGCCAACGAAGGCAACGGCAACGTGATGCGCGACCTTCGGAAGCTCTGGAAGCTAACGATGATCGACGAATCGAAGAAGAACCAAACGACGCAGCGTTCGCGGCCCCCGATTGTGCTTTTTGAATGGGGCAGCCATTGGCAGTTCCGGGCCGTGATCACAAACATGTCGGTCAAGTACACGCTTTTCAAGCAGGATGGAACCCCCGTGCGGGCGGTCGCGAACGTCACGCTTGCCGAAGCCAGGGACGCTTCCAATCAACCTGCTCAGAACCCGACTTCGCACGCCAAGCCGGGCTACAAGATGAGGGAGGTTCGCCCGAAGGACACTCTCGCCCTGATCGCCTATGAAGAGTATGGCGACAGCACGCGATGGCGGGTCATCGCGGAAGCCAACGGCATCGACGATCCCGACGCGGTCTCAGCCGGCCAAGTCTTGGCGATCCCTCCGCTAACCTGATTTGAGTTTGAGACCCTTTCCTGCAAACCACGGAGACACCTGCCATGCCCAACAGTGAACAAACCCTGCTCTACGTGTTCGCCTTCAAGATCGACGGCGCGGATATCCCTCAGGAAATGATGGACAACGTTCTCGAGTGCTTGGTCGATCAATCCATCAACATCCCCGACCTGTGCACCGTCCGCATCGCAGACGAGCGCTTCGAGTTCTTGGACAGCTCGTTGCTGGCTGCAGGAAAGAGGCTCGAGGTCTCGGCGGGCGAACAGGGCGGAACGATGACCAAGGTCTTCGATGGCGAGATCGTCGGCCTGGAAGTCGATATGTCGGCGCACGGAACGCCCTGCGTGGTGGTGCGCGCCTACAATAAGCTCCATAGGCTCCATAGAGGACGAGTTCGGAAGACCTACGTCGACGTGACCCTCAGCGATATCGCCCAGCAGATCGCAAGTCGAAACGGACTGTCCGCCGAGGTCGAGTCGACCAGCCCCGTCCATAAGTGGATCATTCAAAACAACCAAACGGATTTTGAGTTCTTGGTGCAGATCGCCTTCGAATCGGGCCACGAATTCGCCGTGGACGGATCGAAACTCCTTTTCAAGAAGGCTGTACCCACTTCGGGCCCGACCATCGAGTTGAGTTGGGGGCAAACCCTCGCCGACTTCCGCCCCAGGCTGACCGCCGTCGAACAAGTCAAGAAAGTGACGGTGAGAGGGTGGGACCCCACGCGCAAAGAGGCCATTCTGGGGCAGGCTACATCGACGACCACCCATCCCCGTGTGGGTCTGGGAAAGGACGGCGGCACGTACGCAGAACAGGCGTTCGGCGGGCAAAAGGAGTTCAGCGTGGTTACGGCACCGGTGACGACGCAACCCGAAGCCGACACGCGAGCCAAGTCGATCCTCGACGAGATCAACGGCTCCTTCATTGAGGCATCCGGTCTTTGCGACGGCCGCGCCGAGATCAAGGCCGGGGGCTACGTGAAGATCACGAACATCGGCACGAGGTTTTCAGGCGAATACTATGTGACCCACGCTACCCACGTCTACACAGCGGGCGAGGGGTATACGACGAGATTTACCGTTACCGGGAAGAGACCCTCTTCGCTGGTCGCGCTGCTCGACTCCACTTCCGAGGAGCGCCATGCTCCACTGGGCGGCAACGTGGTGATCGGTATCGTCACCGACGTTCGAGACACCGAACAAGACTATGGGCATGTGAAGGTGAAGTTTCCGTGGCTACACGAATCCGAAAACAGCCACTGGATGAGGCTCGCCGCGCCCATGGCCGGACCGGAACGCGGGATGTACTTCATGCCCGAAGTCAACGACGAAGTCTTGGTGGCCTTTGAGCATGGCGACATGCGCCGAGGGTACATCATCGGAGCCCTTTGGAACGGCAGGGACAAACCGCCCCGCCCGATCAGCGAAGTCGTCAAAGACGGCGCGGTCAAGAAGCGCATCATCAAGACTACCTATGGGCACATTCTGGAGTTCGATGACGGGAGCGACCCTTCCGGTCCCTTTATCCACGTCACGACGAAGAACAGCAACCAGATCAAAATCGACGACAAGGACAACAAGATTCACGCGGCGACCCAGAAGGGCCACTGCATCACGATCGACGATGCCTCGGACTCAATCACAGTCAAGAACTCCGCAGGTACCGCCAAGGTGACGATCGATTGCGGCGGCGCGAGCATGAAGTTCGAGTGTACGGGCGACTTCGTGGTCGATACCAAGGGGCAGTTCAAGGTCGATGCAGCCGCGGGCGTTCAAGTGAAGACTCCGGCAACGATGAACCTGGAGGCAACAGGGACGGGCACGCTCAAATCGACCGGGCCGCTCACGGTTCAATCGAGCGCGATTCTTACCGTGCAAGGCTCGCTAGTGAAGATCAACTAAGCCGTCGAAATCGGGACCCGATCCTTCGCAAAGCGGCGATTCCCCGGCTTTTGCGTCAAAGTGCTTGACTTGCGAGCGGGAACGTGGGACAATCCAAGCAGGTGGCCACCCCGGTAAGTTTTGTGGGGGGGCGGTTGTTTTCGGTTCTTTGAGTGGGGGATATGGCGGAACGAGTTAAGGACTTTCTTGGAGCAGGTTGGAAGTTCCCGCCCCGGCTGGACTCCCGAGGCCGCATCGAGTTGGTGCGCCAAGAACAGGACGTCGAAGAGGCGATCAAGATCATCCTCCTGACGCGCAAGGGGGAGAGGCCGATGCGCCCCGAGTTCGGCTCGGACCTGCACAGGCTCGTATTCGACCCGAACGACGCCACCTCTGCCGGGATGGCAAAGAGATTCGTCATGGAAGCCCTCGCTCGATGGGAGCCCCGGATCGAAGTCACCGACGTCGAAGCCTGGGCCGATGAGGCCGACCCCGGCCGCCTGATCCTTTCGATCCACTACCAATTCCTATCGACCAATTCGATCCGCAACCTTGTGTTCCCGTACTATGTGATCCCAGGAGAGGAGTGATCCATGTCTCTGCCCAGTCCCAACCTCGATGACCGCAAGTTCCAAGACCTTGTCGACGACGCGAAGCGGCAGATCGGCCTTCGGTGTCCGGACTGGACGGATCACAACGTTTCCGACCCCGGCGTCACGCTTATCGAACTGTTCGCTTCGATGGTCGAGCAAGCTCTGTTTCGCCTCAACCAGGTCCCGGAAAAGAACTTCATTCGATTCCTCGAGATGATCGGGATCAACTTGGAGATGCCCGAACCGGCCCGGACCGACTTGCTGTTTCGCCTAACTCGGCCCGTCGAGGACCGTCAAGGCGAGGAGGCCTACGAGATCGTGCTTCCAGCCCGTGATACCGTCGCCGCGACCGTGCGCACGGAGACCGAAGAGGCGATCGAGTTCTCGACCGACGCCGAGCTCCGCATGGTACGGCCGAAGCTGGCCCACGTCTTTGCGATTCCGGGCGCCGACGACGGACTGGCGCAGGACGACCGGGTCGCAGGAACGCGCGACTTGAACCGCGAAAAGGGTCGGCTCCCCGATTCGGAGTCCTTCAAGGTCTTCAGCGAAGTCCCGCGCCAGGGCGACTGCCTGTACCTTGGGTTCGAGGCCGACGTCTCGGGCAATCTGATCGGAATCGAAGCGACCTGTCTGACCGCCGCCGCAACTGGACTCCGCGAGTCGTATCCGGCGCAGGTATGGGAGGTCTGGAACGGCGCATCGGGTGAGTGGGACCGCTTGAAATGCCTCGACGACTCCACGTTTGGGTTCAACCGCTCCGGTTCGGTCGAGTTGCTGATACCTCGAAACCTGGTGGATCGTGAGGTCGGCGACCGCAAGGCTTTCTGGGTCCGCTGCCGGTACACGGTTAGCCCCGACGACCTGCCTCCGCGAGGTGTCGACGGCCGGGGACCGGACCCTTACCAGAAATCGCCCGAAGTCACGCAGGTCTTGGCCAGATCGCTCGGAGGCTCGACGCCTGCCAGCCAGTGCGTGACGGTTTACAACGAAATTCTCGGCGTCAGCGATGGCGCTCCGGGTCAGGAGTTTCAGATGCGCTATGCGCCTGTGCTCAACTTCGGCCCCGAGGACACGCTCTTGGTGGGGCCGATGGGCGACACCCCCGACGACGTGAGCCAGTGCGTTCGATGGACTCGGGTTGAAGATTTCTCCGAGAGCGAAAGGACCGACGCGCACTTCGTGTGTGACAATCGAACCGGGCTGGTCCAACTTGGCCCAGCGATCCCCCAGCCCGACGGTTCCGTCCGACAGTACGGATCGGTACCCGACAAGGGAATGACCATTCGTCTCTCGTCCTTCCGAATCGGAGGGGGATCGCGAGGGAACGTCAGAGAAGACAAGATTCGGGTTCTCAAGACGAACTACCCCTACGTCGCCAGCGTCACCAACCCTCAGGCCGCCAGCGGGGGCCGCGACTTGGAATCGCTCGACCGCGCCAAGCTTCGCGCCCTCGAGGTCATCAAGGTGAGGAACCGGGCGGTCACGGCAGAGGACTTCGAGTACCTGGCGCAAAAGGGCTGCGCAGGGGTCGGCCGGGCCAAGTGCGTCCAACCGCTTACGCACCCCCCAGCATCGGATTCGGCCCCCGTTCCTGGAACCGTGCGGTTGCTCATCGTTCCAAGCATCAACTCGCAGATCGTCGTGCCGAGTCCTGCGGACCTTGCCGTACCCCAGCGTACGGTTGACGAGGTTTACGACTACCTCAACCAGCGCCGGCTACTTACTACTGCGTTGGAGGTCGGCGAACCCGATTACGTCTTCATTTCGACGGAGATCAAGCTCGTTGCCGATCCGAAAGTCGACCCTGAGTTGCTCGCGAAGCGCGTTCGCGAAGCTCTTTCGAGGTACGTGCATCCGCTGTACGGCGGGCCCAACGGGGACGGGTGGCCGTTCCGAAGAACCTTGACGCTCGCCGATCTCTATGCCCAGGTGGGGGAGATTCGAGGCGTCGCGTTCCTTCTGGACGCGAAGATCCTCACTTCCCGGCTGGCGGACAAGGAGCAGGGCGTGTTTACCTCGGAAGAACTGGCGTCAAACGCTGAAGGCGTGAGGTTCCTCGAACACGAGCTTCCGGCCACGCGCGACCACAGGATTCGCATCGTGCCCATGGCTTCGGTCGGCGCGGGCGACGAACTCGCGGAGGCGGAGGCGTAACATGGCCACGGTGAAGGGAAAACCCCCCAGCGAGCCCCCCTCGGTGGGACCGCCCTCCGCAAGGATGCGCGAGATGACTTCGAGTCTGGGCCACCTCGATGTCGAGATGACGCCGGATACGTTCGTCAAAGTCCTCGAACCTGGCGGAACCTCGAAGCCCGATACAAGGCTCAGGCCGCTTTGGCACAGGGTCGGAAATGAGCCCGTCATAACCATCCGCCTGACTTCAACGGACGACCGCCACCGCATCGTGAGGCTTTCGTTGGAGTCGGAGGACCACCGATGGAACCCCAAGTGGGTGAAGTGGCGGTTTATCGCGCGCAGGGCGACCGAACTGATGGGCGGCGACGCGCTGGACGCCCAAGACGTGCTCACTCCGGATGGGGCGATTCTCAACCTCTTGGTCGCAGCCGGGGAAAGCCGGGAAGCCCGAGTCGAAATCGATGCCTTCTTGGATGGGTACACCCAGACCGGGGACTACCTGTTCGATCTGGTCGTCGAAGACCTGACCGACGCCGAGGAGGGTGAGCCCGCGCCAACGACGACGGTGCCCGGAATCCTCAAGATCACCCATCCCCCGTGCCGCCTCCTGGACGAACTGCCCTCCATCTATCGCGAGGCGATGTATCCCGATGGCCACGAGGAACATCCGGTCGAACCGGTGTTCTTCGAGCGGTACATGCTGGGATTCGAGGACGCGTTCAAGGTTCTTCGCGCCACCCTCAGTAACCTCGACAGACTCTTCGGGCCCTTCTCGACTCCTCCAGATTTGCTCGTCTGGCTGGCCGTTTGGGTTTGTATGCCTCTCGACGAAAACTGGCCCGAAATGAGGCGCAGGCGACTGATCCGAGAAGCCGTGGAGCTTTATCGCTGGCGAGGAACCCGATACGGTCTCAGCCGCTACCTTCGAATCTATACTGGCGTGGAGCCTGAAATCAACGACGTACCGTTCGTGGGAATGAGGTTGGGCCCCGACGCGAAGCTGGGAACCGACGCCACCATCCTCGGCGACGTGCCGCCTCACACGTTCGTGGTCACCCTTGCGACCCCCGATCCTGACTCCCTCGACGAAAAGACCATTCGCGACATCATCCGGTGGGAGAAGCCCGCCCACACCGCCTACACCCTCAACATCGTCCGCGGCG
>Ga0226835_1000749_pt1 | contig 26822 bp, 27 predicted proteins | sample LAC_MetaG_1_FD_163627 | JGI IMG/M metagenome (GOLD analysis project Ga0226835, IMG submission 163627) | Anaerobic ammonium oxidizing microbial communities from anammox membrane bioreactor (MBR) in UC Berkley, California, United States -... | ecosystem: Engineered > Bioreactor > Anaerobic >...
AACGTAGGCCATGGATTCTCCTGATTTTTGGGCGGGGATCACTATAAAATATAGTTACCCAAAATCAAGGACGAAATAACACAGACGAGGGCTTTAATCCTGTATGCGTTATTCCGTTAGGCATGCAAGATTCAGAGCAACTAAAAACATGATTTCTGGGCGTTTCTAGCATATTTTCGAGGCATCTAAACCCAGCAAGCCATTGCCCCGTGCTATCATGTCAAGCCTTCTCGTCCCGGCCGATTTATGACAGCGGATCCTCCATCGAAAAACTGCTCGAGCGCGCTTGCGGCCTTTGGACTGTCCGTCCTGGTCATGGCTGGCTGCCTCTTCGCGCCCCCGCATCAGGATACTGCCGAGAGCAAAGGCAGCATCATAGATAAACACGCACTTCTAGAGCGGGCCCGCTCTCCCAAGATCATTCTGGTAGGCGGCTCCGGCATAGCCTACGGACTGGACTCGCAGAAGCTTGCCAGCAAGTATGGATGCGATGTCGTCAATATGGGTCTGACAATGTATTTCGGTCTGCGCTACATGATGGAGGAGGTCAAATCTTCCATCAAGCCCGGTGACCTGGTGGTGCTTGTCCCAGAATACGAGCATTTTTTCGGAATGCTGAACGGCAACGATTATCTGGTTCGCCTGACGCTTTTCTATCCGGAGGCACTTCCGTCAGTGAGCAGGGTCTATGCATCTTCTCCGGCCACGGTCTGCCGAGCGTTCAGCGACCTCTATCAAGTAAGTAACCTTAAATGGAAAGAACGTGTGAGCCGCCTGAATGAGCAATTTTTTGGCGCCCGGGAGAAGCAGCCTGCGGTGCTGCGCCGCGACTACGATGGCACCGGCGCCTATATCGGCCATCTCGACAAGAAGGCGCCAGGTATAGAAGGACAATCGCTCTTTTTCGTCGAGAGTGATTTCGACCCTGAAGCCGTAGCGGCGGTCAATCAATTCGAAGCTTTCGTCCGACAGCGAGGAGCGAGCGTGGTGATGGTGCCGCCTGCCATACCGGCGTCCTCCTACCAGCCTCGCCGCAAAAATTTCGGCGCGCTCCTGGCCAGACTGAGAAGCGAACTCAAGGTGCCGATTCTCGCCGACAGCAGGCGATATGCCTTCGCCGACCAGGACTTTTTCGATTCTTGCTACCACCTGTGCCGCGAGCCCCGGGCAAAGAGAACCGGTCTGTTCGTAGAGGACCTGAGCCGATACATCAGCTCGCATCGTCAACTGGCAAGCTTCCAGGCAGCCGAGAAAAAGCTCTGAGCCTGGTGGCAATTGCCAGACGAACTGGTGACTTACAGAGACTCTAGAGATCGTGCCTGGTGGCACCTACTTTTGTTTCGTTGATGCTGGTTGAGCTTCCACCCTCTAGATTTTTCAAGAATCGCTTCTGTATTAATCTGCTTATATCAAGCTCTTTCAATTCTGCTCTTTTGATCTCTTGTGTCTTCTTGATACGTTTCATTTTTGCTGCCCTCTTTCTGGAGCCACTTCAAAGCTACGACTATTCTGTGAGGAAACTCTGAGGAGATGCAATCAAGAACTCACGAATCGCTCAGGACCCGATGCCAGAATGTGAACAGTCGCCTCTGTTCCGACGGATGTTTAGCCGTATCGTCTGGAACCATCTTCCAAAAGACACATTATTCGGACTCAGGTCCTGGTCATGATCAAAAATTAGAGTCGTAGAACACTCGTACTATGACAGGTTCACCCCTCACAGGCTCGAGTCAGCATCATCTTCAGTGCCTACATCACCCGAAGATGCAGAGACTATACCGGTGGTCAAGTGCGGCATATATTGCTTCAAGAGGGGGAAAATCTGAGAAATATATGCCGCATTTAGCCTGATTTCGCGAAATATATGCCGCACTTAGGCTGGTTTCGAGAAATATATGCCGCACCCGCAACAGGACGAGTTCTGCTTCCGTTTCAATCGTTTTTACACGCAATCGTCTATCCCCTCCAGCCTTCCCCGAGCCTGCCTCTTCGCGCTTCCCATGTCCTACGCTGAGCTGAAGTTATAGCCCTGCTCAATCTCATTCCCACTATCCTATTTAGTATATCAATCACAACCAAGAAAAGGAGAGACGGCAGCTTGCCACCGTCTCTCCCAATCTAGTTCAGATGCTCAGGTCAGGATCTGGTGGCACCGGTCGGAGTGCTGTTGGTGAAAGCGTTCACCAGGAGCAGCACAAGGCCGGCCAGAAAGGCCGACGGGAAGAAAGATTCGATGCTGAGATACTGCGGGAACCACTCCGCCATGGCCCAGAGCTGTAAAGCCGGAACCAGGAACCAGAGCAGCCAGCGCAGCAGGAAGCCGAATCCCAGGGTGAGGATGCCGAAGCCCAGGAGCAGAAGCTCCACCAGGACCACGGTAACGGCGAAGACGAAGCCGGCGATCACGCCCTCGGGCCAGAAGCCGCCGTGGAAGGCAATGGACGAGAACATGGAAGGCAGGACAAACGACAGAAGGAAGCCGTTGACCAGGACCCGCGCGAGAAATTTGATCATGTTGTTTACCTTGCTTGTTTATGGCGACCCGGTCGAATCAGACCGCGTCGAAATACTCTTCGATGCCGGAGGTGACAGCAGATGCAATCCGCTCCTGGTAGTCGTCCTTGACGAGCAGGTCGCGTTTGCCTTTGCTCGAGAGATAGCCGATCTCGATGAGAACCGCCGGGGCCAGTTGGTGATGCACCACTGCAAGCTCCCTGCGGGACATCCTGTTCCCCTTCTCGGAGAGACCGTCCACCAGGGACTGGTAGACTGAATCAGCCAGGGGTTTGCTGTCGCTGCTGTGATAATAGGCCTCTATGCCGTCCACACTCGAGGACAGCGAGGCATTGGTGTGAATGCTCACGAAGATATCAGGCTTCCGGTCGCCGATCATCTCCACCCGGCACCGAAGCGCCAGGGTGGTATCGACGTCCCTGGTCATAATCACGTTGGCGCCCGCTGCCTCGAGTTGATCTCTCAGCTTGAGGGCGACAGCCAGATTGATGTCCTTCTCCTGAATGGAGTCCCGGATGGCACCGGCATCGTTACCACCATGGCCGGGGTCGAGCATGATCGTCTTGCCCGTCAATGGCGGTAAGGATATCGGCGTCTTTTCCGTCTCGGAATTGGCGGTTGCGTCGGTCGCAGTGGAATCAGTGATGGTGTGTGAAGGGTCTTCCCTCCTGGTTGTTGCCGAATCAGCGTCCGTCCAGACCATGAGCCCCATCAGGAGAACCATGGTGAAGAGCCGGACACCAATCAGCGCTGGTTTGTAGGTCATTGTTGTTGGTCTTCTTCTTGGAGTGGAGAACCAGAAGGAGGCTCGAGGACCAAAGTCCTCGAGCCTCCCCGGTCGAAATCATCGAAACGAATCGGTGCTCAATTACCGCTGGGGTTCGGCTTCTGGCCTTTTACCAGATCTTTCACGATCCAGTCTTTGAGAGCCTGCCCCTGAGGCACACCCCAGCCTGTGGGATGGTCCCAGGTGGGGCCGGCATTGTAGCCGGGCCCGCGGTAGTCTCCGTTGTTGCCACTGGTGATGTCGTAGAAGATCGTGCCGTACTCGGGCGAAGCACCGGCGCGGTAGAGAATCTCATCAGGCATGCCGATTCGCTTGCCGGCAGCCTCGTCGATGAGGGTCCAGAGCGCCGCCCACTCGGGAGCGGCCACTGAGGTACCGCCCAGGACGATCCACTTGCCGTTGACATAGATCGCATAGCCGGTCATCGGATCAGCATTGAGCGCGACGTCGGCGGTGGCGCGATATTTGCCTGTCGGCACACCGGGACCGGTCTGCCATGAAGGCCGCTTCCACTTACCGGAGTAGCCGCCGCCCGAGCCATGCCAGGCCGATTCACTGAAGCGCCGACCCTGACCGTCGAAGAGGGTCGTGCCACCAACTGCGGTGACATAGGGATCGGAGCTCGGATAGTCCACCGCCAGGGGCGGGGTCTTGGGCTTGCCATTGTCATCGAGCTCGGGCTCGGTGGGGCAGTCGTAGGCGCCATCGTCGCCGCTGGCGGCGAAGACAGCCATGCCCTGGGCCGCCGCTTGCTTGAAGATGTTGTGCTCGGCCTTCATCTGGCGGGAGCCGGTGAAGTCTTCGCACAATCCCCAGCTGATCGACATTACATCAGCCTTGTCGTCGGTGACGATCTTGTTGAAAGCGAGGGTGAAGTTGACGAACTTCGGGTCCACCGCCATATACATGATGATGTCCGCTCCGGGCGCCTGGGAGCTTGCAGCCTCCAGGTCGAGAGTGGTCTCCTCGTTGACGGTGGTGCTGACGCCGCCGATGTAGACATTGGTCAGCTTGCCGGTGCGAACGATTCCGAACTGTTGCCAGAACGTATCGATGTCGTTCTGATCGTAGACGTGCGCCGTGGCGATAGCGATAGTGCGCCCGGCTCCGCTGAGCGGTGCCGTGGCCCGGTCGTTATTGGCGTTCGGGTAATCGTACACCCTGGCGACATCCTGAGGCGTCATGCCCCGGGGGGTCACCTTGGAGCCGGGATTGACCGGACCTCTGGGATGGCGAACCCGACTCTCGAACTCGACATAGGTGTTGAGACCGATAATCGCCTGCACGGCGCTCTCCAGAGTCACGGGAACGCTGGGGTCGCCGGCATTGCCGAGGTACTCGACGAGCCGCCCGTCGGCGCGTCTTACTGTAGAATAGCGGTTCATCTGCACCGAGAATGCCTTCTCGATCTGGCTGACCGAAGCCTCGACATGAATGAGCGTGTAGTTCTCCGAAACTTCCAGGATGCTCATGCCATGTCCGGTCAGATAAGCGACGACGCGATCCACGTCGGCGGTTCGGGGCGAGAAGCGCTCCCGGAACTGGTCGGCGGTGAGATACTGCCGGTAGTGCTGGGACGCTGGATCCGACTGCTCGTCGAGGAGCGCGTCGAGATCGGCTTCGTCACGAAGCTTCAGTGCCACCACAAAACGAATCCGGGCGTCGGCATCAGCATGCTTCACCAGCTTGCTGTCATGCACGAGAGCCGGAGTGTGATCCGGCAGGACATGCATGCGGTTGCTGCCGAAGGGAAAAAACGTGCCCGGTGCCAGCCACGCGGCTGCGCAGTAAGCGACGAGCAGAACAAAGCCGACCAGGAGAGCCGGCCGGACTGACTTGCGGTTATTCATTGTTGGTTTCCGTTTAGAAGGAACGCAAATTTATTTGGTTTTTTGCTTGCAGGAAAAGCACCGGGAAGACAACATGTCTTCCCGGTGCACAAAAGTCCGCTCAGAGTCGGTTGCTGGGATTGTCCACCAGGGGATCCTGATAAGCCGGAGCCGAACGATCGCTGTCCGTCAGGGGAGGATCGAGCTGCTTCTGGCCATTCGAATAACTCTGGCTGGCCCAGGTGCCGTCGTCCTGGAGTGTCTTCTCCGACTTGACGCTGCCGTCGTAGTTGAAGCTGTACTCCTTGACCCGGGCGCCGTCCTTGTAGTCATAGACGACCCGGGGGCGCGAGTAGTAATACTCGAACTCGATGCGGCGGCTGACCGTGGTGCCATCCGACTCGTACTTCTCGGTGTTCTGCAGGTTGTTATAGCTGGGACCGGACCAGGAGGACCAGTAGCCGCTCCACTCCTGCTTCATCACCACTTTGCCGGTGTCGTCGAGGACGGAGATCACCATCTTCGAAGAGCTCAGCTCCCGAATCTGGGTCAGCTTTCCGGCATCGTCGTAATACTCGACCCGAGCGCTGTACTGGGAAGCACGGTCGATCTTCGCCCAGAGGGTCTTGCCGTCGCTGCGGTAGACCGTGATCTTCTGAGCGCCGCTGCCGTCAGTGATGGTCTCGCTGTGGATACGCTTGCCGTCGACTTTGTAGGCGACGGTGCGCGAGCTGCCATCGGCATTGTAGACGGTGCTCGAATCGAGCTCGCCGCCGATGCGCCAGCTCGTGGACTCGAGCCTTGTCTTGCCGTCAGCCGCGAACTTCGTGCGGGACTGAACCTTCTGCGAGTGGATGTGAAGCTCGACCAGCTCTTCGAGACTGCCGTCCTGCCGATACATGTACTGCTCGGTGCGGCCGTCACGGTACTGGATTTCCATCTTCACCTCCCTGCCGTTACCGGGCAGGTAGTAGTGAATGCGCTGGAATTCAGGCGTCGTGTCCGGACGGGACTCCACCTTGATGTCATAGACCTGGGCCGGGGGCGCCGGAGTGGGATTGCTACCCTTACCGTCGTCATCGCCAGGCTTGCAGCCTGCAAGACTGAGAAGAAGCACGAGGGCGGGCAGCATAGCCCACCTGAGGATGCTCATTTTCATGATTATGCTCCTGTTCTTGTTAGAGATGAGGCTCAGTGGCTGTGGCCGCCGCCGCAGCTGCAAACATGACCCGGAGCGGAGTGGTCCTCACTCTCATCCAGAGCCGCGAACTGAGGTGCCGGGCAGGAGCCGCCGTTCATGCGCTCGAGCATGGCGACGCGCTCGGGAACCGGCGGGTGCGTGAGCTGCAGATACTTCCAGAAGCGCACCAGGCGCTGCCAGAGGCCGGCAGGCTTGTCCTCGACCAGGGAGTCGAAGAGCGGGTCGATGGTCATCATCGGACGGATAGCCCGGTAGAGCTCCCGATCGCGCCCCTTGGGACGGTTCTTCTGGACATAGGCCACCAGCTTCTGGAGAGCGGTAGCCAGGTCGCAGGGCTTGCCGAGAATGAGGGCGCCGGTAGCATCGGCTCCGGACTCACGCGAACGCACCACGAACATCTGAACGATGCGGGTGAGCATCCCGGTGATCCGGAAGATGACAAACATGATCACCCACTCGAGGATGCCGGTGAAGAAGCCGCGATTCTTGGGGTTCATGCCGAGAATGCGCTTGAAGATGCTGATGCTTCCCATCACCATCCGCACGCCCGCGTCCGTGATCATGAAGAAGATCATGGACAGGATCGAGAGGAAAGAGTTGATGCCGACATCGTAGTTCTTCACGTGGCCGAGCTCGTGGGCGAACACGGCAGCGATCTCGTCGTCGTTCATGCCGGTCAGGAAGAGACCTTCGGTGGCGGCGACCACAGCCTTGCGGTGGATCGGTCCGGTGGCGAAGGCGTTCGGAAGGGGATTCTCCGAGACATAGACCGGGGGCTTGAACTTCAAGCCGCTCTCAGCGTAGACGCGGTCGACGATCTTGATCAGCCGCGCATGCTGCGGGTTGTTGGGGTCGGCGGGCTTGGACTTGGTCATCATCAGCGCGACCTTTGCCGAGAACCACCACATCACCACCGGCAGGATAAACCAGACGAGGCCGAAACCGAGCTGGAACCGGTAAGTGAAATCAAACGCCCAGAGGGCGAGAAAAATGAGCAGACCCATGCCGAGATAGCCCGTCAGGGTCTTGAGCCAGTTGATAAGCACCTGCTTACGAATGGCCGGAAACTTGGGATCATCCGGCGGTATAACGCGGTGTGCCATAGAGGTACTCCTTGTTTTATTGTTTGCATGCCTTGAGCCGCACCGAACCGGGACCCGACGCTCTGTCGCAGTCCGCACCACAGGCAGTAGCAATCCCGGCAGAGCGTGTCTGTCTAAATATCATCGGGAGAATACTGAAAGTGGTTGTCTTGGGGTTTTGAGTTCAGGAAGCTCTGTAAAAAGAAGGCATATGAAAAGACGTCAGAACTTAGATGAAACTATTAGGTCATAACAAGTTCATGATTCTGAGATTTTGCTTTTGTGGAAAGACTTTGATCTGCCGATCAAAAACACGACGCTTGCAAAGAGGCTTGGCGCAAAAGAGTATGACCCTCGACACAGAAATAGATACAACCTCCTGACAAGGATTGTTGTCAAGCCCTGACGGAATCCCGACTTGGCAGCTAGCGAAGCTCGCGAGCTTTCCCTCCAAGCAGAGGCTGGTCTGTCGGAGCCGGTATATATACGAGCGCCAAAGATTTGATTGACTCGTATGACCATTCCCACGAGTTGCTTTTCCTGTAATTCACCATATGTAATACCATCGCCCCGTCCCGGGCATCAGACCCTTTTCCGACCACAGGCGGAATCGCACAACTATAACGCCTAGTTGCTCCAATCGAGGAAGAAAGGCTATCGCGATCTCTATCGCGATAGCCTTGAAATCAACTGCTGGAGCAAAGTCCGGAGGCAGCTTGTGTCAGCCTGGACAGAAGAGGAACGAGCCAGCGGCAGACCTGTCCACGGTCCGGAACCCCGGGTGCGGTCAGGCGCAGGAAGTACTTGCCGGGGTAATTGACCCTGGAGCCGGTGTACTTTCTCCGGGTCACGATCCACCCCTGAGCCCGAAGACGCCCGGCTACCTCTGCCACCACATCATCCGGAGAGTTCCAGGGGTAGATGTCCCTGCTCTGGCCAGGACGGATGTGGGCGAGATGGCCAAGGTACCGCTCCAGAAGAGGAGCAGCGAGGTCTTCGAGATTTCGAGCAGCGCTATAGGGAACGCTCATGAGGCCTCCCTCACGACCGGCAGGTCGGGTCGCCGATGGCGCACAGCTTGCCGGCACCCGACTGCTCGTCATCACCGGCGGTACCGCCCTCCACCGGAGTCGAGCCGGCGAAGTCGGCGACAGCCTTCTCCACGGCTTCGATATAAGCCTGGGTCGCCGGGCCGGCCACAGCCTTGTACTGGTTGTAAGCCGGCTCGATCTCGGGCCAGAGCTCCTCCTGCTTCGCCTTCATGGCGGCAGCGAGCTCATCGCCCTCGACGCCCTTGCCCTCGAGCTCCTGCTTGTGAACCTTCAGCTTCTCGCTGAAAGGCTTGACGGCGGCCCCGTAGGCCTCGCCGGCAGGCTTCATGGCGGCGTCGAGAGCTTCGCCCGCCGCGGTGACAGCCTGGACGAATGCCGCTTCCGCTTCGCTGTCCTCGGCACAGGCAACGCCGACCCTGGCCAGGAACTCCTGGAACCAGGTCTTCAGGTCGGGATATTCGGGCATGCCGATCTTGTGCTCCACCACCTCGCCGGCGTTGAAGAAGAGCAGGCGCGGAATGGAGTCGATGCCGAAGGACTTGGCCAGCTCACGATCGGCGTCGAAGTCGACCTTGACGATCTTGATCTTGCCAGCGAGCTCCGCGGCGAACTTCTCGAGATACGGAGCCAGCATCTTGCAGGGCCCGCACCAGTCCGCGAAGACATCGACCACGACGGGGACGCTCGCCTGACGCACCACCGCGTCGAATTCGGCGGCGGTGATGACGGTGACTTGATGGTTGTTCATGTGGTTCTCCATTTGCACTGGTTGATGCCGCGCGATTCCCGACCAGGGATCGGCGCTGAGTTGCGATGGAAGGAAGGTAGGCAGGAAGGAAGGAACGCCGCGGTTGCCGGAGCGCTCCAGGATTCTGCTGATACTTGCGCTACTTGACCGACTGGACAAGAAGCTGGCGCAGTCTCGAAAGCTTGGCTTCGGCGGTTCCGAAGTTGTCCACATAGTCCTTCAAGCTGCGCCGGATCACTTCATGAGCTTCGGACCGTCCGTAGACCGAATCGATCTTCACCACCCTGGACGAGCGGCTGCCGGGGGGGCTCTTATAGCTCAGGAAGTAGTGCTTGATGCGGGTGATGATCGCTTCCGGACAGTCACCGATGTCGGTAAGACCGCCGTAGGCCACATCCTGGTCGAGGACGGCGATGATTTTGTCGTCCGCCTGTCCCCGGTCGATCATGCGCAAACCGCCGATGGGGCGCGCCATCACCAGGAGGTCGCCATGGGCGAAGTCACGATCGCTCAGGATGCAGATATCGAGCGGGTCGCCGTCGCCTTTGATGCGCTTGCGACCGGTGCGCTGCGCGCAGAAGTCGGCAACGCTCTGCCCGCAGTAGGTCTGCGGAACGAAGCCGTAGAGGGTCGGGCACATGGACGAGAAGCGCTGGGGCCTGTCGACATGCAGGTGTCCCGTGCTCTTGTCGAGCTCGAGTTTCACCGAGCTGGTGGGCACGATCTCGATATAGGAACGCACCAGATCCGGAACGGCGTCTCCGGGGGAGACACCGTGCCAGGGATGCGATTTGAACAGGGTCGAGAGCAATCTCGAGAATTCGTCATCAAGCATAGGCTACCTCGTCTTCATTTTCTTTCTGGCAGGCTTTCCCTTGATCTGGCGAAGCCGTTCAAGAGACGCCTCGACGAGCCTGGCATGGTCGAAGGCGAGCTTGCGCTTGAGGAGCTGGCTGGCTCGCACGAAACGAGTCGAGCCAGCCAGGGCGTCGTCACCGGCATTGATGGCGGCCATCACGGCCTCCTTCTTTGACTCGGGAACGAACCAGGCATAACCGTGATCGACAACATGCCCGCGCTCATCGCGATCCGGATCCGAGCGCTCATCGATGAGCACCAGATCGGAGGGCAGGACGCGATAGGTGAAACGATCCTCGTCTCCTTCCGCGTCGTTGTTGAAGAAACACTCTTCCATGAGCTCGCGAGCCGCGCATTCGGCGAGATTCTCGAGCTGCACGTTGATGAAGCCGCCGGGAAGCGACTCGCAGCCCTGGAAAGGAGCATGCCCCCTGACCATGGAAAGAATCAGCGGGTCTCTGTCGTCGATGTCCACCACCACGCAGATGGTGCTGGTGGAGTCCGGCTTGGGAAAGCGGTAGACCATGAGGTCGGGAGCTGTCAGAGTGAGCTCCACGGAGCCCGCCGAGATCATCTGCACCCCCTCCTCGTTGACTTCACGCAGAGCGGGAAGGAGAGACTGGAGGTTCTTCAGAGCGTCCACCGCGATCATCACGAGCTTGCCGGCATCTTGAAGAATCTTGCAGACCTCTTGAAGATGATCGTGATTGGTCTGGCCAAAAACAATGACGGCGGTGACGCCCTCGAGAGCGGGCAGCTCTCCGCCGGCGGAGCCGGACAGAGATGCTTCGGTAAAGACCTCGGCATCACGGGAAGCAGCCAGTTTCTTGAGCGCATCGGCCTTTTTCTTCCAGGCCGTGCTGCGTCGAGCACCGCTGGCAGTGACAACAGCCGTCCGACAGTAAGCCGAATCGGCGGCGCAAGATTCGGACGACCCGGGTTTCGAGCCCCCGGCGTCCAGAACGAGAAATCCGAATACGTGTATCACGTTTGGTCCTCACGAGTTGACCCGGAGCCTGGACGATACAGTTTACTTCTTACCTCGGGAGAGGTCAGAAAATAAATCGTAATTTCAGTCAATCTGGCTTCAGGCGGATTGTTGGATCTCAAAAAGTTGAGGAATCGAAGAAAGACGATCTGGATAGTATTGATACCGCCCTCTTGATAACAACATCCCTCTCCTGAGACATTCCCAAGGAATCCATACATCGGGCCGTAACCCCATTCAGGACTGAAAAACAGAAGGTCTAGCGCAGCTCACGCGATTTGCCCGATCTGCTAAGCACGGGCGCCGGAGAGCCTCTCATATTGTTTACGATCCTTTCCGGCAAGGTCGAACCGCCCCTCTTTCTCGTAGCACCGGGCCCGGTGCAGATAAGCGTTGACACAGTCAGGATCGTGAGTCAGGGCGCTGGTGAAATCTTCGATTGCTTTTTGAATGCGCTCGATGCTGACATTGGCCAGTCCTCGCACCATATACGCCTCGCCCCGCTCCGGCTGCATATTGAGCAGAATGGTCAGATCGGCGATGGCCCGACCGAAATGTTGGGACTGGAAATATGCCTGAGCCCGCAAATAATAAGCTTCAGTGAGCTCGGGATCACGATCGATGGCACTGTTGAAGTCATTTATCGCTTCTTCAAATTTGCCCAGCGCCAGGAAGGATGTACCCCGGCCGACATAGGCGACGGTGAAGCCGGGATCGAGCTCGATAGCGTGGTTGAACCTGGCGATGGCGCCTCTGTGGTTACCCGCCCTGACCAGTTCCACCGCCTCGTTGAAAACCGACTCGAGATTGTTACCGCCCCTGCCTCCGCTCGACTCGAGAGCCTCCTCCTCGGCGGGCTCGCTCAAAGCGCGATCGAGCCTGGCAGTCAGATCGGTCATTAGATTGCGCCAGTCCCTGGCAGCGTCGGTTCCCTCCCAGAGGTCGCGAAGCTCCGAGCCTTTGAAGATCTTACCGATCACCCGGCTGGCCAGCTCCACGACGCCTTTCGAAGCGCAGTACTTTTGAGCGTTCACCCACAACTCCACATCCACCGGCAGATCTATGGAGGGCTGATTCCTCGAGGCAGCCACCACTTCGGCCGCGGCTACGGCTCTTTCTGCGTCTTGAGAGTCGATAAAGATCTCGGAATCGTCAACCCTGGAAAGGGCTTTCTCGATCAGGTCCCCGGTGAGGCTCGATGAAAGCTCTTTCAGCCAGTCCTGAGCCTGCTCATTGCCAAAACTACTGACGTCCCAGTCCATATCTAAAGCAACACTCCTGATCGGGTAAATTGGAGTCCATAGTTTAGCAATTTCACATGATCGCTACCATGCTATCGTATAAGCGAGCTAGTGCCATGACCAGAGAAACCCTCAAGATCGAATCGCTGCCCAACCAGATGGACCTGGCTGCGGTTTCGGCCATGCTCAATGAGCACAATGCCGATCAGGGGCTCGTCTACGATCCCAGAGCTCTCAACATTTTCGTGCGAGACGAGCGGGGCAATGTCATCGCCGGACTGATCGGCTCGACCTACTGGGACTGGCTGCGCATCAGCAAGCTCGCCGTAGCCAAGAGCGCAAGGGATCAAGGTCTCGGCACCCGCCTCTTGCAAGCCGCCGAGGAAGAAGCCTCTAAACGGGGCTGCTCGAACGTGTTCGTGGACACCTTCAGCTTCCAGGCAATCAGCTTCTACAAGTCTCTGGGCTACAAAGTCTTCGCCGAGCTCCCGGACTATCCGAAGGGGCATACACGGTACTTCCTCACCAGAAAGCTGGAGCCGTGACCGAGAAATCGAATCCCACCGAAAGATTCACCGGTCTGGCCGACGCCTACGCCAGCTACCGTCCGGATTATCCGGAGACGGCGCTGCTTCACGTAATCGAACGCTGCCACCTCGGTCCGGCTTCGCTCATGGTCGATGTCGGCTGCGGCACCGGCATCTCGGCAAGGGCATTCGCTCGTCTTGGCATTGCTGTTCTCGGTATCGAGCCCAATGACGAGATGAGAGAGAAAGCCGAGTCGGCCGCATCTACCGGAGACAGTAAGAATCCGCCGAAGTTTCGCAAAGGCACCGCCGAGCAGACCGGTCTTGCTGATACCAGTGCTGATGCAGTGCTTTGCGCCCAGGCCTTTCACTGGTTCGACCCGGAGAGGTCCCTGGCAGAATTTCACAGGATCTTGAAGCCTGGTGGTCATTGTATTCTCATCTGGAACGAGCGCAACGAGGCGGATCTGTTCACCCGGGAATATGGCACCCTGATCAGAGACAACAGCGAAGCGGTGAGCGTCGAGGTCAAACGAGGCGTGTCAGGAAAGGCGCTCTTATTGAGTGACTTGTTCGAAACCGTCGGTGTCACCGAATTCAGCAATTCCCAGAGCATGGACGAGGAGGGCCTTCTGGGAAGAGCCTTCTCGACCTCCTACGCTCCGCGCCAGGGCTCCCGGGCGGAACGGCTCCGCATCGGTCTGAAAGAGCTCTACAGGCGATACGGAGCCGGCGGAGCAGTCACCCTGAAATATACCACTACCGTCTACATCGCCAGAAAAGACCGCCAGTAAGCTCCTTTTATCTGGTCATACCTGCGATATCTCACCGACTCTTGTCTTCCTCGAAGATTCGCCAGACTTGAAAGCGCTCGCAGCCGTCGAAAACCTCGAGCGAATCCTTGCAGGAAGCCGACACAGCTTCGTCCTCCACGAGCTCGAAGCGATCTAGAAGAAGTTTTTTCAGGGACTCCTCCGGGATCGGATACGGCGGTCCGCTCTCCTTCTCGGCATCGACATAGAAGAATCCGCAAAGAACCCCTCGGTCGCTCAGAAGCTCATGGCATTTTCGAGCATACTCGGCCCTCCTGCCTGGCGAAAAGGAGCACAGGAACGCTCGCTCGTATATCAAGTCGAACGGTCGCTCACAACGATACTCGAAAAAATCGCCTTCCACGAAAGAGACCCCTGTTCCGGGATTCTCCCCGGCCAGGATCTTCCGGGCTCGATCAAGAGCCTCTTGCGAAAGGTCGAGAGCCGTGACCTGACAGCCTGCTAACTCGAAAAGGGCTGCTTCGTAACCAGAGCCGCAGCCAGGAATGAGCACCCTCCGGAAAACGGAATCGGCGTTCGCCCGGTCCAGAAATCGCGAAAGCCGATCGGGAATGCCACCCAGATCCCAAGGCATGCGCCCGCTCCCATAGAGACCGTTCCAGAACTCGGTAATTTTCTCGCGCTCGTTCATAGTGGATTCCCTTTCAATTAAATCGGCCTTAAAGAGCCTGCGCAACCCTCACCGGACGATTGTCAGTCGGGCCGAGAGCCTCCGTCCCTGGCACTTCCGCCCCCGGGAATCAAGAAAGTTGCGATAACCTAATGAATTCCAAGAGGAGTAACAAATCGTTGTAAAACTTGAGATGGATTGCAGAAGGCTACGCGCCTTACAAAAAGGAGTGCCGCACATGACGGGAATCTTCGACGATTTGAATGACTACGGACACGAGCAGGTCTCTTTCTTCCACGATGAAGAAACCGGCCTGAGAGCGATCATCGGTGTGCACAGCACCGTGCTCGGTCCTGCTCTTGGTGGCTGTCGCATGTGGAAATATGCCGACGACCAGGAAGCTCTGCGCGATGTCCTGAGACTCTCGCGCGGCATGACCTATAAAGCAGCGGTTGCCGGGCTCAATCTCGGTGGCGGCAAGGCAGTGGTCATCGGCGACTCTCGCCAGGACAAGACTCCCGAACTCATGAAAGCCTTCGGGCGCGCCGTGGATGCCATGGGCGGTCGTTATATCACCGCCGAAGACGTCGGCATGACTGTCTCCGACATCGACACTATCCGCACGGTTACCAGCCACGCAGTCGGCGGCAGCAATGAAGGCGGCAGCGGCGACCCCTCGGTAATGACAGCCTTCGGCGTTTTCCAGGGCATGAAAGCAGCCCTGAAAGCCTCCGGTCTCGGCGAAAAGCTCGAAGGTGTCCGCGTAGCCGTACAGGGCGTCGGCAATGTCGGCTACCACCTCTGCAGCTATCTCTCCGCTGCTGGTGCCAAGCTCATCATCACCGACATCTATCCGAATCAGGTCGAAAAAGTCGAAGCCGAATTCGGAGCCGAAGTCGTATCCCCGGATCAAATCTACTCGGCGGATTGCGAGATCTTCGCTCCCTGCGCTCTGGGCGCCATCCTCAACTCGCGCACGATACCGCAGCTCAAGTGCAAAATCGTCGCCGGCTCCGCCAACAATCAGCTCGAGAAAGACGAAGACGGCTTCACTCTCTTCAGCAAAGGCATAATCTATGCTCCTGACTATGCCATCAACTCCGGCGGTCTGATCAATGTGGCGGCCGAACTCGACGGCTACAACCACGAGAAAGTGCTGGCCAAAGTCACCCGCGTTTATGACACAATCAAAGCCATCCTCGAGCGCTCCGAAGCCGAGCACATGCCGCCTCACCAGGCAGCTGACGCCCTGGCGCAACAGCGTTTGAACGAGGCGCGAAAGGATCAATCCAAAAGCAAGCGGACAGGATTCCGAAGCAATTTCATGACCGTGGACAAGGTCATGGGCGACCTGGCCGTGGCATCCCTCAACTGATGCCAGCCTGAAAAATTCAGGACATGAAGGGCGGGTGCTGAGACCCGCCCTTTATAATAGCCAGCGTAACCAGGGAGAAAAGCTCTTGAACTTCAACACCATAAATGGTGGTCTCAGCTGCCCCTTCTGCAAGGAGAAAATCGTCTCCGGGGTAGGCTTTCAGTACGGCACCATTGACAACAGGCAATATGCCGTAGGCGACGAGATCGACTGGTCCGGAACCCCCTGCCGCCCTGCGAAAAAACCCACGGAAGACCTGGTCAAGACAGTAGGTTATTTCAATTGCGACAATGTCCGCTGCAGCAGCTGGCAGGACTGTTACCCAGATATTCAGACGGCGCTGGTCACCATCGAGAAAAACAAGATCAAGAGTCTCGCGATCTACACCGGTCCGGAGCTCGAACGGCAATACCAGATAATCGAGCCGGGCTCCCTCGCCGAGCTCTGAAGCCTTTAGGTTACGAATCGGCACAGAGGCTCAATTTTCGCCGCCCGGACCGCTTATAATCCACAGCTTAGAAAGTCATCTCAAGGAGGCTCCGATGACCGCTATCCGCCCGCGCGAGTTTCTCATGATTCCCGGTCCCACCCCTGTCCCGGACGAGGTTCTCGAAGCGCACGCGAAACATCCCCTCGGGCACCGGAGCCAGGAGTTCTCGCAAATCCTCGACGAGGCAATCGAGGGGCTCTCCTGGCTCGCCGCCTCCGAGAACGAGCCTCTGATCTTGACCTCGTCCGGTACCGGCGCCATGGACGCCGCCGTCGCCAATACGATTAATCGGGGCGATCGAGTCCTGAGCCTGGTTTGCGGCGTCTTCGGCGAGCGTTTCGCCAAGATCGCCACCGCATATGGAGCAGAGGTCGAGCGCCTGAGCGCCGAGCCGGGCAACGCCATCGATCCCGAGAAAGTCGATGCCGCCCTCAAGAAAAACGCCGGCATCAAAGCCGTCACCATCACTCACAACGAGACATCGACAGGAGTGATCAACGATCTCGAGGCCATCGCCAGGGTGGCGCGCAAGCACGATGCCCTGATTCTTGTAGACGCTGTCACCAGTTTCGGTGCCGCACCGGTGGAAATCGACGGCTGGGATCTCGATGTGGTCGTCACCGGCAGCCAGAAAGCCCTTATGCTTCCACCCGGACTAGCTTTCATCTATCTCTCTCAGCGTGCCTGGAATAGCTATGAGAGCTGCACCAACGGTCGCTTCTATCTCGATCTTGGCCGCTACCTGAAGTCTCAGAAAGAGAAAACCACGCCTTTCACGCCCAATGTCAGCCTGATCAGAGCCCTTACCGCCTCTCTGACGATGATGAAAGCAGACGGCAAAGAGAGCATCTTCGCCCGGCACCGCAAGCTGAGAGAGATGCTGCGCAAAGCCATCGTCGAGACGGGTCTGAAGCCATTCGTGGAAGAGTCCTGCGCTTCACCGACTATCACTTCCATCCTGCCTCCCGAGGATATGACCGTACCGGAGATTCGCCAGCGGCTCAAAGACGATTACCGGATTATCGTCGCTGACGGGCAGGACGAGCTGAAAGGCAAGATCTTCCGGATTGGGCATATGGGCTATGTTTTCGAGCGCGATATCGCCATGACCATAGCCGCTCTCCAGAACGTCCTGGACCGGCGCTCTTCCTCCAGCTCTTCCTCCAAATCCGCCTCGCTCCGATAACACTTCGAGAAAATATGCGTTTCTAGCAAAAAAAATCGCCGAAAATACATCAGAAACGCCATAAGATCTCGTTTTTATAGCTTTAACGCCATATTATTACTGAAGTCCGACTTCAAATCGGGTCTCGCCAGCCGGCAAATCGAGTCGATCCGGCGGCGCACTCAGCTTGTTTCGAATCAGGTAGCACTCAGCTTGTTTCGAATAAATCCGGGGGCTCCGCTCAGAAGACCAGGTCCGATTTGATGCCGTTGAGAAAAACAGCGGTGGCCATATCGGCATAGCGCGAATCGGTAATCGCTCCCCCCTGCCGGAACCAGGTATAGGTCCAGTTGACCGAGCCCATGAGGTTCATGGCCAGCGCCGAGCGTTCGGCAGAGGGCAGGTCCGGTCGAAGCTCGCCGACAATGTCTTTGATGGCCCCAACGACCTCGCGTTCCAGGGACCTGATCTCCTCCTGCTGGTCCGCGGGCAGAACATGCAGGTTATTGAGCAGGACGACATGCTTGTGATTGGAAGCAAGATAGAGGCTCATCAGGGCCCGCACCAGACAGCGCAGACGCTCCGCCGGCTCCAGCTCCCCCGCGATAGCACTGCGGACAGTATCAGAGAGCAGCTCGCAGTGATTCAAGAGCATATGGTAGAGAAGCGCTTCTTTCGACTGGTAGTAGTGATAGAGAAGCGCTTTCGAGACGCCGCAATGAGCGGCCACCGCCGCTATCGAGGCGCCGTCGAAACCACGCTCGGCAAACATCTCCGCAGCGCCGTCCAGGATCTCCTGCTTCTTTTGATCATAAGTCTCGGCTCTGGGCCTGACCATTTAAAAAATCGGGACGATCTTGTCCGCGTCGAATGCCACATCCTCGCCGTCGACATCGATCTCGGGCAGGGCCGGGAACTTGACGCCATGCGGCTCGACTATGGTCTTCAGGCGCACCACCGCAGTCCGCCAGTTCGCCCGGCGCTCCTCGAGGTCGAGAACACCGAGTCCGGCAGCCCGGGCTTGCTCTTCGAGCAAACGCTGGGCAGGCAAGAATGTATCCGGGAGCTGCCAGAACTCCGAAGGCGGCTCGTAGAGGATGCCGGAGAGGAAGATGAATCCAGCGCGGAACTGTTTGGTGACCATCATCTTATCTTCTTCGCTGAGCCTGGGAAGCACTTCTTTGAGAAGAGCCAGACAGAAGCTAAGGTGACGGCCTTCGTCCCGTCCGATGTTCTTGAAGGCTTCTTTGAGCACAGGGATAGTGGTGCGCTCGTACATGCTGTGGAAGAGCGTGGATGATGCTACTTCGCCGAAAAGGAAAGAGCTGAAGAGAATCGGCATCGGATAGTGCTCTACCGCAGTCTTATAGCCACTCCAGTAACGAGCGCCGTTATGATAGAGCCATTCGATGTTGTTGCGAGCCAGCTTGCCCAGAAGGGTCTCGGGCTCGAAACCCAGGGGTCCGTTGGGAGTGAATTTATTGATCGCCCGACCGCAGACCTCTTCGTGATTCATCTCATCTCTTGTGACCGAGAAGAAGCACTTTCTGATGGCGTCCTCTTCATGGGTCTCGTATGCATGGATCATCGCCCGGGCGAAGACCGCAGGTCCCGAGGCGTCGAAGACCGAAAGCAGGGTGAACCAGTAAGAGATTGCATAGCGCTGATCGAGCGTATATTCGGACAGATCGATGCTGCTCCAGTCGAGACCTGAAGGAGACCAGCCCGGATCACGGCTGTCCTCGTAGATATCCATGAGCCTCGGGGTCTCGACACGCCAGTCGAAAGGAAAGATATTGAGACGATCGGTGATAGCCGGCGCCGATTCGGTGTTGAGCAGAATCTCCTCCGGGTCAGGCATGCTTGTGAGCCGCTCCGGCGGTGCTTTGATGTCGCTCTCGCTGATTTTTTCTGAGCCGGAATCGGAACTGGATCCGTGACGCTTGCCGTTCGACTTGCTTGCCTGTTTCTGTCGTGTCATGTTTTTTGCTCTCATGGTGATGTGACCCGGGTTTCGTGGTGCGACCAGATTAATTAACCAAACGGTCGGTCAATTAATATAATACCATCGGATATACTCGGTATTCATGCTTTCTTCCTTATTGAGACCAGGTTAAACCTTTGCCATATAGTCTTTAACCAGCACCGGTCGGGCATTACAATACGACCAGGAACTTCTTGATAACCGGAGCGACAATTTAAAAGTGACAGCCAGAAGGCGATCTGGAAGAAATAGATTTACCGCGGCATTGTCCTCGAGCATCATTGCTCTGCTTGCTGTCCTTGCTCTGCAGCTCCAGGCGCCCTTGCCGGCTCAGTCCTATTACTACGGCTATCCTTATGGCGGCTACGGGCGCAATCTGATCTACTCGATTCCTTACCTGGCGGCGCCGCTTCTCGGTTTCGGCTCGCCGTACAGCGCCAACCCGCTCTTCTCCGCGACCAGCTACCTGAACCGGTCCACCAGGAGGCTGTTCACGTATCCCTTCTCCGGTTACTACGGTGTTTCAGGACGCCCCTATGTCACGCAGCAGTACCAGGACGAAGAGCCTCTCTACTATCCGCGCGAGCGCATCCGACCGGTACGGCCCGGCAACATCGGCGTGGACGAGATAACTCATGCCCAGTGGAGAGTTCCCAGTCAGCCCGGCGGCTCCGCCGGCTACACAGGAATACCCGACTCCGACCCGTTTGCCACTCCACTGGCCAGCGAAGAATTTCCACCGGTAGCACCGCCCATAGCATCGAATCGAGCTCCGTCGCCACCTCCCGCCACCAGTGGCGGTGCCCCTCTGGCGGCGGGCTTCCTCAATCTGGTAGACACCAAATTCGATGGGGACATACACGAAGCCCTTTTCGATCCCCAGGCGCGGTCCTGGGCGCGGAGCCTCGGATTGATCGAGGAAGACCAGCTTTTCAGTCAGACATTCGAGCCGACACGCACCCATCTGATCCAGCAGGTGATCAGAGACAAGACCCTGGATCCGGTGAGCAAGCTCAATGCCATAAAGATCCTCCTGCCACCCGGCAGCGCTAACCGCGCTAAGTAACTCAGCGATCCTGGCGCTAAGAAGACTGTAATACGACATCCCCTGAGCACTGCCGGCAGCCTGCTGCACGGGCATCGCCGGCAGGCTATATGTGTTGTTCTTTATTGTTCTGGCTTGAATAGAGAATTTCGCTTTAACTAAGATCCTGAGGTCAACCGTTTCTTCTCATTTTAATTTCTTTCAGAGCTAAACCCCCAGCACCAGTACTGACGATCACCAGTAGCCCTGCGGCTTCCGGTCGGTTACAGCTGCTGGTGTGTCTTCCAGATAGCTTGAGAAGGAGTATTACCAGGATGGCTGACAAATACCAGTCACTCCGGCAGTTGAGAAGCAGTCTGGAAGAAGGGCGAGACTTCAGGATCACCTGTATCGACAGGGGAAGCCCGATCACAGTTTTCGCCCCGCACGGAGGCCATATCGAGCCCGGCACCTCGGCCATCGCCAGAGGCATCGCCGGTGACGATTTCAACCTCTACGACTTCCAGGGACTGGTTCGCGAAAAGCCTTTCGAGCTGCATGTCACCTCCACCAGGTTCCGTGACCCGGCTCTCACGCGGCTGATCAAGAAATCTCGACTGACCCTTTCGGTTCATGGCATGGGCAAAGTGGACAGCTGGTCCGTCTGGCTAGGCGGGCTCGACTGCTCCACCCGAATCCTGGTCATGAACGCGCTTACCCTGAGAGGCTTCAGGATCAACCCGAATCCGCCCAAGTACAAGGGCGAGCACCGACAGAACGTGGTCAATCTCAACGGGCGCGGCGGCGTTCAGCTCGAGCTGCCCGAAGATCTGATCGATTCATTCTTCAGCGATGCAGTGCCTTTCGCCGGTCCGGCAACCGCTCTCAAGCGGAACAGCCGTTTCGTCGAATTCACTGGCGCCGTCAGGCTGGGTCTCCTTGAGGCCCTTCCCGAACGCCTGCACGCCTGAAACTCACAATACTCGAACATACCAGAAGACCACCCGGCTCGCGCCAGGGTGGTCTGTTTGGAGGTAAGATGCTCTACCGTCTGCGCAAAACCGCTGTTTCGTTCGCTTATCTGGCTCTGATCTGGCTCACCTGGCAGTGGTTCCAGGGCGATACCGCCTGGACCTTCAGCATCGGCTGTGTCACGGTGAGCGGGCTCTGGCTCACTCTGACGTGGCTCCAGCTCGGTCATCTCTTCGACACTTATTTCGATGGCTTCTCCAGGCTCAAGATGCTCCTGCCGATCACGATCGGGCTGGCGCTCTCCGGACTAGCCCTCTGGACTGCCGGTCCCATCGAGCTCAAAGGGCTAGCCGGCTTCGAGCTCTTCGCCTGGCTCGTCATCTACGGACGCTACCGGATCAACCGCAAGAAGTACATCACCCAGGGTCACGGTCCTCTGCCGAAGAATGCCTGGGTGAATCCACCGGTGGAAGTGCTCCAGGACCTCGATCTGATCCTCACCAGCGGTCGCATGGCCGACCGTTTGCATGAAAGCGTCGGGCACGGCGAGGTGGCGGTCCGCGGTCCCCGGAGCGAGATGATGCTGCTCAGCACATATATGGAGAAGGGCGTCGTCCTGCACCGGGCCGACCTGGTGGCGAGCAAGCTACTCAAGCGCGGTCACTATATCGTCCTGCGCCTGGCGGAGCCTGTCTCCGAGCTCAAGAAAGAGCTCGCACCTCAGCTTGGCCAGATCATGCTCGATCAGAACATCGCCTATCGCGACGCCACAAACCGGCGCCGAGAGAGAGTGATCGGCAAGCTTCCCCTGCCCGGCTTCCTGAAGCGCTGGCTCACGGCTAAGCTGAAAGCCACCGGCTATGACTGGGTGGGCCTGATCATCGGACAGCGCCACGCCGATCGCTGGACATGCATCGGCATCTGCCTGGAGCTCTATCACCGCCTGGGAATCAAGACCTCCCAGTACGGCACCGGGCTCCTCGGTCTGGGCACCGGCATGCTCGACCCGGTCAAACCGGCACGCTTCCTCTCGGACAGGGCTTTCCGCATCCTCTCCGTGGAGGACAGGGCTGAGTTCGAGAAGACCCGGGCAGAAGCCAGCCGGGTCTGAATCCGAAGACTTTCAAGATGTGGACTGAGGAGGTTGCTCGGGCAACCTCCTCCGGTCCACATTCTTACTCGGAAGGAGTTTTACTCTTGATTATAGTATAAGTGAATCTCTACTATATGCATGACTATAAATCCCGGGGAAACGGACAGGGTGAGGAGTGTCCTCACCCTGTCCGAACGGTCAGACCCGACTGGTCTGACGCCAATGCTTACTGCTTGCCGCCGGACGGGTTGCTGCCGGAGCAGGGTCCGGGCTGGCTCAGGTCAGGGTTGACACAGATCAGGTAATCCACGGGCAGAGCCGGGCCCTGATCGTTGACGCCACCGACCACGATACCGATAGTAACGCTCTTGCCGCCGGAGTAACGGGCAGCACGGTCGGGTATGCCGAAGCCGCCCTCGACATGACCGCCGCCGGCAAGCACGATCATCCGCTTGAGCTGCCGCTCTCGCTTGAAGTTGGCGGCGCTCTGAGCCATATAATCGTCCCAGACCGTCATGATCTGGTAGGAGCGCTCCTTCTCCTCGGCAGTGGGAGTGCGATTGCCATGCATATGGCCGAGCATGGGCAGCCAGTGATCGCGGTGCGCCTGGACGTGGAAGTCCACAGGCCCGACCTGGTCCTTCTCGGACTGGGTGAGACCCTCATAGCCGACCTGCTTGATGCGCCGGGTCAGCTCCACCGGGGCATTGAGTGCCGCCACCGGAATGCGATTCTGCCTGGCGTGCTCGACGATGGGCTGGTAGAGCGGCCAGGGAAAGCCCCAGCGCGTCTGGTATTCGGTCTGGGCCAGCAGCTCGTCTTCGGTGCTGTTGCCGGCGATATGAAGATCGAGAGCGTCCTGGAAAGGACGCTGGAACATCTCCATGCCGACGCCGACGCTGCGGTCGCGCGCATAGACGGCCTGGATGATGCGCAGCTGCATACGGTGATGCGCTTCGCTGTCGTGAAGCTCGCCGACGGAGATGACGTCATAGGCCATGAGCCGGTCGGCGAATTCGTCGAAGCTGATCCGGTTGCCCTGGCTGTCGATGACAGATGGTCCGGACACGGGAGCGGGCTGTGCACCACTAATGGTGTCCACCCGGGAGAGAAGGGACTTGCCGGCCAGAACGAGCAGGACCAAGCCCAGAGCGAGCAGAATGATCTTGATCATTTGCGTCTCCTGTCAGTTTTTGCCATCGGTCTCGGGCTCAGGCTCGTTCTTCCTGCGGAAGACGAGATAGAGGAGACCGGAGAAGAGCACCGCCAGAGCGCTGACATAAAGAGTCAGGCGGACGCCGAGCATTTCGGCCATCCCTCCGGCGAACATTGCAGCAATAGGCGCGAAGCCGATCATGAATATCGAGAAGACAGCCATGACCCGGCCGCGCTTGGCACCGTCAACCGAGGACTGCACCAGGGAGATACTGCCACCGGTCTGAATGCTGATGGCAGCACCGGCGGCGGTCACAGCCAGGATCGAGAGCCAGAGGTCGGACGAGAAACCGAGCATACCAACCGCCGCCGCGAGAGCGAGGCTGGCCAGCCCGATTACTCTTCTCAACATCTCAGGCTTGCCGCGACTGGCCAGGGCAAGAGAGCCCAGGAGCGCTCCGGCGCCGGATGCCGCCGAAAGAAGTCCCAGAGCGGAGGCATTGCCACCGAGAATACGGTCGACCACCACGGGCAAAAGCACCGTGTACTGGAAGCCGAACATGCTGATGGCGGCGGTGAGAATGAGGACATTCTTGATGGCGGGGTCGAAAAGCACTTTCATGATGCTTGCCCTGCCGGCGGCCTTGCCTGCCCCCTGCTTGCCTCGAGAAGCGGCTTCCGGTCTGGCATGCACGGCGACGGTGCCGATCATTGCCAGTGTGACAAGGGATGCCACATAGCTGAGAGCGTTGAGACCGAAACAAAATACTTCGCCGAAGACGCCGATAGTGAGACCGGCGATGGCTGGCCCGAGGATCCGTGTGGTATTTCGCACAGCGGAGTTGATGCCGATGGCATTGGTGAGCTCGTCGGCTGGCACCAGGTCGGGGACGAAGGACTGCCTGGCAGGCATCTCCACCGCGCCTATACAGCCGCCGATCACCGCCAGAACAATAATCCAGCTCACGGTTATCAAGCCGGTGTAAGCCAGGAATGTGAGAGCGAAAGCCTGGAGCATGTGCAGCCCGACCGTGGCGTAGAGCACCTTCCTGCGGTCGAACCGGTCTGCGATCACCCCTCCGAAGTAGGTGAGGAGAATCATCGGCAGCCCACTTGCCAGCGCCACCGTACCCAGTGCCGCAGCCGAGCCCGAAATGCTGTAAACAAGCCAGCTCAGAGCTACGGACTGCATCCAGGTGCCGGTGAGGGAGGTGAGCTGCCCGATGGTGTACACCCGGAAGTCTCTCAATCTCAAAGAACGAAAAGTTTGCCTGAATTCTGCTTTCAGGCCTTCGAGAAATATCATCGTAACCTCGCAGAATTTAAACCGCACCGCTCGACCACATCCGACTGGAAGGCTCCCTTCGGGGCCTTCGGTGAAGTGGAAACAGAGATAGAGAAACGGCCGGTAGTTGTTTTTCGAGAAACGAAGGGAAGAAATAAGAGTCAACAACAGCTATCAGAGCGAGTGGTCTTATTTCATCAAAAGACTGCGGTTATCAAGCAGATCATCACTCGTGCAGCTTGACCAGCTGGTTTTGGCGGGCGATTCCGGGATCGATGCCGGTCCGGGCAATGATTAATTAGTCGCCACCGACCTGCCAAGAGGCAGTGCCCAGGCGTCTCTAGACAACTTTAGCCAGGAGAATTCGAAGTCGCGCGAGCTTTGATTACAAATATTGCGGGAGGCTGCTTCACACTTTTTGATTCTCAAGAGATTCTGTCTACCTCATGAGATCTGATAGAGACAGTCATTCACCAATCGAACCACTCTGCTACCAGAAAACTCTCTACAAGAATTTCTATGCACCCGCGCGCCTGTTTCCTTTCCTGTCTTCCGGCAGGAGAGCTGGCGCACCCGGTTCGAGCGGTGAAACAACCCTAGCAAAGAGGTATCCACGAATGTCCAGCAAGAATCCGCTTGGCGGCCACTCCGACGAGGAAATCTGGGCCCGCAAGAAAGACGCTGAAGCCATCGAGAAGATGCGCGAGAAGAACAAGAAGGACAAGGAAGGCACGGACGGAGAAGGCGCCAAGGACGACGACGGCGGCTGCGACGCCAAGAAGGCCAAGACCGCCAAGAAGAAGTAATTTCGGGCAGCCTCGCTGACCTGAGATGGCGCGCCGACACTGCTATACCGGCAGAAACCGGCGCGCCATCATCCTCAACAACAAAAACGGGAGACTCAGATGACAAGCTCCAGTTCGGCCCGGCTAGCTTTCTTAGACAAGCGCGCCCGGCTCGTGGAACTCCTGAATCAGATTCCCATCCCAGCTCAGGCTGACGAGCGTCCTCGTCGCAGGACTTTCCGTCGGACTGAGACACCTGCCTCCGCTTCGTATCTTGCCGGTTGCGGCTATATGATCCTCGCCTCAGACACTGCTCTTCTCGCTCACCGCCTCGAGACCCTGGCTGCCGAAATCGAATCCGGCGACTATGCCAGTGCTTCCGGGAGCGCGATGCTCATGCCTGAGTCGGTCATGTGGGACTGCCTGAAAGAGCTCTTGCGACTCGGGCTTCGCGTCGAGTCCGATCGCGACAAACCGAAAGAGCCTTTCGACCTCTACCGTTTCCGCTTGCTCGACCCGCCCACCAGCGGCGATCCGGCATCCCTCGCCGCCGGACTGCGATCTCTGAGCGATTCCCTCTACGGTCAGGCCGGCGACTTTCTCGATCAGGCCTCTGTCTCTCTGGACCAATGAAAAAGTTTGGCACTTTCCGGGAATTCTACCCGTTCTATCTTTGCGAGCATTCCGACGTGCGCAATCGGCGCATGCATTTTCTCGGGAGCTGGCTCGTGCTTGCCGTGATCGCCTGGAGCATCCTGAGCCAGAACTGGCTCCTCCTGCTCCTCGCTCCGGTGGCAGGGTACGGATGTGCCTGGCTCGGTCACGCTCTTTTCGAGCGCAATAAGCCGGCGACCTTCACCTATCCGGCCTACAGCCTGATCGGCGACTGGGTGATGTTTGTCGACATTCTCAGAGGCAGAGTCAAGCTCTGACCCGGAGCCAGCTCTAGCTGATTCGAAAAGCGAGGAGGACCGGAAGTCTTCCTCGCTTTTCCGCTTTCTCGAGCATCCACCGGGAAGTCTAACTGCTCCGAACATTCTTCCCGATGAACCTTTTCCGATTTTTTACTATCTCCTTTAGTACTTTGCAAAACAGGCGAACATATTCACTGAAGTGCGTTTGCGGGATCGCCCCCTCCCCTTGGCAACGATGGTGCATGCCTTAAGGAACGGGCTGGGGTAATGGGTCAAGAATTGAGATCGAGTAGGATGGCTCGGACTGAGA
>Ga0226835_1000752_pt1 | contig 26709 bp, 32 predicted proteins | sample LAC_MetaG_1_FD_163627 | JGI IMG/M metagenome (GOLD analysis project Ga0226835, IMG submission 163627) | Anaerobic ammonium oxidizing microbial communities from anammox membrane bioreactor (MBR) in UC Berkley, California, United States -... | ecosystem: Engineered > Bioreactor > Anaerobic >...
ATGAGCACAGCACTGGCGAATGGTCGGATGAAACTGGCGGCCCTCAGGCTGGAACGACAAAAGGCGCTGGAAGAACAGGAACGACATGAAGAGGAGTTGCGGAATGCGAGACGGAAATGTTTCGAGCGCGCGCTGAATAAATTATTCCCTGATTCGGAAGTGGAGCAATTCATACAAAGGCCTGCTGAGATTGTCCCAGGGCCTCAATGTCTTGAAATTCATCACCCATCATGCCTACCGATTCGATTCGAGGTTTATATCCATCAGGATGGGAATATTCAATTGCTCGGGCCGATGAAATTTACGGTTCCAGGTGTGCGTACGATCATGCCATGTATTGATGAGGATAATGAAATTTATCCGGGGGAAATTGAAATTAACTTCGGTTTGAAGCAAAGTGATGATGGAATGGCTCTCGAAACTGTTGAGGATCTCGAGCTGGCTCTTGCCATTGCTGAAGAACATTATTCTTATTTTTTACAACAGAACAAGCTCATCTTTGAACAACAGAACACGCTCATCAAAGCACAGACTGATTCCACTGAAAAAATCCATGATTTTGTTTACGAACCATTGGAGGATTCAATCGAATCGCTAATCAATATGGCGGAACTGATACGCCTGGTCCGCGGCATGGTGGATGAAGCACTCGAAGAACGCAATCGGTGACATTCGAAAAGGGGCCGGAAAAATACTCTGGCCCCTAAACTATCTATTCCTACCAGACGATGAAATACGATGTTGATATCCGGGTAATCAAGATGCCATGCCCCAAGGGGCAGGCATACGCCTGGAATGCTGCTATTCGCTGGTTATTTGAGCAAATCGATCAACTGGAGAAAAACGACAATGGATGCGAAATGGACAGAAATGATACTTGCGGCGATTCTGGCCGCGTTGATCATCTTGATGGAGCATTACTGGATCCCCGACCGGCTGCCGCAGACGGCTCGGTACACGCTGGGGGTCATGGCGATCTACCTGCCGCTGAGCTGGCTGCTGGCGATCTGGCAGTTGTGGTGGGCACTGGGAGCGATCTGGCTGGTGGCGATAGCGGCTGGGATGGCTACATTACTCAGCTATGCGATTGACGCCTGGCGGATGGACGCGGCGCGCGCGGCGATTTCAGAGCGTGAAGCCGAGACGTTGAAGCGGGAGGTACAGCATGGGGCGCCAGACAAACACGTATGAAATGCGGCGCGAACAGGTCGAGGCGAATCTTGGAAGGCTTGGGAATGCCCTGGTATTTTTACAAATGGTTGTTGACCGGGTACAGGCTGCGGCTCTGGTGAGTGGTCGAGATGGTTTGCTCCTACCTGCAGTGGAGGATTGCCGTCGGGCGGAACGGCTGATTCGCGAGGTTCAAGTGGATATCCACGCCAGCTTGCAATCAGGTTCTGAAATTCAGTAGCGGAATGAATCACGAAGTTCACCATTTCTCAGCCGCAACTGCCCCGGGTGCAACTGCGCCAGGATTCGCGCGACACCGGCCCGGGGCAGATTGCCCGGTCATTTCAGTTCGCATAATCGCTCCCTTATGCGAACTGAAAAAGCAAAAAACGGGCAAAAAACGGGCAAAAATGGCGGTTTAGCGGGCAAAAAACAGGGCGCATAACTGGAGACATATATGACGGATGACATCATCGAGCAGATCAAAAGCCGGATTCGAATAGAAGATCAAATCGAGGCTGATGGATACCCGCTAACGAAGCGTGGTTGCTACCGCAAGTGCACAACGAAACACATTGGCGGGCTGGTAGTCAACGTCAACCTGCAGATGTATTACTGGAATACGCAGGCCGAGCATGGGGATGTGATCGCGTGGGTGATGCGGCGCAAGGGGATGGACTTCAAAGAGGCGGTGGAGCACCTTGCGCGGCAGGCGGGGCTGCCCGAGCCGCACTGGCGCGGCGAGGCCCAGGGGCTGCGCATGGCAGCGCGGGCCAGGGAAGAAGCCATGGATGTGGCGCAGCGCGTGTTCATGCGCTGGTTTGAGCGTAGCCCGGAGGCGCAGGCCTACGCCAAGGGGCGCGGCTGGTCGGAAGGGAGCGAGGAAGAGCCTGGCACGCTGCAGGCGGCCATGCTGGGCTACAGCGGCGAGGGCAGCGAGGAAGAGCGGGCGGAAATGCGCCGGGAGTTGCAGGCGGCTGGGGTGGACCTGAGCAGCCCGGTGGCGGTGGCCATCCTGGGGCTGCGCGGGGACGTGGCAGGCTGGGCCAGGGCGCACGACCTGCAGGTGAGCGACGACTGGATAGCGGGCGGGTACATCCCCGGGCTGGTGGGCCACAAGCGCCTGGTCTACCCGCATGTGCGCGCCGGTCGGGTGAGGTATCTCTCGGCCAGGTCGATCGAGGGCAAGTTTCACTACAACCTGCCCGAGGTGCTGATCGGCAAGCGGCAGCTCTATTTCAACCACGTGTACAGCGCCGCAGCGGAGGACGTGGTGGTGGTGGAGGGCCAGGCGGACGCGATCAGCCTGGGGCAGATGGGGATCGCTGCGGTGGCATTGGCGGGAGTGACGCCGGGCGAGGAGCTGACCGATCTGCTCAAGGGTCACCGGGCGCTCTACGTGGGGCTGGATGCCGACGCAGCCGGGGAGACGAACCGCTGGCGGGTGGCGGATGCGCTCGGGCCGATGACGCGCATTGTTGCATGGAACGGTTTACGCGAATTTCAAACATACCAGGCGGGCGACCAGGTCAAAGCGGTGAAGGACGCGAACGACCTGCTGCGCGCCATGGTCCAGGCCGGTCTGGATGAGGAAGCTCAGACGGCCGCGGTGCGCGGGATGATGCGCCAGGCGCAGACATATGTTGAAGCGATCTGCGCATGGGCGGGACAGCAATCAGGCGCTGCGCGAGATACAAGCCAGGTCGAAGCCCTCAGGGTTATATCCAGGCTGGATACATTGCAATTTGCACAATATCGTTTGGGTCTGGCAAAAGCGCTTGGGGTAAGCGTACGTGAACTTGGTAACCTGATTAAGGCTCTGGATGCGGTTGACAAAACGGAGCAATCACGAGGAGAGCCGGTATATACCTGGGGTGGGCTAATTGACGGGTGGTTATTGGAATATCTGTACGACGTTGAGGAAGATCGCGCACGCCTGGCCTGGCGCGATCCGCAGGGACGGATCGATCAGGGCGAGAGCGTAACGATCAATGGTCGGTTGTATTTGCCCTACCCTCCCAACGACACGTTGAAAAGTGGTGCCATTATTTTCCCATCCGCGCTTGGAGAGCGGCGCAGTATGACCGAGCTGGTGAGCTACATCAAGATGTATTTACGTTCTATCTATCTTTTCCCGAGCGAGGAAATGATCGGTCTGACGGCGTGCTGGGTACTTACCACATGGGTGTATGACTGCTTCGAAACGGTGATCTACCTGCGGGCGATGGGTGGAGCGGGGAGCGGCAAGAGCGAGCTGATCAAGCGCATTGGGATGATCTGCTACCGGACGATGACGGCGAACGGAGCGGGATCGACCTCGAGCCTATTCCGAAGCCTGGAGCGCTACAAGGGAACGGTGCTGCTGGACGAGGCAGATATCCAGCAGAGCGATACTGAGAACGACATGGTGAAATTCTACAACCTGGGGGCGATGCGCGGCAACCCGATCTGGCGGACGGTCGAAGTGACCGGGCCGAACGGAGAAAAGGATTGGGAGGCGGTGAGTTTCCAGACCTTCTGCCCGAAGTTAATCGCGATGCGCAAGGAATTTCGAGACGACGCGGTGGGAACCAGGTCGATCACGTTGAAGCTGAGTTCGGCTGAAATGACCGAACTCAAGGCGGCAGGGATCAGTCTGACGGTGAATAACATGATGAGGGCACGGGCACAAGCGATACGGAATCTGCTGGTTCGCTGGCGATTAGAAACCTGGCAACCTGAAATTGAGGTAAATGCGGATCTCTATGACATGTCGATCAGCGCGCGGCTCAACCAGGTCGCGGGTCCGTTGCTGGCTCTGGCTCAGAATGATCTTTCGCAACAAGAAGAAATCCGGCATATCTTACGTGAATATTACCGGGAGTCAATCATCAGCCAGAGCATGACAATTGGAGCGCGTGTAATCGAGGCGATGTGGAAGATATGGCAATATCCAGACCTGCGCAAAGAAATGTTACGACAGGAAAGCACGGGAGAATACATCATCAAGATCGGAGACATTACGCGGATTGCTAATGAGCTGATTAACGAAATGAATGATACAGGCGATAAGGAAGAGGAGGATAGCAAGCGATTTGGATCACGCGAATTGAGCTCGCAAAAGATTGGCCGGATCATTCGGACTGAATTACAGCTTCGCGTCAGCGAGCGAAGACGTGATGGGTTCTGGGTGTACTGGAATGAACCACGGATGATAGGTCTGTCAACGAGATTCGGAATTAACCCAGAAAATTTCAAACCATCTTCTGCAACGAAATCCCAGGCCGAACAAATGACGATGCTACAACCTTAAAAAATGCGTGAAGATGTTAACTTTGTGAATTGACCTGGCTACTACTGAAATGTTTTGCATGTGGGAGGCAAAATGGACGAAAAACGACAAAACAAATATATATCGGCCAAAATTATTCACAAAGTTCACGAAGTTAACGGATTTTTTAAGATGAGAATCAGGGCTTTTAAGGCGATTTTAGTTCGCATAACGGTAAAAAATGAGCCTTTTTCAATTCAATTCATTTCATGGAAATGAATTTTATGAATATTCGTGAAGTTAATTTCAGGCGCGTCGCTTTTTTGCCCTGTCGTATAAAACTAGGGTGTGAACTTTGTGTGAACTTTGATTTTGAAAGTTCACGCATTTCGCGCGTTTTGGATTTTTTAAGATTGGGAGGTATGGGTATGAAAACATGGATGTTATGGTATGACGATCAGGGAGATATCGTAGAGCGAGTCATACGAGCAGCCAATTATTACGAAAAAAAATATTTATGCAGGCCTAATTTATGCCTGATAGCTCATGGGGAGATACCAGGTGAGCTAATGGTAAATGGAATTCGAGTGATATCTGATCGGAGGGTGGCACGAAAGCACCTATGGATAGGATACGAAGCAATTCAAGGGGATGAAAATAATGACCTTCTATGAGGTTAGAAACAGGTTAGAAACAAAAAATAAGGATTATGGCATGGATTATTCCATGCAAAATCAGGCTGAGCTTTTGACGACGCTGATTCAATCCTTGCAAATCAACATAGCCACAATAACTACAGCACAACTTCAGGATGTGGCTGACAGGTTATCAGTGATTGCCAAAAAAAATCCGAAATGGACCTGGCGATACCTGCGCAATATATTGAATGGAAAAATGAATGCCAGCCGGAAATTGATGAAAGCGTTATATCAGCTAGGAGCAATTATTGATCAAACCCCAACGCGCCTGGTGATGGGCGAGAATGTGCTGGTAATTGCGCTGGGTAAGGTAGCTAATGGAGCGCTGGTCTTAGCCGATAGCAAGAAATGCGACAATCCTGGATGTGGGATTGAATTTATTCCCCGGTCTCCTAACCAGCGATATTGCTGTATTGATTGCAGAAAGATCGATATGAAAAGGAAGAGGGCATGAATGAGGAAATTTTGATTAATGATGCCAGCCATGCCTGGTTACGGAGAGTGCATGTTGTGGGTATGGGAGGTCCACCGTCATTGGATGAATGGTTGACCAGATTACCAGGAGTATGTATGGATACATTGACTGTCATGAGATATGAAGAGAATGATCTCGGTTTGCATCATCTATGGCTTTGGTGGAAACCGCGCGAAACAGTTTTCTTGCGTTTTCCGGATGGACAAACAAAATTGGCAGTGGCATGGTGGATTGGTTCGGATAGCTTCAGGAAGGCAGCAGAGAATGCAGCAACCCAATATTTTTTAGATATGGGGTACGATGGACATCTCTGCCTGACGCGTATCCTGCCCAAAAGAGCACCACGAAATGAGCATGATCAACCACTGCCGTTGGAAATTACAAGCCTGGGGCTAACCATGCAACTTGTATTGCGCGAAGCGCGGTGGGTGCCGCGCGGATATCTGGTCGTGATGGAGGCGATTGATGAAAACGATTGCTGAATGGCGATGTCAGAATGGACACGTAATGGGGCAGGTAGTTCGAAATGGATCTGGAATACGGATGCTATTACTCTACCGACAAGCCATTAACAGAGATGGGGAGCGCGAACCTGAAGTGGATATTATGGCTGTGGTTGAGGGACATGTTGCCGATGTGCGTTGCTCAATTTGCGGAAATATGCGAACATGGGTGCCGGGCGAGGAAAGCCTGAGACGGCTTTTGCAGGATTTGAGGAAAAAACACTTGACAGATGTGTAATATTTTCTATAATTCAATTATTGAAATTCAATGATTGAATATTGGCACGTCAGGTGAAATGTCCTGGCGAAACCGGAGATGAGCGCCCGGCAACCTATTAAGGTTTGCCTGGCGCTTGATTTTTGAGCAGGAGGTAAACATGAATCTCAATTTTCAGAATCTTGGAGAACTAATGGCATTGTTTGGAACCCTCGGTGGCGTGGGGGCGTTGATAGCGGCGCTAATCAATGTGTTGAAGACGATCGGAGTGGTGAAAGATGGCCAGGCTCCGGCTGTTTCTACCGGGCTTAACCTGTTGGGTTTGATACTCCTATTTGTAATTGGAGTGATCAAACCAGATTTTGATCTTGCAGGGGCTGATCGATTTGCGGGAGAACTGGCGGGTTTGCTTATTACCGTATTCGGGTTTATCTGGCAACTGGTTGTGGCCAGGATGACACATGATAAATTACGTGGTATTGGCGTGATTGGGAAGAGTTATACGATCGATCGAAATAATGATAATCATACCTTCCTCTATGAACAGGCTCATCGAGAATAACTATGCCATCTGTTCCACCCGAAGAACTCTGGACGCAATTTGCAATTATCGGGATTATCGTTCTCGTTTTTATCCTTCTATCAATCGGGGTACGCAAATTCTGGAGCGAGATGACAGAATGGCTTGAGAAGCAGGACCAGAAGCGAGAAGAAGAACGAGAAAAGCAACGGATATGGTTAACGGAACAAAACCGGCTCAGAGAAGAGGCGCAGGATCGGCGAGATACATCATGGCAGCAATTAGTTGCGAGTATGCAAAAGGAACAGCAGGAACGGACGCGGGAAACGAATGCGTTACTGGCTGATCTGGTGGAACAGATGAAAGGCCTGGGGAAGGATTTGCGCGAGCATGACGCCTGGGCACGCGGAAATAGTCATGCGGTTAATACGAGATCCAAACGGGCATGATCTATGAATGAAAAATACAGGCAGGATGCGCAATATCTCGAACAACTGGCACTCGGACTGGAAGTAGACGATCAGGAGCGATCGGATAATGGTTTTGTATCTCCTGATGAGGCCAGGCGGCGTAGCATGACGGCACGTCAGGCTTTGGGTCTTTCGGGAGAAGAAGAACCGCCGCAATGGTTTGAACAATATCAGTCGCTCCTTGCGGCTGGCTGGCCATGGCGAATAGCATGTTATATCGCCTGGTCGGCAAGTCCGAAAATGAATCGCTGGCCAAGGACGCAGGAAGAGCTGGCGAGAGAAATACTTGGATTGACGAGCGACCGGCAGATTGGTACATGGAGGAAACGGAATCCGGCAATCGATGAGGTAATCGCACTGATGCAAGCGGCGCCGTTGATGGAGCGTCGCGCTGATGTATTCAGGGCGCTGGCAATATCTGCAAGCGATCCGGATCATCGAAGTAATCCAGACCGGAAATTGTTCCTTGAGCTAATTGGGGATTATGTGCCGCGGACCCGGGTGGATGTGAAACGGAATATAGAAATGGATGATTTAAGCCAAGTGCCGGAAGAAGAGCTACGGAAGCTGGCAGGACTATCTCGAGAGGATGATGATGAGCCTGGTTCTGACACCTGAACTGGCGCGCATTGAGCGCTCCAAGCGCGAACTTGCCAGAAGACATGTTGCGGATTTCGGGCAATATGTATTGCCATGGTGGAAACCGGCGGCACACCATGCGCTTATTGCAGAATACCTGGAGCTGGTGGAGACATATATTCGTACAAGAGGGAAGGGTATTGGGCGGCTAATCATTGAAATGCCGCCACGTATGGGAAAGACGGTCGAGGTGAGCCAGATTTTCCCGGCATGGCTGCTGGGGCGATTACCTGATTCAAAAATCATTTTAACAAGCTATGGGGCGGATCTGGCACAGGATAACAGCCGGGCGGTGCGGCAAATTGTGACAGGAGAACGATTTGCAGCGGTGTTTGGACAGCTATCGGCGGTGGAACATCCGGTGGAGCTGTCGGATGATGCACGGGCAAAGGCAAATTGGGATCTGGCAGAGCCACACCGGGGCGGGGTTGTGGCGGCAGGCGTGGGCGGCGGTATCACCGGCAAGGGTGCGCACCTGCTGATCATCGACGACCCGTATAAAAACCGTGAGGATGCTGATTCGGAGGCATATCGCAGACGCGTAATGAGCTGGTATACCTCCTCGGCTTATACCCGGTTGGAAGAGGGCGGAGCAGTGGTGATCATCCACCAGCGCTGGCATAGGGAAGACCTGATCGGCGAACTGTTGAAAGCCATGTCCACCGATCCGCTGGCGGATCAGTGGGTAGTTTTATGTCTGCCTGCACTGGCATACAGCGAGGATGAACTGGCAAAAACAGAGGAAGAACAACGACAGGCGCTTCTAGAGGGCATCTGGAAGGATCGCGAGGATACGCTGGGACGGAAACCAGGAGAGGCTCTATGGCCGCAGAAATACGACCGGGAGATCTTAGAAAAAATTAGGCGAAATCTGGAGTTAAATGGAGGGCTTCTGGACTGGTATGCGCTGTACCAGCAGCAGCCGAGGCCGCAGGAAGGGGGATTCTTCGATATTCCTGATTTTGAGATTGTAGAAAAAGCCCCGGATGGATTGCGCTGGTATAGATATGTTGATCTCGCAATATCTGAAAAGAAGACGGCAGATTGGAATGCAAGCGTGGCCGTGGCCATGGATAAAGACGGAACGGTATATCTAAGGGATATGATCCGGGTACAAGGATGGCTTGAGTTCAGGGAGCGAGCGAAGGCGGCAATGCTTTCGGATTTGGAATATGGCACGACCTGGGCGGTAGAAGATGTGGCATTTCAGGCACTGGCATTACAGGAATTTAGACGCGATGCGGAGCTGGCTAATGTCAATATCATTTCAATTACGCCCAGAGGCGATAAAGTCGAACGGGCGCGGCCACTACAGGGTCGCGCCAAAGCGGGGAAGGTAAAACTGGTGCGGGGGAACTGGAATCAGGCGTTTATTTTAGAGGCACTGGATTTCCCGAATGGAAGACATGACGACCAGATCGATACGGCCAGCGGAGGGTTGCAAATGATCGCATCACAGATCGTAATTGACGGGGAGGTAATATTCTAATGGCATTATTCCGCGATCTGGTCGAACGACTACGAAGCGCCTCGCGGGCGTTTGTGCTTGGTCAGGGTGTGGTTGACCCGATGGATCGAAGCTATGGTCATCCAACGGAGACTTTTTCGCCTGAGGAATATGGAAATTATATTGCCACGAGCAATGCGGTTTTCTCATGTATTACCCTGCGTGCGAATATGCTCAGTGGATTGCCATTGCGGATATACCGTATCAGACAGGGAATTAAAGTCGAGGTAACTGAGGGACGTCTATGTGAATTATTGCAAAAGGTAAATCCATTCTGGACGACCCGACGGTTAATCGAGATGACTGAGAAAAGTCTTCTACTCTGGGGTAAGGCATTCTGGTTTTGTGAACGAGGATCCAATGGACGGGTTCCACCGCGAGAAATCTGGTGGGGACGACCTGACCGGGTACGGGTGGTGCCAGATGCGGTCAATTACATATCCAAGTTTTATTACTTTCCGCTGACCGGCGGAGAGCCGATCCCATTCGAGCCGAGCGAGGTGATATGGTTTCGCTATGGGAATCCGATTGACGAATATGAGGGATTATCTCCGCTGGCGGCGGCACGGCTTGCAGCAGACCTGGGGAATGCAGCGGCAAAAAGCAATATGAAATTCTTTCAACAGGGGATGCAACTGGGTGGGGCAATATTGCCAAAGAACAATGTGGTTTTGACCAAGGATCAGGCGGCGGAGATCGAGAACAAGCTGGAAAGACGGTATTCCGGCGCCGATAGGGCCCACCGATGGGCTGTATTCCGAACAGAATTTGAAATGAAGCAATTTGGAATTACGGCTAAGGATGCTGAGTTCCCGTTCACATTAAGCTGGACGTTGGAGGAAGTAGCGCGCGCTTACGGAATACCGCTTGATTTAATTGGCGGACAGCGGACATACCAAAACGTGGAGGCGGCGGAGCGGGCGATCTGGATTCGGACGTTGAAACCGGAGGCAGATTTCATAGCCGATGAAATCAATGAGCAGCTGCTGCCGATGTTTTCTGGCGATGCCGATCTGGTTGCATTCGATTTCAGCGGTATCGATGCGCTTGGAGAAAGTGAAACAGCCGCCTGGGAACGGGCCAGGGGGCAAATTCAGGAGGGAGCAATTACGATCAACCAATGGCGATCGGATCGTGGGATGGAACCGGTGGCCTGGGGCGATGTGTGGTGGGCACCAATGGGGAGGATTCCAGTATCGAGTGCTGATATGGAGGTTGTTCCGACTGCAGTTTCCTCTGCATCCACAACGTCAACAAATGAGGATGACAATAGAGCAGCGATGGAAAAATTGCGACGGAGACGGATGATCGATTATGGAAGCGCGGAGCATGAACGCGTATGGCGGAATTATGAACGTAAGGCAACGCGATGGGAACGAATTATCGGTCAGGTGGTGCAGGAATTATTCCAACGGCAACGCGATTCGATTGTGGCAAAAATCAGCGATGGAATGGCGCGGGCAAAATTCGATCCTACAGAGCCATTCGACAAGAAGGAGTGGATCAAGAAATTCCGCACTGAAATCCGGCCGAAACTGCGCGACCTGGTGCGTGAATTCGGTGAGGATGCGCTGGATGAACTAGGGCTGAACCTGGCGTTCGACGTGGCGCAGCCGCGGGTGGCACGCTTCATCGAGCAACGGGCACAGCGCTTCGCCGAAGAGGTCAACCAGACGACGTGGGATGAACTAAGAAACAGCCTGAGCCAGGCACTGGATGCCGGGGAAGGACTGGTCAAGATCATCGAGCGGGTGGAGGCGGTGATGGCGGAGCGGATTCGCTCGAGCGGGGAGACGATCGCGCGGACGGAAGTGGTGGGGGCATCCAACGGGGGAGCGCTGGAGGCGTACCGGCAGAGCGGATCGGTGCAGAAAAAGACCTGGCTGAGCGCGCTGGAACCAGGACGTACACGAGAGAGCCATGTTGAGGCGCATATGCGTTACCAGGCTAACCCGATTAGACTGGATGAGGATTTCGAAGTGGGCGCGGGCAGAGGACCACACCCGGGGGCGATTGGGTTGCCTGAGGAGGATATCAACTGTCTATGTACGATGCAACCTGTAGTGGAGGAGGAATGATGAGAGCATTACGGGCGTATTGTGACCGGGCAGCGGTCGAGAGCGGACAGGCGGGGAGCCCGATCAGATTCACAGTGGCAACGGAGGGAATCAAGCGTGATGGGCTCAACCTGGTTATCAGTGGCGCACAATTGGATAACTATCGGCGTAATCCGATTGTGACCTGGGCGCATGATTTAATGGGGCGCAATTTACCCATAGGGCGCGCGGATGTAATCGTGAACGGAAATAGGCTGGATGCAGACATTATATTTGATCAGGAGGATGAGTTTGCCAGGTTAATCGAGAGCAAGTACCGCCGAGGTTATTTGAATGCGGTATCGGTCAACTGGGATATTTTAGCAAGCGACGGCCGGGATATCACGGAATGGGAACTGCTGGAAATTGCGGCGGTCCCCGTGCCGGGCGACCCGGACGCACTCATGCAGCGGCAGTACGAGACGCTGAAGGAGATTTTTGAACCCGAAGCCAACGGCGAGGGTCCATGGGAGGAACTGGCGGCCGAGATGGTCGACGTGTTCCTGCCGGGGCCTGATGAAACCGATGATGCTCGCAGGAAACGCTACCAGGCACTGCTGCCGAAATACCGCAGGCTTGGGCGTGTTGCGCCGGAATTTCTTTCGAGGGACGAACTTAAGGGGCTCAATTCGGAACAGCTGCGTCAAGTGTTCCTGGAGGGGGAATGGGAGATCGCTCATGGGCAACGTAAAGGAGCGGCGCTCAATCAACGCAATCGAAGCGATCTTGAACAGGCAGTAATGTTGATTCAGGGGGTATTGGAGCGATCGTTAAACGAGCCGGATGAAGAAACGACGGAAAACGACCGGGCGATGCGGACACTACAAATGATTTACGAAAAACTATCTCAAATTGGAGGATATCATGACTGAGAATACTTTTGATCAATTGATGGCCACGATCAATGAACGGCTTACGGCGATCGGGCAGGCAGTCGATGAAAACCGGTTGAAGAAGCTGGTTGAAGATCAGTTTTCGCTCCTGATGAACGATCAGGAATTCGTGCGCAAGATGCGCTTCGGTGGGAGAACCGACGGCAAGTTGGTGGGTACAAAATATGCACGCTGGGGGCTTTCGGTAGCAGATATTGAGTTTCTTTATGATTTGCAGGAAAGCCTACGCGGGCAGAAGCGGGTCAGCGATACAGGGGTCTACAATGGGCCTGGTGAAGAGCTTCGAAATACTTTCCAGGCGATCACCGATGCATATTACCTGCCAATGGAAGATGTGCGGGCCATGGACCGACGCGCGATTGACGATCTGTTTCCGCGCATTCCGATCACCTGGTTTAGAGGGAAGGATAGTGATCTGGCACGGCGTGGGGCGTTCGAACTGACCGAGGCCTACCAGCGCGCGATGCGCGCGATGGATACCGCGGAAGGTGGTTATGGGCAGCAGTTGATTGGCGCGCAGTATGTGGGCGAGTTGTGGGACGCCGCGCGCGGCGAGAGCCGCATCCTGGGGCTGCTCGAGACTTTCGAGATGACCCAGCCGACGGCGTACCTGCCGGTAGAGGTGGATTTCCCCGAGATGTTGTTCGTCTCGGAGTCCACGGTTTATAACGCATCGAATTACACCACGGTCAAGACCGGATCGCAGCGCGTGCAGGTGGATGCGAAGAAATTCGTGATCCACCAGATGTGGTCGGGCGAACTCGAGGAAGACAGTATTATCCCGTTTATTCCATTCCTACGACGCCAGCAGTTGCTCAGTCTGGCGTACTATAGCGACAGTCTGGTACTCAACGGGGATACGACCAATGCAGCGACCGGCAACATCAACCTGGACGACGCTGATCCGGCAGACACCAAGCACTACCTGGCATTTGACGGCATCCGGCATGCCGGGCTGGTGGATAATACCGGCAACAGCAAGGACCTGTCCGGGGCGATTTCGCTGACGGCGCTGCGGGATGCGAAGGGCCGGATGATCGATTCGACCAACAAGATCGACTGGGGGCATCCGAACGATCCGAACGACCTGGTATACGTGGCAGATCCAGAAACGGCCGATAGAATTGCGTTGTTGGATGAGGTGATTGCCTATAAACAGCTTAACGGACAGCCATTGCTCAACGGTGAGGTGGCACGTGTGCTTGGGCACCCGGTTATTTCCTCGATTGCTCAGCCTAAAACCGAGGCGGACGGTAAGGTGAGCACCACAGCGTCCAATAACATCAAGGGCCAGGTGACAGCGTTCAACCGGCGTGGGTTCAAGGTCGGGTGGAGGCGGCGTGTAAAGACCGAGAGCGAGCGTATTCCGGCAACGGATCAGACGCGCATCGTGCTCAGCCTGCGGATGGGGCTGGGGCGGTTCACCCCGAGCGGTGCGGCCAGCGGGATTGAGGCTGCGGATGTGATCTACGACATCGCTCTGTAGCGAGCGGTCGATCGGGCAATCCGTCGATCAGTGAATGAGTTTGGCGCCTGGATCAAGGCGGTCTCCTCAACAGGACACCGAAGCGGTGCAGGCGCCAAAAGGAGAAAAAGGCTATGCAAATAGTGAATGCAATCGCAAAAGGGACGCTAATTCCACTGGTATTCATGCAGGCGGATGCGGCGGCCAGCCAGAACAACGCTGCCCTGACGGTGGCGGAGGTGCGCGATGTAGCGGCCAGCGCGGATGATCAGAACGCGGCTGACGGATACGTGATGCCATGGACGGGCGAAATCATTGGAATCTCAGTGCGATCCTCGGCGGCAAGGACGAATGGCACGCTGACGGCTGAGGCAATGGTGAATACCAGCGCGACCGGATTGACGGCGGCGCTCAATGCAACCAATACACAATCGGCCTATACACGCCAGGCGCGCGGGAATGATACTTTCGCGGCGGGCGACAGAATTGGAGCGAGGTTGACAACCGATGCGTCATGGGCGCCTGCAACGGCGGATATTGTGATTGTGGTATGGGCGCTGGTATATCTGGATATGATTTAGACAAGTGAAGGGCCGTCTTGTGATGAGGCGGCCCAGGAGAAAAATATGAAGTACCTGGTGCAATGGAAATACAAAAGCAGTCTTGGTGGTCCATGGATGAAGGGCGATGTGGTGGAGATCGATGATCGCCTTGCGGATGCGGTGAACCGTGATAGCCCGGGTGTGCTAAAACCGGTGGGTAAGAAGATGGAGGAAGCGCTGAGCAAAGAGGACCGCAGGGATCGTATGATGCGCGCTGAGCAGACCTACGCTCGTGGCGAGAGGAACCGAGCACCAGGGGTGATTTCAACGCAGTGAAAGGCGAGTGAGAAATGGGTGCACGTCTGGTACGAATTACTGCGAGCGGTCTGGTGAAAGCCGGGCCATGCGTATTGAAATCTGTGCATCTGGTGGCAGGGTCGGCCGCGGCCACGCTGGGTGTTCAAGATACAAGCACCGGCGGCGGGAGTGACATTTTGACCTTGGGCGCGGTGATCGGCGCGGGCGATTCGTGGACCTCGGGAGATGGGCGGGGTGTGCCGTTTTCGGCAGGCATTTACGCCACGCTGAGCGGGACGGGCGCCTCGGCATCATTCGAGATTGAGCCATGATGGACAGACTATACTGCACACTTTCGGAACTGATCGACGATCTGGACTCAACCGGGATCAAGGCCTGGAAGGAAAGCCAGGTGATGGACAAAATCGGAGCAGCGTCCGAATGGATTGATCGTAATTTGGGACAATTCATCCCGACCACGGAGACGCGGCGTTTTGACGGCAGCGGCCTTGATGACTTGTGGGTGGATCCGTTGCTGGCGGTGATCACGATCGTGGTTGACAGCACGACCCTGCAGGCGAGCGATTACCTGCTCTATCCACGCAATCGACACTGGGACAACGGGCCCTACACGCGGATCGCTTCGGACCCGAATTCGACCAATATCGGCGCATGGCCGGCGTTACGAGATTGCGTGGCGGTGACCGGCCGGTGGGGGATGTATGAGAGGAGCGTTCAGATCGCAGCGGTCAGCAGTCAGCTGATCGGAGACATGAGCCTGAGCGTAAGCAACGGAGCGGCCGTGTCTCCCGGGATGGTGCTGCTGATCGATGATGAGCAGGAAGTGGTGACGGCCACCGGCGCGCCGTCGGATTCGGCAGCCAACCTGAACGGGACGATCGACGCCAACCAGGAAGAGATCACGCTAGATAATGCAGGTATGATCAATCCAAACGAGATATTACGGGTGGATTTCGAGCAGATGCGCGCGCTAGACACGAATGGGAACCTGGTACTGGTGAGCCGCGGGTACAACGGGACGAAGCGCACCACGCACAATACCGGCGCGGATGTGTATGTTTACCGGACTTACCAGGTGACGCGGGGCGTGAATGGGACGATGGCCGCGGCGCACTCGAACGCGAGCCTGCAACGCTATGTGGCGCCGGATGATGTGAACGGACTATGCAGGCAGATGGCAGCGCTCATGCTCCGTATGGCTCAAACCGGATTTTCAGGTCGGGTAGGCAACGCTGAGACCGGCGAGGTTTCATTTTACAAGAGTTTCCCGAGCGAGATCGAGAAGATCCGCCAGGCTTACACGCTTTGGGATATATGAGATGGATTTCCAGATCGAAATGACGGGCTTCGACGAAGAGATGCGGCGGCTGGAGAAGTTCCCGCAGGTGGCGCAGCGCGAGCTGATACGCGCGATGGAGCAATCCGTGCGGGTGGTTGAGGCGGAAGTGAAGCCACTGACACCGGTGGGCGTCTCCTCGATGCTGCGAAATTCAATCGGGAGCGAGGTGATGGCGAGCCTGGGTGGAACGATCATCGGGCGGATCGGCTCAAGCATGAAGAACGAGGTGTATCCGAAGGTGATGGAGTTCGGGCGCGAGCCGGGCCACTGGATCAGCCCGGAAGGGATGGAGAGCCTGATCCGCTGGGTGCACGTGAAAGGCCTGGCGGGAACCTATTCGACCAAGACCAGGCGCAGGAAGGGCAGCCAGTTCAACCAACTGGTCGAGGATGCCACGGTGGCAGGGGCAATTGCCATGGCCATTTATCGGCGCGGGATCAAGGGACGGCATTTTCTGAGCGGCGGGTTCAACCGCGCAAACGGTCGGGTGATTGGATTTTTCGAATCGGCAATGATGCGCATTGCAAAACAGGTGATGAATGATTGAAAACTGGATCGATAAGATCGCGGCGTTATGGGCTGATATGGATGATGGCAAGGGCGGGAAGGTGCGGAGCTACCGGATGTATGAGGTTTCGGAATTTCCCTCTACCCTTATCGAATATCCCTGTGCGATAAGTTATCCACAACAGGTTATCTGCGATTATTCGGCAGGGAATAGCATCGATATCTGGGAAGGACGGACGGAATTTCATCTTACGCCGAATGTGGACCGATCTCAACTGCCGTATGTGATTCGGTTCTTTGCAAAAATCCGTAACGCAGTGGCAGCAGAGATGACGTTGGGTGGAAGCGTTGATTATTTTCAGCTGAGGATGGATCGAGCATCTATTGAAGGTCCGGTTCAGTTAACCTATGGCGGCGAGGAGCCGCACTGGGGACTGATCGTGTACTGGCGGGTGAAGGAAAATGTAACGCAAGAAGTTGTGATCTGAGGAGGCATTATGGCTGGTATTGAGGGCGGCAGAAAAATACAGCTTGGCGCGGAATCTGCGCCGGGAACGCCGGTGGCAGCAACGACGATCTGGCGGGGTAAGGGCGTGCCAGAGGATCAGCGCATGGTACAATTCATCGACGAGGATATTGGTTATGTCAGTGGGGTAGATCGTACGATTACGACGCGGCTGCTGGCAAAGTTCACATTCGACCCGACACCAGCAACCTTTGAACAACCATATATTTTTGCAGCGGGGATCAAAAACGTGGTTGCCGGGGTGGCGGACGGCGCAGGAAGTGGCAGGAAATATGTTTATCCGATGCCCACGGTTGCGCCGAACACGAATGTGATCAAGACTTACACATTGGAGGGCGGGGATAATCAGCAATGCGAGGAAATGGAATACGCATTCGTTGAAAGTTTTAAGCTGACCGGCAAGCCGGGAGAGGCAGTGTTATGGTCTGCAGAATGGACGGGGCGTCAGTTAACACCAACGACATGGACGACCGGTTTAAGCCTGCCAAGTGTGGAATCTATTCTGTTTAGCAGGGGAAAACTTTTCATTGATGATGTGAGCGGAACAATTGGAAATACACAGAAGAGCGGCACATTCCTGGGAATGGAGCTGGCGGTGAAGACCGGCTGGCAGATTGTGGAGACCGGCGATGGCAATCTGTATTTCTACACGATCAAGCACACGCGCGAGGACATGGAAGTGGTGCTCAACCTGACCTTCGAGCACGACGGCACGGCCACGGCGGAGAAAGCCAACTGGCGCAGCGAGACGGCGCGCCTGATCCGCCTGCAGTGGGAAGGCAGCAGCCTGGCGACGCCGGGGACGAACTTCAGCAAGAAGACGGCGCGGATCGACCTGTGCGGGAAGTGGGAAAAGTTCGAGAAACTGGGCAGCCAGAAGGGCAACGACGTGATCGCGGGAGTTTTCCGGGCGCGGTTCAACAGCACGGCAAATCTGTTTGCGGAATTTACGTGGGTTAACGAATTAACGAGTTTGCCATGAAAGATAAATTTAAGATCACTCAGGCGCAATTTGAGCGATTTTTGGCTTTGCTTGAAGAGCATGGTGTAGAAAACGCGAAGATGAACATCGCGCAATATGCGGGATGGGTTGTACGCTGTGCGGTAGAGGCAGGATGGTTAGAGATGAATGTGGATGAGTCTGACCCGGCGGAAGTGATGCGCATCCACCGTGCGATACAGAAAAGGGTGGAGGAGATCCTGGCGCCTGACCCAAACTGATCCTGGCGGTGGTGGATTTCGTCGAAAAACGAGGTCCGCAACCGCCAGAACTCAAGTTGAAATGGCGCTGCGATCGCTATCGGGCGCTGCCGGATGCGGGCGGGGTGCGCGATCAGGAAGCCGGGCTGCCGGACCGGATGGAACTGGCGGAACGGGTGTACGCGACCTGGTCGTTATGGCAGAGCCGGCAGCCCGGGCACGAGGGCGGATGGGCTGAGGCGCACCAGGAGGAATGGAAGACGGTGATGGCGATCATGGAGTTGCAGAATGAGCGAATCAACGGTTCTTGAATTTTTGATCAAGGCACAGAACCAGGCGAACCAGGTATTTGATCAGGCGCGAAAAGGAATTGGGGGACTTTTTGATCAGGCAAAGGCAGCATCGAGAGGAATGACGGACTTTATGAGCGCTATCGGGGGGGTAAACCAGGTACTTGGCATTGGACGCGCAGTCATTGATCAGACGATTGGGAGAACGATGGAGTATGCCGGACAGATACGGGAATTGAGTTTATTAACAGGAGCGAATGCAGAGGAGTCGAGCAAGCTGATCCAGGCAGCGGATGATATGGGGATTAGTTATGGCACATTACAACAGACGATGGAAGCCGCCGTGAGGAGAGGAGTAGATCCATCCATTGAGGGAATGGCACGGCTGGCAGATCAATATAATGCAATTTCTGATCCGATACAACGCAGTAAATTTTTGATGGACACGTTTGGGCGCAGCGGTGCAGAACTGGCTATGTTGATGCGGGAGGGATCGAATGGAATACGTGAGCTGGGCCGCGCAGCGGAGGATTCGGGACTTGTAATGACACAAACCGCGATCAACGGTGCACGGGAGCTGGAAATGCAGATCGATGCATTGAACGATCAGGTAGAGGCAGTAAAGATTAATATTGGTAATGCATTTATTCCAGTGGCTGTGGATGCTCTTGACGTGCTGATTTCTACATCCGATGAGGTCAAAAAATCAAATTTGCAATGGACACAGGCAATACCGGTTTTGGGAGGAGTAGTAAACGCGTACATCGGTGTGAAAAATATCCTATTCGGAACTGCCGATGCGGCTAAAGCGGCAACGGCGGAAGTAGAAAAATTGAATCAAACGGCATCCGGTGGGCCAGTATTTGGCACGCGGGGAAAATTAAGTGATCGGGCGGGTTATGGGAATTACTATACAGGAAATTACAACACAGGCGAACCGGGTAGAGCAAGCGGAGGGCCGATGTGGGCAGGTGTGACGCGCTGGGTGGGAGAAAACGGGCCGGAGCCGTTCACGCCCACCATGGACGGGTGGATCGGGACGCCGCCCGGCGGGGGCGGGGGTAGCGTACAGATCAACCTGAGTTTCCCGTCGATGTTCCCGCCGAGCAACCCGGGGCAGTTGGTGGACGTGCTGCGGCCGGCAGCCGAGCAGGTGGTGCGGGAGATGAGGCGCAATGGCCAGATATAACACGTTCAAATACGGCACGCAAAAATACGGCGCGTCAATTTCAGACAATATGATCTGGGGGCTGGAAGTGGACTGGGATGACGACGGTACGTTCTCTGGCGCAATCGAGGCTGGACGGATGATTGGAATCTCCATCGATCGCGGGCGGAATTACCTGATCACCGCGGCCGGTGACGGCTTCGAAGCGGTGTTCCCTGGCAGACTGCGAGTCATCCTGGACAATCGGGATGGGCGCTATGATGCCTACAACACAAGCAGTCCATTGTATCCGTCCGTCGAACCGGGGCGGCTGGCTCGCCTGCATCTGAGAGCCGGGGCAACGGCATATACGTTGTTCAGTGGAATCGTGCAGGATATCCGGGCAAGCCGTCGATCCCAAGTCGCCACCCTGGACGTCGAAGATGGCCTGCGCTGGCTGCAGGATGAGCCCGTCAGTACACAGATCTACCAGAATATTTATGCAGGGCAGGCGATCGGCGCGGTGCTGGATGCTGTGCAGTGGCCGGCCAGTTGGGGGAGAAACATTGCGACCGGCGCGGATTTGCTGAATTATTGGTGGGCCAGAGGTCGGAATGCAATGGAAGAAATCCGCGCGTTGGTGGACAGTGAGATCGGACACTTCTTCCACGCCGCGGATGGAACATTTGTTTTTCGCAGCCGCCAGACCAGCCAGGCAGCGGCAGTTTCGGTGAATCAAGGGCAAATCAGCACCGACCTGGAAACGCCTCAACCCTGGGACGTTCGGAGAAATTCCATCCGGGTAACTTCGAACGTGATCACAGTAGGCCCGTCCGTGACGGTTTGGAGCGCACCAAAAGAGATCGCGCTCGATCCGGGTGCGAGCCTGGAGGTCATCGCCGATTTTGGCGGAGGCGTGATAAACCTTATCGACCCGGTGGCCACGACGGATTATACGGCGTTCAGCCAGAGCAATGGAATTGGGACAAATCTGACAGAATCGATCCGGGTTAAGATGACAGGTTTTGCGGAATCTGCCAAGGTAATATTAACCAATCAGGGCAGCCAATTGGCTTATATCAATTTTCTGCAGGTACGGGGTAATCCGTTGGGTCAAGCAGTCATGACGGCACAGGCAAACCTCGACGTGCGCAGGCCGCAGACGTTGAACCTGGACCTGGAATGGCAGCAGGACGCAAACAATCCGAGCTCGTTTGCAGCCCGGCTGCTCCAATTTTTATCCGGGGTTGGCATGCTGCCGGTGCTGGTGATCGAAAATCGGCCGGAGATCCAGTTCGCAGTGGACCTATTCGATCTGGTTAATGTGGATATCACGGCGCTGGGGATCAGCGGGACGTTCCGAGTAGGCTCAATCCGGCATGAATGGACGGGTTCGAATGGCCAGGCAGTACGCACAACCTGGAAGTTGGAGCCCTATCAGAGTTATGACTATTGGCGCTTCCCGGTAACCTTTAACACAACCTCAATTTTAGGATGGTGAAATATGGCATATAACACGCCACCGACGAAGAATACAGGAGATACATTTTCCGCAAGCGAATTCAACACCTATATTCGAGACAACATGGCCGCCGGTGTTCCGGATATTTTTGAGGCTGCGGGAGACCTGGCGGTTGGAAGTGGAGCCGATGCGGCAATGCGGCTGGCAAAGGGACAAATCGGTCAATTGCTCAGGGTTCTTTCAAATGGATCCGTTGGATGGGGAGGCCCACTAATACAAAGGTATGGTAGTAATGCTAACGATTGGACGCAGCCCGGGAGCACAATTTACATTCCGGAAAATATTTTTTTTCAACTGGGGCTTTTCACGATTTCATCAATAGCGGCAAACAATTCCTATGCAGGTGGGATTATGTTTAATACCGCATTTGGAGGGGCACCTTTGGTATTTTGTTCAGCGATGCATGCAACTCATAATATTACTGTCGTCGTTCAAAGCACAAGCACAACGAATGTAGTGTTCAGTGTATTTAACAATACTTCATCTACAGCAAGCAATGTGAAGGTCATCTTTATGGCAATAGGGCCATCAGCATAAAAGGAGAAAGTCAAATGTCTACGTCATATCCAAATGAAATTAAATATTTTGCATCAAAAACAGATGCGATCGATGATGTACGTGCAGAGGATATAAATAATGTCCAGAATGAGATAATGGCTATACAGAATGAATTGGGTACGAATCCAAAGGGGGAATATTCTAATGTGCGATTACGGATTGAAAATATAGAAACGGATATTGTTGATATCTCTGCATCATTAACCACTATTCAAACGGATATTGTTGATATCTCTGCATCATTAACCACTATTCAAACGGATGTTGTTGATATTTCCGCACTATTAACCATTATTCAAACTGGATGGATTCCATCTTCAATACCCTGGAGCTATGCAAGCTCTACTACATTCACTATAAGCGGGGATGTGCGCAACCTTTTTCCAAAGGGTACAAAAATTAAACTCACCCAGACCACTACAAAATATTTCTATGTGATTGATGCCACCTATGCCTCTCCAAACACCACAATAACCATCACAGGAGGAGATGATTACTCCTTATCCAATGCCGCTATTTCCAATGCATATTACAGCTATGCCACCTCCCCTCAGGGATTTCCAGGTTATTTCAACTACACTCCGACATGGACAAGTACAGGCACTCAGCCTTCCCTCGGAAATGGCACGCTCAATGGGAGGTTTTGGATTCAGGGTAATGGGGTAAATTTTTGGTTTGAATTGATGTTTGGGAGCACCACCTCAGGTGGGACGGGAAACTGGAGGTTTGCTTTACCAACACCTGCATTAAGTGGGATAAGGGGATTATTGCCTGTGAATGCACGAGATGCCGGAGTTAATAGTTATCCGCGATTCGCCGTGGTTACCGACCAAGCTTATTCTGGGAGCTATATAGAGATGTTTCTTCAGCTGGACAACCAAAATAACACCTTAGGCATTACATCCACCAGCCCGTTTACATGGGGGACTGGAGATTATTTAACCGTTGGGCCGGGTTTTTATCTTTTATAAATTGTGAGGGTAAAAATGATTTTATTACGGCCGGTCGATAATCGATTTCCAATAACACAAAAATTTGGCGAGAACCCGCAATTATATCCAGGTACAAAAGGACATAATGGGATCGACTATGGTCTCCCGGAGGGGCAGCCGGTGAGGGCGGCAGCGGATGGTCAGGTGATCCGGGCTGAACTGGATACAGAAACGGCTCAAAATCCGAAGGCAGGTTATGGATTGCATGTTCGCATACAACACAGCGATGGAAGTATGACGATATATGGTCACTTAAGCAATATATCAGTACGAACCGGCCAGGTAGTTTCCATGGGAGAGGTAATAGGTCAATCGGGCAACACGGGTAGATCGACCGGTCCGCATTTGCATTTCGAGCTGCGGCGCGGTGTTGCAATGATCACCGCGATCGATCCTTCGCCATTCCTTTTGGATGAAATTCCGCCGGAAGTGGGATTATTTATGATGGAAATCTTACCTGATGGAGATGGGTTGCGTATCCGATCTGGGCCATCGAGAGATCGTGGCATCATACGAACGATGCGATCTGGAGAACGGATGAAAGTCTTCGGAATTACTGGATATGATGTGTGGTTAAAGCTGGAAGATGGTTACTGTATGTATCGGCCGGATTGGGTAAAAATTCAAAGAGAATAAGATTACTTCGGGATAAGCCCGAATTTAGGATATAGTCACCATGATTTTATGTGTATAGGTAATATCCCTCCTGGGGCATTGTGGATGAGGTTGAGAGCACCCAAAAGGGTGTGTTATTCGAATCCCTCCTGGGGCATTGTGGATGAGGTTGAGAGCACCCAAAAGGGTGTGTATGATGAAAATTAGCATTTAATTATGAAATTGTAATGTTTCCACTTGATGTTTTCAGGGAGTTGGTGTAGAATAAACGCGGTAAACGTCAGGGTGCCCCCCTCACTCTGGCGTTTGCCATTTAAAAAAGGTAGGGCCGCTGTTTGGGCGGCCCTTTGGGGTTTTATTTTGAAGCCATTTGCTCGAGAGCGGTGATGAGTTGAGCCATTTCATCCAGAGAATTGTAATGGGTAGCGCCGACTCGCAGCAGGCCGCCTTTGTCTTCCAGCCCTAGCCGGGTGGTGACAGCAAGAGCGTAGAAGTTGCCGTTCCAGACGAAGATTCCCCGTTGGTCGAGCCTTCGGGCGATCTCTTGTGGGGAATACCCGTCCATAGTGAATGAAACCGTGGGCACACGGTGGTCAACCTGGTCTGGGGTGGCCGGACCATAAATATGCACCCCGGAGATTTGGCTGAGCCCTTCCAGAATAGCCCGGGAAAGTTCGGTTTCATACGCTCGAACCGCCGCCATGGCCTGTTTGAAGATCAACCTTCTGCCCGTATACTCTCCCGCGTACAGTTCGAGGAAGTCCTTCCCGTAGTTCTGGCCAAGCCATTCGAAATATTCCAAAGCCCCAAGCACACCGGCATACCCCTCAAAGTTTCCGGTACCGGTTTCAAACTTGCCCGGAGGGTTGGCCGGTGCCGGACGAACCCGGTAAGCGGGTAAACGCTCCAAAAGATCATATCGCCCGTAGAGCACACCCACATGCGGACCGAAAAATTTGTACGCTGAACAGACTAAAAAGTCACATCCGATTCGCTGCACGTCCATGGGCCCGTGGGCGGCATATTGCACAGCATCAATATATACCAGAGCCCCGACCTCTTTGGCCAGAGAGGTCATCTCGTATACCGGGTTAATCGTCCCCAGAGCATTGGAGGCATATCCAAAGGCTACCAGTTTGGGCCCTTCTTTCAACGCGGATTGGAAGTCATCCAGGTCCAACATGCCAGTCTGGGGGTTGAAGTCTACCCAGCGTACCCGGCAGCCGCGATCTTCAGCCACGCGCAACCAGGGAGAAATATTGGCATCGTGGTCAAGATGGGTCACCACCAGAAGGTCCCCTGGCTGGAAGGTAAGCGCCAGGGCCCGGCTGAGGTTGAAGGTGAGGGAAGTCATATTGGGGCCGAAGACAATTTCCTCAGAGCGGGGGGCATTGAGAAAATCTGCCATGGCGGCACGGGCGGCATCGATGGTAGCGTCTGAGGCCCGGCTGGTAGCAAACTCACCCCCGTGGTTGGCGTTGGTCTTTACCAGATACGCCTGTATCCGCTCAAGGCTCTGGCGGGCAATCTGTGTTCCGCCGGGGTTATCCAGAAAGATGGCCGGTTGTTGAAGCGCCGGAAAATGAGAACGAACAGCAGCAACGTCGAGAGTCATGATTCGTCTTCTTCCTGATCGTTATCATCGCCGAAATCGAGTTCTTCGTCTATATCTTCCGGACGGCGACGGCACCACAGAAGGAGCACGTGGCCTTCCTCAGTTTCTACATTGCGGGCGGCGAGAATGGGGGCGCGTTCTTCCATTCCCAGGGGATTGCGGTAGTGCAAATAAATGACCCCTTTCGACCGCCAGGCTCGATTGCAACGCTCCACCAGTGCGTGCCCATTGAAAGTACGCACCCGGGTGAGCATCAGGTTGTACAGGCGAGGACTCTCGTTCAACCCCAGCGCCCAGCCATCCATGACCGACTCAAACACTGGAGGCGGGCCTTCGATAATGGTGATTTTTTCGTCCATAACGTTCACTCCAACCATTCTAAAAAGGCAGTGCACAGCCAGCTGGCGAGTGCTGGAAAATCATACCATAAATTACTGGAAGCGGATGGATAGTTGGGCCTCTATACGATTCTGGAAGGAGGCGGTTATTGTTCCAGACCGTGACGGGCAAGAAGTTCAGGGTCCGAAAGAATGGTTGCTGTGGGGCCATCGGCGACGATGCGCCCCTGATCCATGACGACCGTACGGGGGAGTAGCTCCCGCACCATGGGTAAATCGTGAGAGGCGACGATCATGGTAATGGGCAGCTCGCGCAACAGCTCGATGAGGGTGCGGCGGGCGCGCGGATCAAGCCCGGCGGTGGGTTCGTCCAGCACCAGCACGGCTGGCTTCATAGAAAGCACGGTAGCAATGGCGATGCGTTTTTTCTCGCCTACACTGAGATGATGAGAGACTCTCGAGGCGTATTCGCTCATTTTCACCCGCTCGAGGGCTTCCTGAACGCGCTGGCGCACCTCTTCCGCTGGCAGCCCCTGATAAATTGGGCCATACGCAACGTCGTCGAAAACGGTGGGTGAGAAGAGCTGATCGTCAGGAGATTGGAAGACCAGCCCCACCAGCGCGCGGACACGCCCCAGGTTTTTGCCCGAAACATCCAGCCCACTCACCCGAATTTCGCCGGTCTGACGGGGTAAGATGCCGTTTAGATGAAGAAGAAGGGTAGATTTGCCCGCGCCGTTTGGCCCGACCAGGGCAACTTTCTCGCCATGGGCCAGATCCAGCGTGATATGGTCCAGGGCTTTATGCCCGTCGGAGTAGGTGAAAGAAAGATCCCGGATTTCCACGATGCAACTCATAACGGTTTACCCCCAGAGGATGCGGCTTAAAACCAGCAGAGAAAGAAGAAAGAGAAGGACAATGAATAATACCAGCCAGTCTACTGGCCGAAGGCCGGGCTGGGGCAGGCTGCGAATCTCGCCATCGTAGCCGCGGGCGAGCATGGCATGGTAAATGCGGTCGGAGCGTTCCAGCGAACGCAAGAAGAGGCTGCCGGCCATGCCTCCGGCAACCTGGGAGCGCCAGAAAATGGTGCCGCCTGTCCGGCGCTCCGGGGACTCACTTTCACCGCTGCGCGCGGTGCGGGCGCGCAACATTCGCAGCACCTCATCGACCATCACGAAAAGATACCGCCACATCAATCCGATGATCGCCACCATTAACCGGGGCAAACCCATGGCGCGCATGGCGCGAAGAATATCAGGAAAAGTGGTGGTTGAAGCAAGCAGGATAGCCGCCT
>Ga0226835_1000754_pt1 | contig 26667 bp, 23 predicted proteins | sample LAC_MetaG_1_FD_163627 | JGI IMG/M metagenome (GOLD analysis project Ga0226835, IMG submission 163627) | Anaerobic ammonium oxidizing microbial communities from anammox membrane bioreactor (MBR) in UC Berkley, California, United States -... | ecosystem: Engineered > Bioreactor > Anaerobic >...
GGTCGATCCGGCCTACGCCGCCGAGCTGCAAGCCGCCTACCGGCTGACCGAAAGCGCGCTGATCGACAGCTTCCTGAACTACGGAACATTCAGCCAGGTTCACGGTTTCAGCATCCCGGCCTGGCTGCCGGGCGGCGCGGCGGACGTTTCGGGGCTGGCGCTTGTCGCGCTGACAAGCTATTACCGCGCCGATCCCAACCCGCAGACGGCCGCCGGCATCGAGCACATCGCTGACGGCCTGGCCGCCTATCGCCTGGGCGACAGCATGACCTACCCCTTCGGCATGATCCCGGTCACCACCAACGCGCCGGGGTACTGGCACGCCTGGGGCAGCCACATGGTCCACGGGCTGGCCGACGCGGGCGCTGCACTGGATCGGCAGGACTGGATCGACGCCGCCGCAGCCGTGGCGGACACCTTCCTCATGCGCCAGCTGGCCTTCGAGCGCGTTCGCGAGATGGGCATCCTTCCCCGCCGCCTGGGGCAGATCGCCTATGGCACGAACATGCTCGTGCAGGACCTGATGGCGCTCTACCGGGCCACCGGTGAGGAACGCTACGCAACGCTGGCCGGGCTGGCAGCGTCCTGGTTCTTCGGCAATAACATCGCCGGCGTGCCGATGTACGATCCAGACACCGGGCGTGGCTTCGACGGCATCAACGGGCCAGTCGCCTGGCGCGTCAACCGCAACGCGGGCGCCGAGTCGACCATCGAGGCGCTGCTGGCGCTGCTGACCGTCAGCGCCGAGCCGCTCGCAGCCCGCGCCATGCAAGCCAGCGAAGTCAGCGTCCGCCCGTACCGAGTCATTGAGGCCGAAGCCGGCAAGGTCGCGGCGGGGCGGCCCGACTATCGCTCGCGGGAGTGGACAGGCGAGTCGTACTTCAGCGGCAGCGGCTATTTCAGCCTGGGCGCAGGCGACGCGCTGGACGTGGCGTTCGACGTACCACTCAGCGGCGAGTACTGGATTTACGCCTCGCACGAGCGCCAGAGCGTCAGCACGCCCGAGACAACGCTCGTCGCCCTGCGCGTGCCGGACGGCGCGGTGATGATCGACGGCGTGCTGGACGAATGGGCGGACGTGCCACCCTTTGCGGCGGACACCGCGCGGCAGATCCTGCGCGGAGCGGCGCTGTGGCGCGGGCCGCAGATCGACAGCTTCACGGTCCGCTTTATGTGGGACGACGACGCGCTCTATCTGGCCGCCGAAGTGCGCGACCCGGCTCACCAGCAGGATGAGGTCGGGCCGGGGGTGTGGCGCCAGGACGCGCTGTGGGGCTACCTCGACGGCAGCGGGCGCGGCACGCGGCTGAACAGCAAGTTCACGCTGGCGCAGACGCCGCAGGGTCCGCAGGTGTGGGACTGGGTCGCGGAGAGCTTCATGCCCAACGCCGAGCTGGCGTGGCAGCCGTTCGAGTCAGGCGATGGGTACGTCTACGAGGCACGCCTGCCCTTCCGCTCGATGCGGGTCGGAGATGTTCGCAGCGGGCAGGTGATGCGCGTCGAAGTGGGGCGCGGTTTCGGGGGCGACTCGTTCCTCGACCTGACCGGCGCCGATCCGGACACCCCTGCCAATCTGGCGCGGCTGATCCTGGTCGATGATCTGGCCGATCTCGAGGCGTACGGCGGCGCAGACGATGTGCTGTCTGCCGCCGCGAACACGGTCGCGCTGGGCGTTGCGCTCAATGGCGGCCCTGTCTGGGTGATCCCGGCCAATACCGCCGAAGATCGTCGCTATCTGTGGCTCGACCTGGTAAGCCCTGAACCGGTCATGCTGGATGCAGGCGCGCATACGCTAACCGTCACATACGCGGGGCGTGATGACCGCCGCCGCGCGTCAATTGACGGCTTTCTGATCCAGCCGGTCGTCGCCGAGCGCGTGTTTGAAACGCCGGACGGCACCCGCTTCACGCTGACTTACGACACGCACAGCGGCGTGGTGACCCTGGTTGAAGAGCAGCCTGAATAGATTGAGACGGCCCGCCTATGCAAGCAGCCCTAAGCGTCTACTGGCGGACGCTGCGCGACTGGTACAACGGCATGGTCAGCCTTGCCGCGCTCAATGCGGTGTGGTTCGGCGCTGCGCTGACGGTCGTGCTGCTGGGGCCAGCCACAGCGGGCATCTACGCGGTCACACACAGCTCGGCGCGGGGAACCGGCCAACACCTCGATGAGTTCATCCAGGCCGCGCGCCAGCATGCCTGGCTGAGCTTTCGCTGGCTGTTGGTGAATCTGCTGGTCGGGGTGGTCTTTGCCGTCAATACCTCATTCTACGCCGCGGCGCGCGGCCTGCTGCCCACGCTGATTCTGATTGTGCTGGTAGCTGCCGGTCTGCTCTGGCTGGCGATCCAGTTCTACGTCTGGCCGTTTCTGGTGCTGCAAGAGGATCGCCGTCTGCGGCTGGCGCTGCGCAACGCCGCATTCCTGGCGTTGGCCTCGCCCCTGTACACGCTGACGCTGCTGGGTGGCGCGGCACTGGCTGTGGTCGTCAGCGTAATGACCGTGCTGCCGCTGGCGGTGTTTCTGACCAGTTTTCTGGCGCTACTTGGCAACCAGGCTGTGCTGGAGCGGCTGCGGGCTTTCGGCAAGCTGCCCGGCGCGGCCCCGTCGCAGTTCGATGGAGAGCAGGAATGAGCACGCCCTTGACCCTGAAACGCTATCGGGGCAATCCGATCTTGATGCCGTCGCTCATCAACGAGTGGGAGAGCGACAACGTCTTCAACGCAGCCGTCGTCGAGCGGGATGGGCTGGTCTACATGCTCTATCGCGCCCAGGGGCTGGACCGGGTTTCCCGCATCGGCTGCGCTGTCAGCACCGACGGCCTGCACTTCAACCGCCTGAAGGAGCCGGTGTTCGTGCCCGAAGAGGATTACGAGGAGTATGGCGTCGAAGACCCGCGTGTGACCTATCTCGACGGCTGGTACTACATGCTGTACACCGCTTTCTCGCCGATTGGGACCCGCGTGGCGATGGCTCGCAGCCGCAACCTGATCGGCTGGGAGCGGATGGGCATTGTCCTGCCGGACGAGAACAACAAAGACGCGGCGCTCTTTCCGCGCAAGATCAAAGGGCGCTATGCGATGTTCCACCGCCGCAAGCCGGATATGTGGATCGCGTACTCCGACGATCTGCTGCATTGGACGGATCACCAGATCGTCATGTCGCCGCGCCCCGGCCTGTGGGACGGCGTGCGGATCGGGGCCGGTGGCCCGCCGTTTTACACCGACGCCGGCTGGCTGACCTTCTATCACGGCTTCGGCGAGGCGCGGATCTACTGCCTGGGCGTCGCCCTGCTCGACCTGGAAGACCCCACCCGCGTGCTCAAGCGGCAGGCAGAGCCGGTGCTGTGCCCGCGCGCGCCCTGGGAAGAAGTCGGCGATGTGCCCAACGTGGTTTTCTCGTGCGGCGGCATTGAGCGCGAGGACGAGTACCTGATCTACTACGGCGGGGCCGATCATGTCATGGCCGTCGCCCGGGTGACGCGCGGTGAGGCTATGGCGCTCGCCATTGCCAGCAAGCAAGACGTCGCCGCCTTCATCGAAAGCTAGCGCCACAGGTTTTGGAGAGGGGCGCCGTCTGCCCGATAGCGGGGACGCGCACGCGATTCGGGCCAGCCGCACACGCTGCGCCAGTGCGATAGGCCAACGGTTGCGCGAGCGTGGGCCAAGCGTATGGCGGCGGTCACGCTTGCGCGAAACGATGTTCCTATGCTAGAAAACAAAGAACCGGCAGTTAAGGCGCGGGACATGCGGAAATTGTAAAGGTTGCTTGCCAGTTGTTTGCGAATGTTGTATAAATCAAACTAACACTGGCATTAACCGACAGGCGCGGACATTCCAACGCATAAGGAGGCGACATGAGTATCCGCCAGATGATCGACACGAAACGGCTGGTAGCCATCTTGCTGACGGTGGCGCTGCTTGTGGCGTTCGCGCCTGCAGCCAGCACAGCCAGCGCTCAGGGCACGCCGGGCTGCCCGATTCTCATCACCATGTTTGACACGCTCTTCGTGCGTGCCGCCCCAAGCTGGCAGTCGAACATTACGGCGACCCTGGTCGCGGGCAACCTGGTCTGCCTGACAGGGCGCAACAACGAAACCACCTGGTTGCAGGTGTCGCACCGGACGGGGGGTGTGATCGGCTGGGCACCGGCCAACGCCTTCTGGACGACCGTACCCGTCACCACCCTGCCAGTCACCAGTGGTGGCCCGACACCGCCGCCGCCCACGACCCCGCCGCCGACGCAGACTACCTACATCGTGCAGCCGGGCGACACGGTCTTCAGCATTGCTCAGCGCTTCGGAATCACGATTCCGGCGCTGGTGGCCGCCAACAACATCCCTGCGGACTATAGCATCTACATCGGCCAGGTGCTGATCATCCCAGGAGCAACCACCCCGCCGCCCACCAACTACATCACCTACACGGTGCAGCGCGGCGACTATCTGGTGAAGATCGCCAACCAGTACGGAGTGAACTGGCGCGACATCGCCGCCCTCAACAACATCCAGTATCCGTACGTGATCTACGCGGGTAACGTGCTGAGGATTCCTGTGGCGGGGTAACATCGCCGCGCGTTGGCCGCGCCACCTGCCAACAGCAAAACGCACAGACCGCGACCGTTCCGAGCCGGCGCCTGACAAGCGCCGGCTCGTTTTGTGCTTGGTCCGAAACCGGCGCCTGATTAGAACTTTAGTTCTTGGCATGTGAGTCAATTTCGTGTATAATAAATCGGCTGGACACACTCATTCTCGCAGGAGCATTGACGAGGCACACAGAGCCATGCCCACCCCACCCACCTGCTGCTGAAACATCACGCGAACCGTCTCGGCATGCACCCCCGCCGTCCCGTCAACCTGTGCGCTCGCAAGTCCGGCACAGGCCCTTAACTCGGCCCACTGAGTCCTATCAAGCGTACCTAGATCCGGACACCTGGTCGGGAGCTTATGCGTTATGCGCGCTTCTACAAAAAGCGAGTTCACCGTCGAGAACGCCTATCCCTACAACCTGAAAAGCCCGGTGCGGTGGATCGCGTCTCATGTCTGGCGTTACAAGTGGCTGTTCATCGGCTCGGTTCTGTTCAGCATCGTCGATTTCATTGCCTATTCGCAAAGCCCCGTGCTGGTCGGACGGGCCGCCGAGGCGATCCTGGGGCCTGGGGGACGCGCCGACCTCGTGCCGATCTCGCTGCTGATCCTGGGCGCGCTGATGGTCAGCAGCGTCGCTTTTCTGCTCAACAGCCTGTTGATCGAAACCGTGGCACAGCGCATGGAAGCCGACGCGCGCCATGAGCTGTACATCAGCCTGCTGGGCAAGAGCCAGACATTTCACGATCGGCAACGCGTGGGCGATATCATGGCACGCGCGACGGACGACGTGCGCCAGCTCAACGCCATGCTCAGCCCCGGTCTGCGCTTCATCTACGAGACGGTGATCGGGATCATCGTCCCGCTCGTGTTTATCGCCATGCTCCAGGTGGAGCTTCTGCTCGTCCCGGTGCTGTTCATCCTGTCGTACATCGTCTCGGTGCGGCGCTATGTCCGCGTTCTCAACCCGGTCATGGTCCGGCAGCGCGAGCAGTTCGGCACGATGAACGCCAAGCTGGAAGAAGTGCTCTCCGGCATCGAAATCGTCAAGGCCAGCGTGCAGGAAGCCGTCGAGCGCGGGCGCTTCTATCGCAATGCGCGCCTGTACCGCGACTATTTCGTCGAACAGGGCCAGATCGAGGCGCGCTATCTGCCGCTGTTGCTCTACGGCTTCGCGCTTGGCCTGACCTTCCTGCACAGCATGATCCTCTACAACCGCGGGACGCTGGGCATCGCCGAGATCATCGCTGTGATGGGCCTGATGAACGTCCTGCGCTTTCCGACCTTCATCTCGATCTTCTCGTTCTCTCTGATCCAGCTTGGTATCGCCAGCGCCGAGCGCATCCTGCGGATCGTGACAGCCGAGACTGAGCTGGACGAGAACGCCGGCGGCTACAGCCAGCAGATCCAGGGCGACATCGTCTTCGAGAACGTGACCTTCTGCTATGAAGCCGTGTCCGAAGGCGACGGCGAGTGCCATTCTCCCGTGATCCAGGATATATCGTTCCACATCGCCCCCGGCGAGACGGTCGCCATCGTCGGCCAGACCGGGTCGGGCAAGAGCACGCTAACTCAGTTGATCAACCGCACCTACGACGTCACACGTGGGCGCGTTCTGATCGATGGAGTGGACGTGCGCGAGTGGGATCTGGCGCGGCTGCGCTCGCAGATCGCCAAGATCGAGCAGGACGTCTTCCTGTTTTCGCGCAGCGTAGCCGAGAATATCGCGTTCGGCGCGCCGGGCACGCCGCGCGAGCGCGTCGAACAGGCCGCTCGCGAGGCCCAGGCGCACGATTTCATCGTATCGTTCGCGGAAGGCTACGAGACGAAAGTCGGCGAGCGCGGTGTGATGCTCTCCGGCGGCCAGCGCCAGCGGATCGCGCTGGCGCGCGCGTTTCTGAACGACCCGCGCATCCTGATTCTGGACGACTCGACCAGCGCCATCGACAGCGCGACCGAGGACGAGATCCAGAAGGCGATCCGGCGTGCGCAAGAAGGGCGAACCACCCTGCTGATCACACACCGCCTGTCGCAGATTCGCTGGGCGGACAAGATCCTGGTGCTGGACGGCGGGCGTCTGGTGGCCTCGGGCTCCCACGACGATCTTCTGCGCACCTCGCCGCATTACCGGCGCATCTTCGCACGCTATGATCTCGAGCTGCCTCCGCTGGAAGAACCCGCAACCGAACCGCAGACAGCCTAGGAGAGACAGTTATGGGTTTCATCATGGATGGTCTCGACGCCGAAGAATACGATCGCTCCTACGGCGATCGCGAACTGGTGCGTCGCATCCTGAGCTACTTCCGCCCGCAGTTGGGCCGGATGTTCGTCGTCGCGATCATGGTTGTGCTGACCTCGCTGGCGCAGACCGCGCTGCCGATCTATATCTCCTACGCGCTCGACCAGCTACAACACGATCTGTCCACCAACCGCGTGCTGGGGATCAGTCTGGTTGTGACGGGGCTGGGCGTCGTGGGCTGGGCCTTCAACGCCGTGCGGCGCTGGCTGTCTGCCGAGGCAATCGGAAACGTCGTGCTCAAGCTGCGCGAAGATGCTTTCGACGCCGTGGTCCGGCGCGATCTGTCGTTCTACGATAGCATCCCGACCGGCAAGATCGTCAGCCGCGTCACATCCGACACGCAGGCGTTCTCGCAAGTCGTCACCCTGACAATGGACCTGATGAGCCAGCTTCTGCTGGTGGTGCTGCTGATCGGGTACCTGTTTTACGTCGACGTGCGGCTGACCCTGCTGACGCTCACCCTGGCGCCGCCGATCATCCTCGCGGCGCTATCCTTCCGCAAGATCGCGCGCGACACCGTCACACAGTCGCGACGCATCCTGGCCGAGGTCAGCGCGCACATCCAGGAGACTGTCAGCGGCATCGGCGTCGCCAAGGCGTTCCGCCAGGAGCACACCGTCTACGACGAGTTCCTCGGCGTCAACGCGCGCTCGTACCGGATCAACCTGAGAACCGGTTACGTCTTCAGCAGCATCTTCCCGCTGCTCCAGATCCTGTCCGGGGTGGGCACAGCGGCGCTGGTCTACTTCGGCGGGCAGCGAGTGATCGACGGGCAGCTCAGCCCCGGCGACTGGTACCTGTTCATCCAGGGCATCGGGATGTTCTGGTTCCCGCTGACCAGCATCGCCTCGTTCTGGAGCCAGTTCCAGCTTGGACTGGCTGCCGGCGAGCGGGTCTTCGCGCTGATTGACGACGACCCGAAAGTCGTCCAGACCGACAGCCAGGTGCTGCCGCTGGTGCAGGGCGAGATCGTGTTCGAGCATGTCGATTTCCGCTACAAGGACGACGAGCCAGTCCTCGAAGACTTCTCGCTGACCATTCACCCCGGCGAGACGCTCGCGCTGGTCGGTCACACCGGCTCGGGCAAGTCGAGCATCGCCCGCCTGATCGCGCGCTTTTACGAGTTCCAGGGCGGGCGTATTCTGATCGACGGGCACGACATCCGCACCCTGGACCTGCACAGCTATCGCAGCCATCTGGGAATTGTGACGCAGACGCCGTTCCTGTTCGACGGCACGGTGAAGGACAACATCCGCTACGGATCGCCGGACGCCAGCGACGAGGACGTGATCAGCGCGGCGCAGCAGGTCGGCAGTGGCGATTGGATCAAGAGCCTGCCCAACGGGCTCGACACCGAAGTTGGCGAACGCGGCAGCAGTCTGTCGATGGGCCAGCGGCAGCTCGTCGCTCTGGCACGCGTGCTGCTGCAGGACCCGGCGATCTTCATCCTGGACGAAGCCACCGCCAGCGTCGACCCGTTGACCGAGACGCTGATCCAGGAAGGGCTGGACGAGGTCATGAAGCGCCGGACCTCAGTGGTGATCGCGCACCGGCTCTCCACTATCCGCAACGCAGACCGGATCATCGTCCTGCGCGAAGGCAAGATCATCGAGGAAGGCAACCACGACGAGCTGCTGACCGCCGGGGGACACTATGCCGAGTTGTACAACACCTACTTCCGGCACCAGAGCCTGGAGTACATCGAGCGGTCCGGCAAACTGACCGACGCAGCCTGACGTCGCACTTGCCCGCTCGCGGCGTACACAACGCGTACGCACGCCCGGCGAGCGAGTCGCCGGGCGCCTTTGTTTGCTCTCCCGGCCGGGCAGAATAGCCTGAGATCAGCAAAGCCGCTACAATCTCCTGAGTGTGGCTCGATCCGCCCGGCCGGACAGGTTATGACTCAAGCAGACGTCGCAACCCTCATCGAACATCTCTCGACTGTCCCCTATTTCGCCGCCCTGGCGCCCGCGGATCGGCGCGCGTTGGCGGCGCGAGCCGGATTCCACACCTTTGAAGCGGACGAGGTAATCTTCCTCGAAGGCGAGACGCGCAGCAGCCTGTGGATCATCGAAGACGGCAGCGTCAAGATCACCAAGCTGAACCCCGAAGGCGCCGAGTTTATCCTGCACCTGCTCGGACCGGGCAGCGTGTTCAACGAAATCGCAGCGCTGGACGGCGGCCCCACCCCCGCCAACGCCATCGCAATGACGCTCGTTTCGGCCTGGTCGATCTCGTCGGCGGTCCTGCGCGAAGCGATCGAGACGCACCCGGCTATGGCACGCGCCGTAATCGAGATCCTGACAGGCAAAGTGCGGGCGCTGAATCGCCAGCTCGAAGACCTGACGCTCTACCCCGTGCTGGTGCGGCTGGCGCGCTTCCTGCTGGCTCAGGCCGAGGATCCAACGCTCAGCGGGCCGGGGATCACCCGCGCCGCCATCGCCGGGCATCTCAACACCACCCCCGAAACGATCAGCCGCGTGCTTGCCAAGCTGCAAGACACCGGCGCCATCCGCTTTGACCGCCACCGCATCCTGATCACCGACGCCGCGCTCCTGCGTTCAATCGCCGTCCTCTAAGCCGTTCTCTCCTCTCCCTACCGCCGCAGACTTGATCTGGATCAAGCCCTTTGACACGGGTCAAGGCGATTTGTGCCAGCAGGCACTATCCTGGTGCCAGACGTGGGTTCTAAGCGGGCGGGCAGCCGGTCAAGGCGCCGCCAGGACCCCGGCGAAGCGTTCACTCCCGGAATAAACCGGTCGACAACATGCAAGAGGGATACCTGACAATGAAGCGCAATTCCATTCTGGCTGTTTTGCTCAGCACGGCGGTGATGCTCGGACTGGTGCTGACCGTGACCGCCGGGCTGTCGCTGGCCGAGACGCCTGCGCCCGTCGCGGACCAGAACGCCACTTCGGCGACGGTCGAATACACGCTGGTCACCGGCGGCGGAACCGGCCAACTGGTCTTCGTGGGTCGTGGCGGCGAGATTGACGGCGTCGTTAATCCAACCCTGACCGCACGCCCCGGCGACGTGGTCAAGATCACGCTGATCAACGAAGACGGGATGCTGCACGACCTGGTGATCGACGAGTTCAACGCGGCCACGCGCCAGTTCGCTGACCGCGGCGAACAGGATTCGATCACATTCACCGCCAACCGGTCGGGCACGTTCGTCTACTACTGCTCGGTGCCGGGGCACAAGGCCGCGGGGATGTTCGGGCAGTTGATCGTGGGCACGGCGGCCGCCGCTGCTGAGGAAGGCGCGGATATCGTCCGCGATCCGTCCGATGTGCCGCCGCCGGTTGGCGACCGCCCGCCCCAGACCGTCGAAGTTGACCTGGTGGCCGAAGAGGTGCTGGGCCAACTCGCCGACGGCACCGTCATGACGTACTTCACCTTCAACGGTACCGTTCCCGGCCCGATGATCCGCGTGCGTGTGGGCGACACCGTGGTGGTCAACTTCCGCAACGCGTCGTCGAGCCAGTTCCCGCACTCGGTGGACTTCCACGCGGCGACCGGCCCCGGCGGCGGCGCGGTCTTCAGCAACCTCGGGCCAGGCGAGGAAACCACCTTCTCGTTCAAGGCGCTCAACCCTGGCCTGTACGTCTACCACTGCGCCACACCGAGCGTCGCTCACCACATCACGATGGGCATGTACGGCCTGATCCTCGTCGAGCCTGAGGGCGGCCTACCGGAAGTCGACCGCGAGTTCTACGTGATGCAGGGCGAGATCTACACCGAAGAGCCGTACGGCACGACCGGCTACGTCAACTTCAGCCACGAGAAGATGCTGGCCGAGCAGCCTGAGTACTTCGTCTTCAACGGCGCGGCAAACGCCCTCACCCGCGACGAGCACCTGATGCGCGCGAACCTCGGCGAAACCGTGCGTCTCTACTTCGGCGTGGGCGGGCCAAACTTCATCTCATCGTTCCACGTCATCGGCGAGATCTTCGACCGGGTCTACGACCAGGCTTCGCTGACCAGCCCGCCGCTGACCGACGTGCAGACCACGCTGGTCCCTGCCGGCGGTGCCGCGATGATCGAGTTCAAGACCGAGGTGCCGGGCCGCTACATCCTGGTCGATCATGCGCTCAGCCGGGCCGAGCGTGGACTGATGGGCTTCCTGATGGTCGACGGCGAGCCACAGCCGGAGATCTTCGACGGCACGCCGACGCACGGCTCGGGTCACTAGCCGTTGGACCGCCGCGAGCGGCAGGGCGCCCGATTCCCTGCCGCTCCGGCCAACCCGCACGGGAGCGACAGCCCATGGCTCTAGACGAATACACCATCACCGAAGCCCTGCGCACCGTCATCGACCCAGAGCTAGGCATCAACATTGTGGACCTCGGCCTGGTGTATGACGTGAGCATCGAAGAGGATTTCGTGCGCGTCACCATGACGATGACCACGCCCGCCTGCCCGCTCGGCGCGCACATCACCGCCGAGGTAAGCGAGGTGATCGAGCGGCTCGCCGGGCCGGGCCGGGCCGCCGTGGAGCTGGTTTGGACCCCCGCCTGGACGCCGCTGATGATGTCCCTGGCAGCCAAACAGCAGCTTGGCTGGCTCTAGCCAACCCATCGACCGTTGTTCTATCCGACCGAATCGGACCCAGACGAAGGAGCACTGTAGAATCATGGAAGCCACAACGAAACTCACGCTGGACGTGCGCACCATCCCGCCCGCGCACAAGCACCCGACTATCTTCCAGACTTTCGACAGCCTGCAGCCGGGCGAAGCCTTCGAGCTGCTCAACGACCACGATCCCAAGCCGCTCCACTACCAGCTCATGTACGAGCACGCGGACGAATTCACCTGGACATATCTGCAGGAAGGTCCGGATGTGTGGCGCGTGCGCATCGGCAAGCGAGCCGCCGGAGCCTGAGCGCCAGGAGCATCACGCGCCATGACCCTCTTCCGGATCGCCCGCGCCGCTGCCGGGGCTGCCATCGCGATCATCCTGACGGCGGCGCTCTACGGTGGGCTGCAACGGCTCGGCTGGGCGCTGCCCCGCGTCCCCGCCGGGACCGCCAGCGTTCACGGCCCCCTCATGATCGCGGGGTTCTTCGGGGCGTTGATCGGCGTCGAGCGCGCCGTCGCGCTGGTCGCCGGCTCGCGGGACCGGCGCGCCCGGCTCGCCTTTGGAGCGCCGCTGCTGTGCGCGGCGGGCGCCCTGCTGCTGGTCCTCGACCCGGGCAGCGGCACCGGGCGGCTCGCGCTGACGGCGGGCAGTCTGGGGCTGGTCACCGTCTACGCCGTCGTGATCTGGCGGCAGCCCACCCTGTTCACGGCGACGATGGGCCTGGGCGCGTACGCTCTACTGGTCGGAAACGCGCTGTGGGCCGGCGGCAGACCCGTCTACTCGATCATCCACTGGTGGATCGCGTTCCTGGTCCTGACCATCGTCGGCGAGCGCCTGGAACTGGCGCGGCTTGTGCGCCCCACACCCGGCCGCACACAGACTTTCCTCGCCGCTGCCGGCCTCTACATAGCCGGCGTGGCGCTCACCTATCTCAATCTCGACGCCGGGACGCGCCTGGCCGGGGCTGGGATGGTCGCGCTCGCCGTGTGGCTGGCGCGCTTCGACATCGCCCGCCGGACCGTCCGCCAGCGCGGCCTGACGCGCTTCATCGCGATCTGCCTGCTCGCCGGATATGCGTGGCTGGGGGTCGGCGGGCTGCTCGCGCTGGTGGCTGGCGCGCATGGCGCGGCGTTCACTTACGACGCGATCTTGCACAGCATCCTGCTGGGGTTCGTCTTCTCGATGATCTTCGGCCACGCCCCGATCATCATCCCGGCGGTAGCGCGCCTGTCCGTGCCTTACCATCCGCGCTTTTACGCGCACCTGGCCCTGCTGCACGCCAGCCTGGTGCTGCGCATCGGCGGAGATCTGGCGAACAGCGCGGGCGCGCGCCGGTGGGGCGGTCTGTGGAACGAGGTGGCTTTGCTCGTGTTTATCGTCTCGCTCGCCGCTGCGATCCGCTCCGGCAGGCACGCCAACGTGCAGGCCACTCCCCACACGCACAGCCTGCCCGCTGAGCAGCACATCCCCCAACACTAGCGCGCTAACGAACGACCCTGCTCCACGCGAGGGCGAACGGCAGCCAGCGTCCAACCACACACCCTGCCGTTCGCCTTCGTTCGTCTCCGACTTTAGTTGGAGAGCCTCGTCCAACCAACTGCCGATCCACGTACCAGCCCTTTATCCGTGTCCTCGCACGCGTCTACACGGCACAATGGAAGAAGAATGCGCGCCATGCGCAGCTAGCATCGAAGCAGGAGGTTGGCGCATGCTGGACGTGATTGTGATCGGGGGCGGCCCTGCGGGGGTTACAGCAGCGATGCGGTCGCGCGAACTGGGAGCGCGTGTCACTCTGGTCGAGCGCAGCCGGCTGGGCGGCACCTGCACGAATGATGGCTGCGTGCCGACGCGCGTGCTGGCGAAGGCCGCGCGCCTGATGCGCGACGCGGAGCAGTTCGCCGAGTATGGATTGGATATCCCCAAGCCGACGGTGGACTTCGCCCGGCTGATGGCCCGTACCCAGCAGGTCGTCTACCAAGTTCACGAGAAGAAGCAGCTTATCGGTCACCTGCGCGAAGCAGGCATTGACGTGCTCGACAACACCGGCGGCGCCCGCTTTGTAGACCCGCACACAATCGAACTGGGCGACGGCCGCCAGCTTTCGGCAGATCGCTTCATTCTTTGCGTGGGCGGGCATGCACGCCGCTTCGACTTCCCCGGCAGCGAGCACGCACTGACGCATCATGACGTCTGGTCTCTGCGCGAGGCGCCCCGCTCGGTCGCGATCGTGGGCGGCTCGGCCACTGGCGCGCAACTTGCTTCGATCTTCTCCGCGTTCGGCGCCGAGGTGACGCTGCTCGAAGCGGCGCCGCGCATTCTGGCGCGAGAAGATGCGTCGATCTCGACAGTGATGCGCGCCGCGTTCGAAACGCGCGGCGTCCGCGTGATCGAGGGCATCGGCGGGGTCGACAGCATCGAGCGCCAGGGAGACGCCCTGCGCCTGCACTACCGGCTGAACGGCGAGCCGGCTCATGTAGACGCCGAACGCGTGCTGCTGGCCGTCGGCTGGGTGGGCAACGTCAGCAGTCTGAACCTCGAAGCCGCCGGCCTGAACGGGACGGCGCGCGGGTACATCGAGGTCAACGACTATCTGCAGTCCAGCGTGCCGCACATCTTCGCGGCGGGTGACATCACCGGCCGGATGATGCTGGTCCAGAGCGGCAGCTACGAGGGCCGCCTGGCCGCCGAAAATGCCGTGCTTGGCCCCGGCCAGCCCAACGCACACCTGGTCGTGCCGCACGGCGGCTTCACCGATCCGGAATATGCCGGCGTGGGCCTGACCGAAGACGAAGCGCGGGCCGCGCACGACGTCGCCGTGGCGACTGTGCCCTACGCCGACCTCGACCGGGCGGTGATCGACGGGCGCACCGAGGGATTCTGCAAGCTGATCGTGTCGCAAGAGACGCACCGCGTGCTTGGCGCGCACTTCGTCGGCGAGCAGGCGGTCGAGGCGTCGCAGATCGTGGCGGCGGGAATGGCCGCCGGTATGTGGGTCGAACAACTCGCCGAGCTGGAACTGGCGTACCCGACCTACACCGCGATCGTCGGGCTGGCAGCCCGCCGCCTGCTGCGCGTGCTGGGGGTGATACCCCTTGCCCAGCAGTGGCAGACGCTCGGCGCGACTCTGGTGGCCGAGTGGGAACGGAGCGCGTGAACATGACCGCAGCGGCCCCTCGCTTCCGGACGGCGCGAACCGCACGATCCTTGTGGGCCCTGAGCATGGCGTTGATCGCCGCCTCGTTTATCTTTCGCACCTGGAACACGCCCGGCGTCATCGAGGCGCTGGGCGTTGCGGGCTGGGATCTCTTCTTCGAGATCGCCTGGTGGTCGGTGTTCATTCCTGCTGCAGCGCCGGCCTACGCCATCATGGGTCTGCTGATCGCCACGCGCAAGCCCTCGAACCCGATCGGCTGGCTGGCACTGGCGCTCAGCATCCTCATCGCGCTGCAAGATATGGCGTGGCAGTACAGCGTCCGGGCGGGTGCCGTGTCGCCGGGGGTGTGGCCGGGCGAAGGCTTCGCAGCCTGGATGACGGGCTGGTTCGCGATCTTGATGTTCCCGCCGTTCCCGTTCACCCTGATCCTGCTGTACTTCCCCGCCGGGCAGCTCGTCTCGCCACACTGGCGTTGGGTGGCCCGCCTGGCCATCGCCAGCGTGCTGCTGGGGACGGCTATCGCCGTGGTCCAGCCCCCGGTGATGTTCGGCGAACAAGAGGCCGCCATGGCGCAACCGTGGGCAAGCCTGTCGTTGCGCCTGTCCGGGACTGGCTCAATCGCGAGCCTGTTGGGCGCGGCGCTCTCAGTCGCCCTGCGCTACCGCCGGGCGGAGACTCACGAGCGGCATCAGGTTAAGTGGCTGGCGTACGTCAGCATGATCATCGGCCTTTCGATGGCGCTAGGCATCCTCGCCTGGTCCATCGACGGCATGTATTACATCGGCAGCGGCATCCTGAGTTTCGCCGTGCTGGGCATGACGATCGGCATCCCGGCCACGATTGCCATCGCGATGCTCAAGCACCGGCTGTACGAGATCGACTTCATCATCAACCGCACCCTTGTCTACGGTGCGGTGACTGCTGTGCTGTTAGGGGTCTATGCGACCACCGTCCTGGCGCTGCAGTACACGCTCCGGCATCTGACCGGGCACCAGTCGAGCCTGGCCGTCGTGACGTCCACCATCGCGATTGTGACGCTCTTCACCCCGCTGCGCGACCGGATCCAGGGCCTGGTTGACCGGCGCTTCTACCGCAGCAAGTACGACGCTGAGAAGACGCTGACGGCGTTCAGCCGGCGCCTGCGCAACGAAGTCGACCTCGACCGGCTGACCGCGGGCCTGATGGCCGTCGTGGACGAAGCGGTGCATCCCACGCAGGTTTCCCTCTGGGTGGTCAAGCGCCCGTCCCAAATGACACAGGCTAATCGGGAGCAGGGATGAATATGGCACGGGTTGCCCCGATCGAATCGCTGTCTCGCTGGGCGCGCCGTTTCCACCGCCCGGCCCGGCGCACCGTCCCAATGACCACGCTGGAATGGGTGCGCCTGGCACCCAGGCTGACCAACGAGATCGAGCCGGACGACGCCCTGGTTGGCTATCTGGTCCAAAACCCGGACGTCATCGCCGTGGACCGTATCCCGGTAGACTCGCCCGCTGTCCGCGCCCTGCGCGAATCTGGTGTGGCGCTGGTTGTGCCGCTGGTCAGCCAGGGGGAGCTGGTCGGGTTGCTGAACCTCGGCCCGCGCAGGAGCGACCAGGACTATTCGTGGCACGACCGGCGCCTGCTCGGCAATCTGTCCAGCCAGGCCGCCGCCGCGCTGCGTGTCGCTCAACTTGCCCGGCAAGAGCGCATCGAGGCGCTGGAGCGCGAGCGGTTGGCCCACGAGTTGCGCGTCGCCCGCAGCATCCAGCAAATGTTGTTGCCGCAGCACCTGCCGCAGCTTGATGGATGGAGCACCGCGGTCCACTATCAGCCCGCGCGCGCGGTGGGCGGCGACTTCTACGATTTCATCGAGGCGCCGGACGGTCGGCTGGTGATCATCGTGGCCGACGTGAGCGACAAGGGAATTCCGGCGGCGCTAGTCATGGCGTCGACGCGCACGCTGGTGCGCAGCGCGGCGCAGCAGTTCAGCGATCCGGGCGAGATCCTGGCCTGCGCCAACGACAAGTTGGTACCGGAAATCCCGGCGTCGATGTTCGTCACCGCGTTTTGCGGCATCCTTGATCCGCACACCGGCACGCTGCACTACGCCAACGCCGGCCATCCCCTGCCCTACCGCCGCACGCGCGATCGCGTCGAGCATGTGTGGGCAACGGGCCTGCCGCTGGGGATGCTTCCGGACGCCAGCTACGAAACCTTCGAGACGACCATCGAGCCGAACGAGTGTCTGCTCTTTCTGAGCGACGGGCTGACCGAAGCGCACGCACCATCCGGCGCGATGTTCGGCGAGGCACGCCTGGAACAGGCGCTCCGTGTCCCGCTCAGCGGCCAGCGCCTGATCGACCATCTGCTGGTCGATCTCGCGGCCTTCACCGGGCCCGGCTGGGAGCAGGAAGACGATGTCACACTTCTCACCCTGCAGCGCCAACGGGAGGCGGTGTGATGGCGTGCGGCGAGGAATCGCGTTTCGCGGCGGAAGACGGGTGGGAAGCGTTGGCTTCCTTTTCCCTGCCCAGCGAGCCGGGCGGCGACCGACGCGCGATGGAGCTGGTGGCGCAAATTGTGCGCGGGCGAGGGCTGTCTCCCATGCTGCTCGAACGCCTGAAAACCGCCGTCGCCGAGGCGACGCTCAATGCGATCGAGCACGGCAATCAGTATCGCCGCGAGCTACCGGTGCAGGTCGAGGTCTGGGCATCTCGCCACGCGCTGGCCGTGACAGTCACCGACCAGGGCAGCGGCCCGCCAGCCGGCGAGCCAGGCGAGCCAGATCTCGACCGCAAGCTCGCCGCAGAGCAGACGCCACGCGGGTGGGGCCTGTTTCTGATCCGCAGCATGGTGGATGCAGTGACTGTTCGCGAGGAGCGCGGCCAGCACACCGTCGAATTACGGCTTAGTCTGAGTGAGGGGGAAACAGCGCGCAATGAAACTTGACGCTACGGTGCGCGACCGCCGCGCGGTGGTTGTGATCGATCTGTGGGGCGACCTGACCGCCTCAGGCGCCGACGCGCTGCTGAGCGCGTATGAGACTGCCGTGGCCGGCTCTGCACAGACGATCCTGCTCAATTGCCGGAAGATGCACTATATGAACAGCCAGGGTATCGCGCTGGTCGTTGAACTACTCAAGCGCGCCCGGCGCGACGACCGCCGCCTGATCGCCTGCGGTATGGCACCGCATTTTGCCGAGATTTTCGCCATCACACGCCTGTCCGATTACATCACGCTCTACGAAGACGAGCGCACGGCTTTGATCGCTGCCAGAAACAACGCCAGACCATAACCGGTATCACACAAGGAGTCAATCGCCATGATGCCCGCTAACGCCACGTTCGAACTGCGCCGCGCCACCGACACTACCAGCGTGATCGTGATCCGCGGAGAGGTTACCGCCTTTGCCGAGAGCCAGCTCATGGATGCCTACAACCGCGCGACCGGCGAAGGCGCGCAGGCGATCATTTTGAACTTCGCCGGGCTGGACTATATGAACAGCTCCGGTATCGGCCTGCTGGTTACGCTGCTGATCCGCGCCAACCGCGCCAAGGTGCGCCTGATCGCGGTCGAGCTGAAAGAGCACTACCGGCATATCTTCGAGCTGACGCGGCTCAACGAAGCAATCCGCATCTTCGACACCGAGGCGGACGCGCTCGCCGCGCTGCCCGCTTTCTAGCCCCGGCCACTCGAGCGAGGATTACCCATGACCGCACCGTCATCCAGTTCCAGTGAACCGCGCGACAAAGCCAACTGGGCGCAGCCCGTCGACGCGCTCAGAGTGCGCACCATGCCGCTCGCTGCCGTCAACCTAAACGTCGGTGGGCGGCACCTGGTCGGCCCGCTGCAGGGCTTCGGCCCGCTCTATCACAAGCGCTATCGTGTGCGGTTGGCGGGCGTGGATGTTTCGCCCAGCAGCGTGATCCAGATCTGGCGCCAGAACTTCGCCAGCTTCTGGCCGCGGGGCAACTATTTCTACGCGCCCATCACCGGGATCGCGCCAGGCGAGGTGGCGCTGCTCAACCTGGCGTCGCCGGTTGGCGTCCAGCTCTCGACCGGCATCATGGTCATCTACGCGGACGATACCTGCTTCACCTTCATGAACCCGGAAGGGCATATGTTTGCGGCCATGATCACCTTCAGCGCGCACACGGACGACGAGGGCGTAACGGTCGTCCAGGTCGAGCCGCTGCTGCGCTCCAACGATCCGTTCTGGGAGCTCGTGATGCGCGTCGACGGCTACAAGCGCGAGGATCGCTTCTGGCAGGCTACGCTCAGGTCACTCGCCGCGCATTTCGGTTCGGATGCTGAAGTTGAGACGACGATCACCTGCCTGGACCCGCACTATCAATGGTCCGGAATCAAGAACATCTGGCACAACGCGGCCATACGCTCCGGGCTGTACACCATGCTCCGCCCCGCCTTGCTGGCCAAACGCTGGCTCGCCCGGCGCCGTCTCTAGCCTCACCGCCTTGACGCACACAGCGCGCGGCCCGCGCTCCCCGCTCACTCGCTGAGTCGGGCGGCCTCAGCGGGCCGCGCGCCTCATAGCCTCTGCCGCGATCAAAAGCAGCCTTGACACCCGCCCGGCCAATCACTACAATCCGTATTGACAAACTTTTTCAGTTAGACGAAACGGATAAGGAGACCGTGTCGGATGTTCCACCGATACCGCATCACCGCCCTGCTCTGCGGACTCGCGATCCTGCTGGGGACGGTGGCTGCACAGGCGGCTCTGCCCGCCCTGGCGCAGCGCGAGCCGCCGCGCGTCATTGCCAGCTTCAGCATCCTGGCGGACATCGCCGCCCAGGTCGCGGGAGACGCCGCGACCGTGACGTCGCTCATGCCCATCGGCGCCAACCCCCACAGCTACACTCCGTCGGCTCAGGATGTGGCGCGCCTGAGCGATGCCGATCTTGTGCTGGTGGTGGGGGCGAACTATGAGGAAACGCTGCTACCGGTGGTCGAGCAAGCCGCGGGGGAGCGGACGGCCATCGTCTCGCTGTGCGTGCCAATCCGCCCGGTCCCAACCGGCGCGGCACAACCCGAAGATGAGGACGCCGCCGCCCACCCGGATGAAGCACCTGCCGCCGACTCTGAGATAACAAGCCGCTGCGCAGAACATATCCGCACGTTGGAAGCGTCCTTCGGCGAGCGTGCGCAGGTGGGCGGCCCGGTCCTGGGGCCGCTCTACGCGCTGTCCTGCGGCGGGGCGGAACAGCACCGGGACGGCGACGAGCACGCCCATGAAGCCGGGGCGTGCGACCCGCACGTCTGGACCGACCCGGCCAATGCCGGACTGTGGGCGTTGATGATCCGTGACACACTCAGCGCGCTGAATCCAGAAGCCGCCGCCACCTACGCCGCCAACACCGACGCCTACCTCGCCGAGCTGGTCGCGCTGGATGGCGAGATCCGCGGCATGATCGACCCCATCCCGCCCGAACGCCGCGCGATCGTCACCAATCATGTGGCGCTGACTTATTTCGCCGAGCGCTATGGGCTGACACTGGCCGGTGTGGTGATCCCAGGCGGAAGCACCACGTCTGAACCGTCCGTGCGCGACGTGCTGCGGTTGATCGACACGATCCGGGCTGCACGCGTCCCGGCGATCTTCACCGACACCACCGCCAGCAGCGCAACCGCCGAGCAGATCGCGTCGGAAGCGGGCGTGCACGTCGTTCCGCTCTATACCGGTTCTCTGAGCCAGCCGGGTGAAGGCGCGGACACGTACCTGGACTACATGCGCTACAACGCCGCCGCCATCGCGGACGCCCTGCGCTAGCGGCAGACGACACCCTGAGGGAGCGACACCGCCATGAAACCGCATCCCGTCGCGCTGGACGACATTACCGCGCTTGGTTCTGCCTACCGGCTCGTGATCCCGCGGGAGTATGAGGACGAGAACGGGCACATGAACATGCGCTGGTATCTGGCGATCTTCGACGACGCGGGCTACCCGCTGGCCGCCAGCCTGGGGCTGACACCGGAGTTCCACGCCCAGCACGGCACCGGTGGATTCGACCTTGAGCATCACATCCACTATCTCAGCGAGGTCATGGCCGGCGATGCCGTCGCGGTCTACACGCGCCTGCTCGACCGCTCGGCCAAGCGCATCCACTACATGATGTTCATGGTCAACGAGACACGCGGCGCCCTGGCCGCCATCTTCGAGTGTGTCAACTCGTTTGCCGACCTGCGCGCGCGCCGCACCGCGCCCTATCCCGACGAGATCGCCGGCCGCATTGACGCGCTGCTGGCCACTCATCGCCAGCTCAAGTGGGAAGCGCCGGTCTGCGGGGTTATGAGTTCGTAATCGGGCACCGCCCAGCCTGGAAACACCGCCGCGTGCCACATGCCGCCCACTCGCCGTAGAATCTGGTTATGGACAGTCGGCGGTCCAACACGCTATTACCGCCTTGCCTGGCAGCCGATCAGGAGGACGTCATGACCGACCACACACCCCACGCGCACCGCCATCCACCCGACCCGAACGCACCGGACGCGCACGAGGAGAAACACGCCCATCATCCCGGCCACCACGCCGACCATAGCGCGCACGACGCGCACGCTCCGGATCACGCAGCCGCGCGCGAACATGAACATCACGAGCACGCGCATCAGCCCGCCGCACCCGGTGCCCGGGCCGCGCACAGCGCGCACCGGGCGCACGTCGATCACACCGGGCACGAGGACATGTTCCGCAGACGGTTCTGGATCAGCCTGCTCCTGACGATCCCCGTGCTGCTTTTCAGCCCGATGCTCCAGGACTGGTTCGGGTTCAGCATGCCGGAATTCACCGGGGACCGCTGGATTGGCCCCGTGTTTGCCATCGCGATCTTTTTGTACGGCGGCGTGCCGTTCTTGCAGATGGCCGTGCCGGAGCTGCGCAACCGCCGCCCCGGCATGATGACGCTGATCTCGCTGGCGATCACGGCGGCGTTCGTCTACAGCCTGTTCGCCGTGTTCGCCGCGCCGGATACCGGCTTCTTCTGGGAAATGGCAACGCTGATCGACATTATGCTGCTCGGCCATTGGCTGGAGATGCGCAGCGTGCGCCAGGCTTCCGGCGCCCTGAGCGAGCTGGCGAAGCTGATGCCCGACACCGCCGAGCGCATCGAAGCAGACGGCGAAGTGCGGGAAGTGCCCGCGCATGCGCTGCGGCCCGGCGATCTGGTGCTGGTTCGCCCCGGCGCGAGCATCCCGGCCGACGGAGAGGTGGAAGAAGGCCGCTCGGACGTGAACGAAGCGATGGTCACCGGCGAATCGCGCCCTGTCACCAAAGAGCCGGGCGACCGCGTCATTGCCGGCACGATCAACGGCGACGGCAGCCTGCGCGTGCGCATCACCGCCACCGGTGACGAGACGACACTGGCCGGGATCATGCGGCTGGTCGAGCAAGCCCAGCAGAGCAAATCCGACACGCAGATCCTGGCCGATCGCGCCGCTGGCTGGCTGTTCTACATCGCGCTGGCAGTGGCGGCGGTCACAGCCGTTGCCTGGCTGATCGCGGTCGGGTTAGAGCTGGACGTGCTGGAACGCGCCGTCACCGTGCTGGTGATCGCCTGCCCGCACGCCTTGGGGCTTGCCATTCCGCTTGTGGTCGCGATCAGCACCTCGCTCGGCGCGCGCAGCGGCATTCTGGTTCGCAACCGCCTGGCGCTGGAAAATGCCCGCACGCTCGACACGGTCATCTTCGATAAAACCGGCACGCTGACCGAAGGCAGCTTTGGCGTGGTGGACCTGGCCGTGGCGAACGGCTGGGACGAAAATCGCGCGCTGGGGTTGGCGCTGGCCGTAGAAGGCGACTCGGAGCACACCATCGCGCAGGGCATCCGGCGGGCCGCCCGCGAGCGCGGAATCGAGCCGCCGCCGGTCACCGATTTCGAGGCGCTTAAGGGACGCGGTATCCGGGCGCGGCACGACGGACGGGCAGTGTACGTCGGCGGGCCGCGCCTGCTGGAGATGCTCGACATCTCCCTGCCGGACGCACTCGCTGCGTTCACCAAGCGCGCCGGGGCAAAGGGCCAGACGGTCGTTTATCTGATCGACGACACGACACCGGCTGCTGCCTTCGCGCTGGCCGATGTGATCCGCCCGGAGAGCCGCGAAGCAGTTCGCCGGCTGCACGAGATGGGTATCGAGGTCGCCATGCTGACCGGCGACAGCCGCGACGTGGCGCAGTCGGTGGCCGAGGAGCTGGGCATCGCGACCTACTTCGCCGAAGTGCTGCCCGAACACAAGGACGAAAAGGTAGCCGAACTGCAATCCCAGGGCAAGCGCGTGGCGATGGTCGGCGACGGGGTCAACGACGCGCCTGCCCTGACACGCGCCGACATCGGGATCGCCATCGGCAGCGGCACCGATGTCGCGATCGAGTCGGCGGATATCATCCTGGTCCAGAACGACCCGCTCGATGTGGTCAACATCTTCGAGCTGAGCCGCGCGACCTATCGCAAAATGATCCAGAATCTCGTCTGGGCGACCGGTTACAACGTCTTTGCGCTGCCGCTGGCCGCCGGGGTGCTCGCGCCGGTGGGGATCGTCCTGTCGCCGGCGGTCGGCGCGCTTCTCATGTCGCTCAGCACGATCATCGTCGCCATCAATGCGCAGCTTCTGCGCAATCTGGATCTCAGCGCGTAACAGGCGGTGCGGCGCATGAGCGAACCCGACGACATCGTGTATCCGACTGCGGAAGATCTCTACAATCTTGCGGAGCAGGTGCTGGGCCGCCGGCCGGCCGTGCGCGATCGGCACCTGCTCCACAAGGCAGCGGGCCGCCCGGCGCTCAGCGCGTTCGGCCAGGCGGCCTACCCGACTCTGTTCGACAAGGCGGCGGCGCTGCTGCACGCGGTGGCCGCGCACCATCTGTTCTATGATGGCAACAAACGCACCGCGACCGCCGCCGTCATCTGGTTTCTGCGTGCCAATGGCCTGCGCCCCGTCTGGGATCCGCAGCAGATGGCCGGGTTCGTGCTGGAGATCGCCCAGAACCGCCATGAAATCCCGGCCATCGCCGCCTGGCTGGCGGAGCACACCACGCCGCTCGAAGAAAGCTAACCCGTATGACGACGCGCTTCCTGACCATCGACGAGCTGATCTACATCAGCGAGCAAATCCCGACGGTCAACACCATCCACAAAATCCTAAAAGGTAAAGACCGTGTGCGCGATATGGCGCTGCTCGAAACGGCCTGGGGCCGCCCGATGCAGACCATCTTCGGACGCGACGCATACCCTACCATCGAAGAAAAGGCGGCGGCCCTGCTCCACTCGCTGGTCCGCAATCACCCGTTTGTGGACGGCAACAAGCGCGTCGCAACCGTCGCGGCGGTGTTCATGCTGGCCGTCAACGGCAGACGCGTGACATGGGACCCCGCCGAAGCCCTCGAGCATATCCTGGATCTGGCCGAGGGGCGGAGTGAGGCGTCCGGCTTCGCCGCGTGGCTGCCAACGGAACCGTGCCCGCCCGCTTTGGAGCCGGACGCGCCGCGCGACATGGCGCTGATCGAGTCCATCTTGCAGGAACACGCCTGGCTGCTCGACCAGCTAGCTGCTCGCTGACATCCCCCGATCTTCCCTCCCGCAGTCTTTGCCTGGCGCCGTACCATGCCGGGACGATGGCGCGTCAGATCTGGGTGATTTTATTCGGTCACCAAACAAATTGACCTTTTCGACAAAACGGATTAATCTATAATACGAGCGCTAAAACCAACGAGATGCGGGTATTTTGTTTCGACAGTGACGGGCGACTGAATTATTTCGGCGGCTTAACTTATTCGTCTCTTTGCCAGCCACTTCCGGATTCCCCCGCGGTCCGGGATTTGCGCACTGGGGTCGACCGGCTCCGGCCCGTCTTGCAACGGAGGAACTATGGCTTCTCTTGTCGACCAAGCAAAAGTTCAACGCAGCAAATTCTCCTTTGCCGGCTTCCGGGAACTCAACGTGCTGATGGCATTCCTGCTGCTGTGCCTGTTCTTCTATTGGCGCAACCCGGACGTCTTCGTCAAACCGAACAACCTGGCCATCATCATGCGCTTCGTCGCGACGTTTGGGATGCTGGCCATCGGCGAGGTGCTGGTCATCATCACGAAGGGCATCGACCTGAGCGTCGGGTCGCTGACGGCGCTGACGGGGGTGGTCTGTGCGTGGCTGATCCTCAAAGGCTGGGCGAAGATCGGTCTGGAGCCGATCGGCATCATCCCGGCGATCCTGATCACGCTGCTGATCGGCGTCGCGTTCGGCATCTGGCACGGCCTCTTTGTCACCAAGCTGAACATCCCGCCGTTTATCATCACGCTTGGCACCTGGCTGCTAGCACGCGGGCTGGCGAGCTACTCCACGCGCGGCTACCCAGTGGTCTTTCCCTATGGCGAGGCAAAGTACGACGCGTTCCTGAAACTGGGACAGGGGAGCTGGCACTCGATCCCGTATTCCTTCATCATCGTCCTGATCATGGCCGCGCTCGTCTCGTTTATCCTCAACCGGACCAAGCTCGGCTACCGGATCTACGCCGTGGGCGGCAACCTCGAAGCGGCCCGGTTGTCGGGCATCAACGTCGATCGAGTGCGGATCTTCTGCTACGCCACCAGTGGCTTGATGGCGGCTATCACCGGGATCTTGCTGGCGTCGCGTCTGGGCCAGGGCACGCCCACGGTCGGAAGCGCATATGAGCTATGGGCAATCGCAGCGGCAGTGATCGGTGGGACCAGCCTGTTCGGCGGCGAGGGCACGATCCTCGGCGCGCTGCTGGGCGCGAGCATTGTCGGCGTGATGCAAAACGGCATGGTCCTGGAGAATGTTTCGTCCTACCTGCAAGAAGTCATCTTGGGGGTCGTGCTCGTCGTGGCGGTGGTCTACGACACGCTGCGACGCCGCATCACCGAGCGGAAGGTGTAACCGGCTTCCGCGCCAGACCTGCACGTCGATCATTCGGTGTCGGAGGAAGGAGAAAGGAGTTCAGTTGGCCGCACGACTCAAAGCCTTTCTACCGCATGTTATCCGCACACAAACGTTGAGCACGAGAAAGCTTGTGAGTTCTTGAGGGAGGAGCCTTATGAAACGTTACGCTGCTGTTCTGCTCGCCGCAGCCCTGGCGCTGAGCCTGGTGCTGCCTGCTGCCGGGGCGCCGCACACGGTTAGCGCCCAGGAAGACCTGAAGATCGTGGTGATTGGCAAGTCGGTGGCGCCGTACTGGTCGAATGTGGAGACCGGGACGAAGGCGGCCGCTCGCGACCTGGGGCTGAGCGAAGACCAGGTGATCTTCTTCGTCCCGCCGCGCGAGGACGTCGCCGCCCAGATCCAGGCGATGGAAACCTACATCGCCCAGGGCGTGACCGGCATCGCCATCGCGCCTTCCGACCCCAACGCCCTCGAGCCGGTCATGCAGCGTGCGGCGGACGCCGGCATCTTCGTCACCACCCTCGACACCCCGCCGGTTGAGAACTCCGTCTCGCTGGTCTACATCGGCACCGACAACTACACCGCCGGTCGCATCGCCGGAGAAGCCATGAAGCAGCTCCTGCCCGAAGGCGGCAAGGTCGGCATCGGGCGCGGCTCGGACACCGCGCTCAACGCCCTGCAGCGCACCGATGGCTTCCTGGATGCCATTGCCGGGTCGGGCATCGTAGCCCTCGAGCCGGTCAACGACCGTGAGGACTCCGCCACCGCGCTCCAGCTTGCCAACTCCGTCATCTCGGCTAACCCCGACCTGGCAGGCGCCTTCGGCGTCTATGCCTACAACGGTCCCGCCTGGGCAACCGCGGTCAACGAAGCGGGCAAGGCAGGCGTCATCAAGGTCGTCGCCTTCGACGCCACCACCGACGTCATCAACTTCGTCAAGGCCAACGTCATCCAGGCGTCCATCGCCCAGCGCGAGTACGACATGGGCTATCGCTCCGTCGAAGTCATCAAGGCGATGGCGCAGTACGGAGTCGACTACGCCCTTGAGCAGTTCGGCGCGGTGGACGGCGTGATCGACACGGGCGTGGATGTCGTGACGCCGGGCAACCTCAAGGAGTACGAGGCCAGCCTGGACGCCAAGGGCATCCCCCACGACTGGACCAC
>Ga0226835_1000756_pt1 | contig 26627 bp, 36 predicted proteins | sample LAC_MetaG_1_FD_163627 | JGI IMG/M metagenome (GOLD analysis project Ga0226835, IMG submission 163627) | Anaerobic ammonium oxidizing microbial communities from anammox membrane bioreactor (MBR) in UC Berkley, California, United States -... | ecosystem: Engineered > Bioreactor > Anaerobic >...
TTTGTATAATTTTTCAGGTAATTTGGCAAAGATGACCCACTTAAACAAAGTACCATAACTGTAATAAAAATAATAAGTTAAGTTATGTTTTGCCAAAGAGGTGTGTGGCAAAGAATTTTGCACTTTTTTACACTTTTTTGCACAAATTTGGCAAAACCTTTTCCATCATTTTTTGGGCTTTTTCTTACCTTTTTTATGTGCCTCTACCTCTTGTGCGAGGAGAATAAAACGGCGAATACTATCCCTAAGTCTGGCATTCTCCTCCTCAAGCTCTTTGAGACGAGCTTGTAATAGCTGGTTTGTCTCTGGTGGTGGATCCGGGCTGTCGCTTAAAAGCCAATTTACATCACAACCAAGCTCCTTAAGCTTGGCTAAAAATGTTGCAGATGGTACAACCTTATCATTAAAATATGGATATAATTGCTCACTCTTCATACCAATGAAATCAGCAAATTCTTGTATTGAAGAAAAATTTTTTAATATAAATTCTTTGATTTTTTGTCCTAAACTCAATTTTTTATCCTATACTAATAAAAATATTAGCTTACCTCTTGACAAATACTAAGAAATATATTAGTTTTGTAAAGAATTCTTTAACAATTTTTAATAAAAAAATGACTGAGCAAAAACAGCCATTAAAAGAGAATAAGAAAATCGATCGTAACTTAATTAACCAGGCGGAAATTGCACGCCGCACTGGTTACAGTGAAGCGATGGTTTCGCTTGTTCTCAATGGTAAAAGAAAGAACGATAAACTGATGCAAAAGATTATAGAGATCGTTCAGAATGCTGCTTAAGGGCTTATTAAAAGCTGCTTAAGCGGCATTTTTGTTTGTTCTAAATTAGATAATAAAACAATGATAGGCAATTAAAATATTTAGGAATTTCTTTAATGGCACAATCGAAGTCTATTAAAACAATTCTTTATGAAACAATTCACCGAAACAAAAAATCGGTTGAACAAATTGCTGATGAGATAGGAATAAGTGCCAATTATTTATATCGTGCAGGGCTTCCATTGGATGAAAACGGGGTGAAATTCCCGCTGGATTATCTTATCCCACTTATGAAATCTACAGGAAATTATTCAATTTTAGAGCAAATTGCCAATATTTGCGGGTTTTTGCTTGTTAAGGAACCGAGAGTTAAGACGCCAAAGATAGACGGGACAGAGTTAATATCTGATTACCAGGATGCAACTACGCTGGCGGTAAGATGTCTTAAGAAATTCCTGGATAAGCCCACCGAAACTAACTTTAATGAAGTAATAGATGCTTTGCAGATGGTTATGACTAAATCTGCAGAGGCAAAAAAATACTGCAATAAACACTTCCAGGGACAAATGGAGCTGGAGCTATGAAAGATCCTTTTGCAAAATCAGATGTTCAGAAGCCGGAAACTTCTGGTACTTTGAGCAAAAATTTGATGAAAAGCAGTTCGCACCTTTTTGATAAAGGTGCGAACTATGGTGCGAACCATAAAGAAATGCTGCGAACCGAGCTTAACTTTAATAAAAATAATGAATTACAGCCATCAGTTAAATGGATAACGGCTTCCGAAGGTGCGAACCGATTATGTATTAAAGAAAGGGCAATTCAAAAACATTGCAAGCAAGGACATTTTGTCACACGGAAGGTGCGGATGAACGGCGGTTTCGGGTATGAAATCGCCTTAGAAAGTATGTTTAATTACTATAATGGAATTGGTAATTGGGAGAAGTGTGAGAGGATATTGCAGTTGATAACGAATAATGAAGAATTAACAATTAAAAATGAAAATGAGTCATCCTTCGACAAGCTCAGGATGACAAATGAGAGGGTTTTGACGGATGTGGCAATGGCGAAGTATCAGGTTTGTAAGTTGGTTGAGGAGGTTTTGTTTAAAGCTGATAAGAAAACAATAGCTCTTGAGAGGTTTGTTAATAGTTTTAATCAGGGGAGTTATCCGGGATTGTTAGAGAATGTAGGACGGATTAGTGTGAGGACTGTTTATAGATGGTATAGGGACTTGAGGGACAATAATTGGGACATAAGTGTTTTTGAGAAAGAGTTAAAACCCACCGCAAGAAGCATATCTAATAAGGAAGCTGAGATTTTGATTCCAATGATAATAAATCCGAATAGGCCTTTGGTTAGTGAGATATTAAAGAGAGCTAAACAGGAGTTTTTGAACCGGGGAATAACGATAAAAAGTGATGTAACCTATAGAAGATTTATTGAGGACTGGACAAGAAGAAATATTGACCTTTGGACGCTCGGAAGATTCGGTATGAAGGCATTTAATGATAAGATTATGAAGGACATTTTGCGTGATAAGGACCGTGTGGAAGTCGGTGATATAGTGGTTGCAGATGGTCATACGCTAAATGTGATGGTGATAAATCCGCTTACCGGCAGACCGCAGAGGATGACGCTGATAATGTTTTTTGATTTTAAGAGCTCAATGCCGCTTGGCTGGGAGATTATGCCGACTGAGAATGTGCTTACGATTGCCAGTGCGTTGAGAAGGACAATTTTACTGCTGGGAAGATTTTTTGGGAATAATTCCGAAGCTGGAAGCTTCGGTTACATTCCCAGGATTGCTTATTTGGATAATGGGCGAGCTTTCAGGGCTAAGTACTTTAGAGGGATTAAGGATTTCAGGGACTCTATTGTGCCCGGATTGTTTGGGAAATTGGGAATTGAAACGATGTATGCAACACCTTATCACGGGCAATCGAAGACTATTGAACGCTGGTTTAAGACGCTTGGAGAGCTTGAAAGAAGGCTGCCGGCTTATACCGGGACCAATATTGCAGGCAAACCAGCAATGTTAATGAGGAATGAGAAGCTACATCAGCGACTTTTTGACAACACACCAATTACAATAGATAGTTTGGAAGCAACATTACAGGAGTATGTTAAAGAATATGCAGAGCAGCCGCACCAGGACGGGCAGTATAAGGGATTGTGTCCTGCAGAGGTATTTATGCACTCTGTGAGTAAGATTAAGAGTGAGAGTGAGAGATTGGAAGGAAGGTTGATTAGTAAAAGTGAGCTTAATTATCTGATGCTTAGCGATGAGACCAGAACAATTACTAAAAATGGTATCAGGTTCAGAGGGAATTATTATTACAATGAAGAGATGCCGAGAATAATTGGCAGCAGAGTGATGGTTAAGTATGACATTTGGGACGATAAAGACATAATTGTTCTTGATGAAAAAGAAAGATATTTATTTAGTGCAAGTAAGGACGATGTGCGTTATCATCCAGCTGCAAGGTTGCTTGGAACGGATGAGGATGTGGTGATGCTGCAAGAGGCGTTGCGTAAGAAACAACAAATGAAGAATGAGACGGTGCAGGTGTTTAAGGGGCTGGTGGAGATGCAGGAAAGTAAGATTAAGAGTAAGATTAAGAGTAAGAGTGAGAATATGAGTGAGAATTATGTTCCGTTGGCTGAAGGCAATGGTAAAAAGAAAAATGCTTTTAAGGAATATATGAAGTTGTGTGGGATTGAAGCGAAGATTTATAAGAATCCCGTTGAAGCATTGTTAAAGAAAGGATAGAAAAAAACTCCGCAAGTAGTTGAGACTTGCGGAGTAAAATACATAAACAACGGACAAAGCAAGCTTTGTCCCTACATAAAACAAATAAAAGAAAGGATTGCTTATGCAATACAAATCTAATGAAAATCTTTCCAATTCGGAAGGAAATATTCTTTTCAAATTGCGGGATTTCGTTGATAGGAAAAATATATCTATCAATAGAATTGCCAAGCAAATCGGCTACAGCGCCAGTGTAGTATCAACATATCTTGCAGGGAAGTATCCTGGTGATGTTCAAAAACTTGAATGGGCAATCGCCTCATTTTTAATGAGGCAGGAAGAGATCGAAGCAATGCCCAAAGAGATGATTCCATTTTGTCCAATCACTAATGCAGAGTTATTGTTCCAGGCTGCAAAAGTTGCACACCTTGACCAGGAAATCGGAGTTGTAATTGGTGAAGCTGGAACCGGTAAGACAAAAGCGGCGAAGGAATATGCTAAACAAAACCCTGATGTAATACTTATTGAAGCTGATTTGAGTTATTCAACAAAGGTATTCTTCAGGGAACTACATAAAAAGCTTGGTATGGACGGCAGCGGTGGTATTTATGATTTGTTTTCGGATTGTTGCGAGAGACTTAAAGATAGCAATCGGCTTGTGATTATTGATGAAGCTGAAAATCTGCCTTATCGAGCATTGGACATGGTGCGCAGATTATATGACAAAGCAAATGTTGGAATATTGCTGATAGGGTTGCCAAGATTAATTGCAAATTTAAGAGGCAAACGAGGTGAATTTAAGCAGTTATACAGCCGGGTTGGTATTGTTACGCAGCTTGAAGATTGGAGCGAGACGGATGCAAAGCTAATAATACAGACGGTATTCCCAAATACAAATGGCGTTTATAAGACATTTTATGAGCTATCGAAAGGCAATGGACGCAAGCTCGAAAAGCTGATATTGAGAACATCAAGAGCAGCAAGAACCAGCAAGAAAGAAATTACAGATAAACTGGTTAAATCTGCTGCGGAGGTGTTGATGCTATGAATAGAGTAAGAGAAAGAGTGAGAGTGTCTGAACAGTTAGGCGATTACCCGCACGTAGTAAGAACGAAACTTAAAAATTAAGGAGAAAAATAATGAAAGAAAATAAAAACACAGAACGACACGAAAGTGTCGGCGTACATTGCCAAGTTAGCAATGCAAACGGCGATAATAAAATACGATGGTTTATGGAATTGGCGCTTAAGATGAGAGAAGATGGATATTCTGATGCAAGCATATATTCTATTGATATTGAAGCTTGGGATGAATATAGAGTAAATCAAGAGTTAACACCAGTACAGGCGTTGGCTGAAGAAGAAAGCAACGGATAGCCGTTTGTCTTGCTAACATGCTATTAAGCAGTTTAGAAACAGAATAATAATGAATGAACTATCGGAGAAGAGACAAGTGATTGATCAGATAAAAAATTTATTTGCAGAGGCATATTATGTAAGTGATAACGATAATGGGATTCTGTTCCGGAACGATGATTTGATGATTGAATTTATCGTTAAAAACGGGTGCATAGTTACATTATTCCCCGTTGGGAAGAAAGGAGTGAAATAAATGGAAATGTTAGCAAGAGTAGTCGGTAATATGATTCAGGATATAATTCCTGATGCAGAAAATCCTTATGAAGCAATAGACAGATATTGTGCTATGCTTTATAAACGCATTAAACTAAAAGACAATGCAGGAATTGATTATGAAAATGATCTCGAATTATTCTTGTTCCTCAGTGGATACAAAAGCAGGATTGCTGAAATTGTTCACAAACAAGCATTAAAAGAGAGGAGCTTAAAATGATTGAATTTATAATCGGCGCCTGGGTCGGAGCAATAATAATGTTATTTGTAATATCAATTTTAAAATCAAGCAAAGGAGAACAAAGATGAAAGCATTAAAACTTTACGCAAAGTTTTACAAAAAACTGAAGGCGATGGATGAAATACTTAAAGATTTACATCCACTTGCATTGAGGGAGTTAAAGAAATATCCTGAAGGTAAAGCTGATTACGATGGCGTCGAATTTCATCTCACAAAAAAAGTTGAAAAGAAATTTGATGAATTTGTTGAAGCTGAATTAAAAGAAATGAGAGATAAAATAAACCAGTTGAAGCAAGAAGCGGAAGAAAAAGGTAGGGTAATATTGAACGAGAAAGAAACATTTGACGCTCAAATACCGAGGAGCAATAAAGAGCAGGTATTATCAACCATCAGAGAATATAAAAAATATTTCGCATTAGGAGGATAAGATGTTATCATTAGCAGCTAAGACACACTGGAAAATGGCTTTAAAAGCCACTAAAAAAGCTCTTAAAGTAACATTGCAAGATTTGAACCAGGTAAGAAAATCCAGAAAATATCATAATAAAATAATAGATGATTTAGAAAGGAGAAGAAATTTCTTTGAACTTGAGAGGGATTATGAAAAGGATTAGAAAAAAAACTGGGATGACAGAAAAAATTATTGAAGCATATGAATCAAAAAAAACAACGAGAAATAAAATTAAAAAACGTACGAACCCCAGTAAATATTTTTCCTTGAATGATTACAAAAACCATTATTTTTTTAATTACAACAAATGAAAACCAGGGAAGGATATTTTAGCGAAAAAATTAGGGACATTGCTTATATAGAGCAGTTAGATAAGCTCGGCAATATGCAGAGGAAGGTCTATGATATTATCAAGAAATACGGACCCTGCTCTACTGAATTTATAGCAATAACTCTGAATGTTTATCCTCATCAAATTACTCCGAGGGTAAAGGAATTAAGAGAAATGGGACTTGTCTATTTTTATGACATTGGACAAAGCCCAACAAGCGGCAAGGCGGTAAGTCTCTGGAAGGTGACAAGAGTTGATCCACAATTAAGGATGATGTTTTAAATGAGTAATATAAGCAAAGGTCAGATAGCTAAAATCCATACACTAAAGAATCAACTCGGTCTGACTGATGAAGAATATGGGGCTGCACTGGAAGGTTATGGAGTTACTACGAGCAAGGATCTTAGTTATGATCAGGCAGCAGATTTGATCAGGAAATTGGTCAAACTGCTGCCTAAAAATCTGCAAAAAGAATATGAATCGAAGAATAAAACTCCCCAAAAATATGACGAGCTCGGAATCAGATGGAACCCAAAACTGAAACAGCATTATGCAACGCCAAAGCAATTACGGATGCTCGAAGCAATGTGGATGACATCCCCGAGAGTGGAACATAAAACAGAAGAAGCGTTTAAAAGCTTTGTTAAAAGAATATCCGGCAAAGAAAGACTTGAATGGGTTATGATGAATGATGTAAAAAAAATAAAAAAAGCAATTGAATCTTTATAAGGGAAAAAATGGATTGGATAAAAAAAATAGATTATCAAAAATATTTGGATGGAGATTTGAAGATACTTCATGATATTATTGGTATTGATAATTTCATTAAACTGTTCCAGGTCTTTGCAAAAACGGCGGTTTATTTTTCAGAGAGACCTCTAATAGAAATGAAACAGGAATACATTAGGAAACACTTTGGGGAAAAGTCTGAAAAAGAACTTGCGAGAATGCTTGGAGTAAGCGAGAGACTTGTTTATAAAATCGGTTCGCAGAAAATAACGTTAAGCGAACAAGGGAAACTATTTGAGGACTAATGATGCAGAATGAATTTAAATCACCAGAAATAATTGAATTACTAAAGAAAAAACTTGCAAACAAAAGCAAACTGATGGTAGCTATTGCTGAGACAATGCGTGCTGCAGTGCTTAAAAATTTTGAAACCGAAGGTAGTCGGGTTGGGAAGCCCTGGCAAAGACTCTCACACAAAACAATAGAGCAAAGAAAAAAGAAGGGTTACTGGCCGGGAAAGATCTTACAACGAAGGGGACAATTAAAGAGAAGTATAATTAGCAGCTATGGTGAAGATTATGCACAGGTAAGCACAAACCTAATTTATGCAGCGATACAAAATTATGGTGGAGTGATACATAGAAGTTCACTGAAAACATTCTTAAGAAAAAAAAGAGAAGGGAAAATAGCAAGTAAACCGGAACAGAACAGAATGAGTTCAATTAGAATCCCGGCGAGACCATTTATGAAGTTGAATGAGAAGGATATTGAGAAGATAAAGAAGAAAATAATTTCGGCATTGATAAAGGATAGATAAATTTATAAATTTAATCAGCGTTTTAAAGTGCTTCCGTGAGCATAACTTTAAGACGTCCGACGGCAGGCACGGGACTGTTAATACCGCCGGCTTTTTTATAGCCCCGATTTATCGGGGCTATTTTTTATATATTAAAATTCCTTTTCTTAATTTGTCAATATCGGAAAATTTATAAGGGAGTGCATTCCAAAAAACAGTTGAATCTTTCTCCATTTTTAAGACAACAAAGAATGGTCTTTTTTTGTTATCCTTAAATAATCCGAAGTAAGTTTTTCTGAATTCCAGAAAATCTTTATCTGATTTATAGATAGTCTGATAAACTTCAAAAGGGTTTTGTAAAGTATTTAAAACTAACGGAGCGAATTGTTCCCTGCCATCCTGTTTCTCATAAAAATGTTTTAACCGATTCAACGTAAAAAGAGCTTTATCATCATCTTTGGTATTAATTAAAGAAAAACCATCTTCATTAATATTAAATAATTGTTTAATTTGTTTTTCAAATGATTTCAGTCCAACTTTTTTTATTGACGGTAAAAGTTCGGGAATATCAAGGAAGTTATCCTCGGGTAGTTCTTTAATTGATGGTCTTTTATAATAAGTGTAATCAGGTTGGTTTTTATATTGAGAGAAGTTCCCGAAATTATTATCAAACTCAAGAGCAGCTTTGCCTGGATTATAATCCCAGCCTTTGCCTGGTTTAAGTTTATCGACTAATTCATCATTACCTTTGGTTACTTTAAGATTCATTTCTTTGAGATCATCTTCATCCAAAGGAATTACTGTGCATCTGCATCCCCAATCATTTGGCGGATAAATTTTATCCCAAATAGGATCATCAGCACGGAAAACTTTGCCGTGTAATGCGCGGTGAGACGGTCTTGTATTACTATCCAGCACTGCATTATACATCCAATAAGGGCGGTCTGCGATATTATCCATCATCGCTTTGTAATGCCCGCTTGCATAAGCAACATCAATATTAGTGCGGTAAATCGTTTTAAGACGCCAGGGAGAGCCAAGCTGTATTTCTTTTTCTGGATCAACATTTTCTGGCAGCGGGAAGTCTGATGGAACATCTTTAGCTTTAACTTTACCCCACCAGCCTTTTGCTTTCAGAATTGGTTGTAGATTCTCTTTGAATTGCTGATAAGTTAATCCATCATCAATTGCTTTTTGTAATTCGTTTCTAATATCACTTAGAATATCAAGTTTCATCCCTTTGGCAACTGTAAAGGCTTTCGTATGGGCTTCCTTCCAGGTATCTTCCCAATCCCAGCTGATTTTGTAGCCTTTGCGTTTAAGATAAGCAATAATTTGCTCGGGCTTAAGACCGATTATAAGCTTTATGTCAACATTCTCTGGCATATTAAGATTGGTTTCTACCAGTTATTTCGCTGACGAATAGTAGTTTTGCGAGCAAATCTTCAAGTTGATTTGTAGTCATCGCTGGATAAGTTTTAGCAAGTTCTTCCATAATTATTTCATATGATTCGCCTTTATTAATTAGCGATAAAACAGGCTTTAATGTGCTTTCAATTTGTAGTTGAAGAAGTTTATCAGGCTGTTGATTTACTAAATCCTCAATTGTATTTTGATTATCACTATCTATTTGTGGAGTTTTTTTTTCGGCAAATTGCGGAGCAGAAGGAATCTCTGCCAACTCAAAATCTTCTGGCAATAAATTATAATTTCGGATATAATAATCTTTAGTGAATTTAATCCCGGTATTAACTAAAATCTGATCTCTTTCGGCAAGAATTTTATCAACATCTTCATCAGCATAAAGGATAAATTTAGGTTTGTTAGTTGAATTAAAATTAACCTGGTAAATCAAATCAACAATTTTATTGACAGCTCGTTCAACAAGTCTTTGATCTGTCTGTTGAATATTTGCCAGCATATCACTCATTGTTTTAGATGCGGCATAAGTGCCAGTATCTTGTACTTCGGTTGTAAGTGTTTGTGTAAGAATTGCTTTGGAAATTTCGCTATTCATAAAATTCATTAATTCTTTAAATACTTCAACACTGCTTGAACGTTGTGCTTCTTTAATATCTATGCTTGAATCATCCGGTATAACAGCAACGGCATCCTGAATCATATTTTCAAGCGAAGTGAGAAGATTATCAATATCAGTTTGAGCAGAGCCACGAGGCAACTTACCGACCAAAAAGGGATTGCCATATTTCTCGGTGAATGTAATCCAGAATTTAAGTCCGCCACGCTTAAATGTTACAGGCCAGAAGCAACGGCTTAAAACTCTTTCACCATAAGGATTTGAATAGGTTGGTTTATGCTGCACCAGGATAAATTTTAATGGGTTGACGATTTCTCCATCATTAGTTCCAAGATTGGGATTAAATTTTTTTTTGTAATTAAGATTATTATACTGGTCGAAGAAAAACCATTCCTGTGGTTTCTCATCTATTCGTTCTGGAATTAAATAGTTCCCTTCTTTCTTCCAGATAATTTCAAAGACTGTAAAGCCAAATAATGATGTATTCAAAATTTGGTCCATAAGGTTTTCAAGATTAACAGAATTCAGAAAAGAATTAATAAAATCGTATTCACCCTGTGTTGAATCGAGCTGTTGCAATTCCCAATTGAGAGAAAGCACGCCGGATTTACGCTGCTGAATAGTGCTAAATAAATGCGGATCAGTCATTAGCTCCCGGTAAGTGGTGATGTCTTTGCCAATCTTACGCAAGATTGGGTCAGGGTCTGGAAGCATATTCCAATAAGATACTATCTTATCAAAATTTTGTCTGGTAGCTATTTCAGATGTTAATGTTTTTATGTCCATACTAAAACCTCATCAAATAATATGATAATTTGACAGGATAAATCCTGTCCTACAATTTGACAGACTGAAGTCTGTCCTACTTTAAAAATTTTCAACTAATTTGTATGATTCACGTTTGCCTTTCGATTTCGCAAAAGTTACTCCGGCATTGCTTTTGGCGGCAAAGCAGCAAAGTGCTAAAGCCCAGAATCTGTCTGCGTGTCCACTTACTTCTGATTGTTGCACATCAAATCTTATGTTATTGCTTGCAGTTGTAATTTTGCGAACGCTGTGTAAGTCTTCACGAATATTTTTATCTGGCGGGATAAAAATTTGTCGGTCTTCTACCATACGCAATAAGTTGTAAGCAAGTTCTTCTTTAACTTTACCTGTGAAAGTAATCGGTTCAACTCTATATCTGCCAAATCTGTCTTGTGCTTCTTCTGCTAATTGCATTCCTAAGCCGGTTGCGTCTATGCAGGCACGGCGGAAACCTGGTAAACTTAAGTAAGTAAATAAAATTTCTTTTTGTGATTTAAATGGAGTTCGTTCGAGTTCAATTACTTTGCGTGTGAATAAAAACTTTTCGACTTCTTCGGCAATCCAGATAACAGTAAGGTCTTTCTTTCTGCCGATGTCAACACCGACGAAAAGATTTGTTTCACGCAAAGACGCAAAGTCGCTAAGTAAAATTCCATCACGTTCGATTGAAAAGATTTGTTCGTAAGACAGGAATGCTGTTGCTTCGTCAACTGGTGTGCAGCAATATTCTTCGAGCCAGGTTGTGCGGTCAAATGAATTTTCTTCCTGCTCTTGTAGCCAGGCTTCTCTTTCTTCTTTAGTTGTTTTGCGTTTGTAAATTTTATCAACCAATCCTTGTTCTACTGCATCAAAGATTGTAGTTGTATGTAAAGACCAGTTGAGTTTGCCGGATTTAATTGATTCAACAAACTTGTAAAATAAACTTTGTTTGCCTTTGTGGGTCGATAAAATTCGTAATGGAAAACCCCAAGTGATTACGGGTTTAGCTGCTTTCCATAAAGCAACAGCATCATTGTGAAATGCAAATTCATCGAGGACTACTTTACCGCCTTTAGAACGGAATGCTTTAGGATTAGAAGAAAGAGCGTTAATTCTTCTGCCGTTAGTAAATTCAATTGTAAAAGTCTTTATTGATTTGTCAGATTCAAGGACTTGTTCGCCTAAGTCTCTTGCCCCTTTGTCAAACAGTTTAGCCCATTGAGCACAGTAAAGGATATATTCTTTTGCCGCAGATTCATCTGCAGAAGAAAACCATACGGCAGGAACATTGCCAAGCACAACATCGTTGACATCTTCAAACGCCTGAACATAAGTTGCACCGATTCGCCTGGATTTTTCCCAAACCTTTATCTGACCGGTGTCATTTAGCCAATCTATTTGATAAGGCAGAAAATAAGATTGATTATCGATTTCAGAAGTTGGCTGAGTATTTAATTTTTTTTTAACCAAGTCCGAGCATCTCTTTTTTAATCAGTTCAATAGTTTCTTTTTTAATTCCTGTTATTTGTTCACCCTTTTCATCTTCAACCAATTCAATGCCCTGCATAAGTTTTAAGGCACTTAAAGCTTTTACAACAGCATAAATATTGTGCGGAGTTGGATTTGCTTTTGCTTCTTTAATTGCAATCCGTGCAATCTCACGGATTTCTTTTTGCAAATCTTCATCTTCTTTTTGATAAGCCTTCCGCTGATCGTCCCAGTTATTGGCAGTTTTCCAGTTATAGAGAGTTTTACGGCTAACCTTATCTTTCAGCAGTTCAACAATTGCATCAACTGAAAATCCTTCGATAACATATAACCGTTTTGCTTCTTCATATAACGCTGCATTTTTCATTTCTTCCTCTTACTCTTAATCTTACTCTTACTCTATAAATTGTAAGTCTCTTTAATCCTATCAATCTGAGCCAAGCATTCCCGAGCATTGAGTTGCAGAGAGCGGAATTCTTTTGTTAATAAAAGAGCTTTCTCAAGATCAATATCAAGAAATTCTGAAAACGGGTTAAGAATCTCTCTAAGTTGAATTAACAGAGATTCAGCTTTCATCTCGAATTCTTTATAACGCTCATTTAATTCTGCGAGGCGACCTTTGGCTATAAGCAATTCATTGCTACTCATTTCTGTTTCTCCTCTCGTGTATATCCATTTTTGTTTCGAGCCTGGTAAGTATTCCGATGAGAAGTTCTTTGTACTTAAGGTCCTGCTCTATTTGTTTAAATAATCTTTCGACAAGTGCGGCATAGTCTTTAGATTGAGTCTTGTAAGTAACAAACCAAATAACAAAAATTATAATTGCAATACCGCCGTTTGCGAGCACCTTAAGCAGATCGGGGGTCAATTCCATAAATAAATCTCCGAAGTTTTTTTATAAAAATATAATTCGTGCCTCTGCATTTATTCTGAACGGTGCAATTTAGGTGGGGATATGATTGGGATAATTTTGACACAAAAATAAATCATATTTCTTAACCAAGCAAGAGGCAGCAATGAATAAATGGTTTGCGATATTCAAAACAGGTAAACACACGGACAGTAACGGCAATGAAAGAGAATGGACCGAGAATGATCTTGATAAAATCATTGAGAGTTATGACAAAACAAAGCACGAAGCTCCAATTGTCATTGGACATCCCAAAACAAATGCACCTGCATTTGGCTGGATTGAAAAACTGAAGAGAGTTGGTGATACACTTTACGCTCTTCCCTCCCAGCTTGCTCAGGAATTTGTTGAAATGGTTAATAAAGGGCTTTTCAAAAAGCGTTCAATCAGTCTTTATCCGGATGGAACATTACGACATGTTGGTTTCCTTGGTGCACAGCCGCCGGCGGTAAAAGGATTGCCGGATGCTGAATTTAAAGAAGATGAAAATCTCAGCACAATTGAAACCGAAGAAACCACGGACCTGGAAGAGTCCCGACAAGATGATGATGTTAAAGTTAAAGGGATGGAGCAACAACTGAAACAATATGAAGATCAGTTAAAACAAATGCAATCAAAGGAAAGAGAGTTTGAAGAGCTACAGAACAAATATGCTCAGATACTGATTGAAAAAAATACGCTTGAAAAACAGTTAGAGCAGCAAAAACGGGATTCCCAATTAAAAGAATTCTCAGAAAAAATTGATAAAGCAATCTCAGACGGTAAACTGCTTCCAAAGATGAAAGATACAATTACCAAAATTTATGAAGTTCTCTCTCTTACTCCTGTTTATGAATTCTCGGAAGGGGTTAAAACTCAGCCCACCAGGATATTACTTGAGTTTATCGAGACTATGCCAAATCTCATTGAGCTTGGTGAGCATAAGGCGAAGAGAAAAGAGCAAAGCGGAAAGAGTGATGAGCCGACAAGTAAGATTGTGGCAGAAGAGATCAGAAAGCAGATGGGTGGCGGGCAGTAGGCAGTAGGCAATTAAGAATTAACAATTAAAAATTAACAATAGAGGTTAAAATGAAACTTCAACAAATTTCAGCTAACGATACCTTAACACAGCAGGTAGTTGCTCAGATGATTTCGAGAGCAACTGTACTCGAGTTTGCGGAATTTTATCCGATAGTAGGCAATGCAGATTATGCACGCAAAGCGGCAACTGCCAGCGGAGGTCAGTTCCGCGCACTGGATGCCGATTACCCTGCTAATGTTATTTCACCAGCGTTCGCTAATCCTACCCTGAAAATACTTGGTGACAAAGTGCAGGTTGACCGAGCACACGAAAGAAGAGGTTTGGATGTTGCAAGCGTAAGAGCAAGAGAGCTGATGAGTTTTGCTTCCAATCTTGGTAAACAATTTCAGTATTATTTCTTTAATGGTGTTGTTTCTGGTACACAGTTTAACGGATTAAAAGCCATTGTACCGTCTGCACAAAAAATTACTGCTGCAACAAACGGCATAAGTGTTACGCTTGGCAATGACAACACTGCTAAAACAGCACAGCAGAATTTCCTTGAATTAATAAACCAGCTGATTCAGAAGGTGGATGGTGGTGCACAAGCTCTGTTTATGAATGCAAGAGCATTGAGCAGGCTTACAACAATCGCACGAGAATTTATACAATGGCTACCTAATACATTCGGAATGCTGATGCCTTATTACAATGGCGTGCCTCTGAGAGATGCTGGTTACGATAAGACAGGCGCCCTGGTGATTCCGCAGAATGAAACTGTTGGAACAAGCACGGATTGTACATCAATCTATGCGGTAAGATTCGGCGAAGCATCTGATCTTTCGGTTGCAACAAACATCGGTGTTGAAGTAAAAGACCTTGGATTGGTTGGTGTTCATTATACTCATAGTGTTGAGTTTGATGCTGATCTTGTGCTGCTGAATGATCTGGCAGTTGCAAGATTAGAAGGAATCAGATTACCGTAATAAAATTGTTAAAATGCCCTCTTTTTTCTGAGAGGGCTAAAATTTTGGTTCAATTGGGTTCTTAAAAGCGTTTAAAACCCATTTAAACCCCATTTAAAAACTCAAAACTTTTTTCGGACGGGGTTAGATAAGGGTCAAGCCGAGATCGTGGCTTATAAGCGATTTATGAAAGAATTTTAAAATTCCTTATAAAAGGTAAAAATGGCATATATAGACCAGGCTACACTCGAAAAATATATCACCCAGGAAGAACTCATCAGGTTAACTGATGATGAGAACTTGGGTAGTGTGAACTCAACACGACTTAATGAGGCAATTAATATTGCGAGCAATGAGTTTGATAATTATGTGCGTGATATTTATGATATTACATTGTTCCCAACTCCGTTGCCTGATCAGATGATACAGATTGTTTCAGATCTGGCAATATATCATCTTTACAAAAGAAGATACAGATTAGATATGCCTGAGTCTGTTGTACAAATTTATAACAAAGCCATTGAGATACTAAGAAGGATTGCAAAAGGTGAGTTGCAAATAAATCTGCCAAAGAAAACAACTTCAGGATTTATAAAAATTACTAAGACTGAAGATGACAGAATTTTTAGCAAGGATATGTTAGATAGTTTTAGTTAAGGAGACAGAAGTTAGAAGTTAGAATGAAGTAAAAAGAAGATTGAAAATATGATTAGAGAAACTAAAGAATTAATCAAATCAATATTAGAAAGTAAAATAGAGACTAACTTGTTACAGAGTCTCAGGATACCGGTTGAAATCCCTACATCAATTGAGCAGTATAAATTGAGTCATCCTATCGGCTCATATCTTATAGTTTACAAAGGCAGTTCATACAGACAAAAGGATGTTAAGAATATCGTTGCACAGGATAGAGATATTGAAATAACAATAGTTGTAACAGCACGATACAGAAATGAGTACACTCCAGAGGAGTATTTGGACTTTGCTATAAATGCTTTAAGCGGTTATGTAGTTGATGCTAAAAGAACTGATAGAATGATTTATTGCCGTGAAGATGAATGGCTTGGTGAGGAAGCTGGTATATGGAGCTATGCAGCAACTTTTGTGGTGCCCGTTGAATTTTTCCAGGAGGGATTGTGATCAGACCGAATGCAACAAAAACAATAAGCAAAAATGGATTGGAGCTTATTAAAAAATATGAAGGTTTAAGATTAAGTGCTTATAAAGACCCGGCTGGCATTTTAACTATCGGATATGGACATACTAAAACGGTTAAGCCAGGTATGGTTATAAATGAAGAAATGGCAAATTTATTACTAAAAATTGATTTAATGGATGCTGAGAATGCTGTGAGAGAACTGGTAGATATTGAATTAAATCAAAATCAGTTTGACGCATTAGTAAGTCTTGTATTTAATATTGGCAGGGGTAATTTCGCTCGCAGTACCTTGCTAAAAAAATTAAATGAAGGAAAAATACTTGAAGCGGGCGAGGAATTTATGAAATGGACTAAGGCAAGAAAACCGGGCGGTTTTAAAGAACTGCCGGGACTTGTTAAGAGAAGAGCTGAAGAGAAAACATTATTCCTTAATACTAAATGTTGAATGTTAAATGAGTAAAAGTTATTTAGATATAAATCCAAGGCCTGCTGAAATAATTCCTGGGCAGACAACAGTAGAAAAAATTAATCAAGGTAAACTAAAAATAACAATGGAGAAAAAGCAAATGTACGGAATAGAAGAAACTAAGGACGTAGTAAAGTTCTTATGCAAAGCAACAAATGCAGTTATTGAATCATTAAAGGATGATGGAAAAATAACTATTGGTGATTTCCCAAAATTTGGTGGTGTCGCAATGTCAATATTCCCTGCATTCAGCGGGATAAATGAAGTGCCAAAAGAACTTGCAGAACTTTCCGAAGATGAAGTAACAGAACTTATTACTCTTGTTAAAGATGAATTACAACTTGATGAAAATGTTGAGGAAGTAATATCTAAAGCATTAAATGTTGCAGCTGAAATAAAAGATTTGGTTGATCTTGTAAAACAATTAAAGAGTGGTGCAGCTTAAAATGCCTGAAGAAACTGTCAAATGGTATCAGAAAAAAGAAATTTGGGCAGGAATAATTTTCCTAACAGGTGGAATTAAATATTTCGCAAGCCCAAATACTATTGCTCATCAACTTGCGGATTATACTATCTCTGTTGGAATACCCATTGCGCTTGGTGTCTTGGGTGTTAAAGACGGAATTAAAAACAACAGTTTACCGAGTGGATTAAATAAATTGAACATTAAAAATTATATGAAAAAGGAGAACTAAAATGCCATATGCAGCCGCAGGACTTAAACAAATTGTAATGTGCAATAAAGGGACATTGGCAACCACGCCGGTTGATCCAATTGCGCTTGGTATCCGCAAAGATGCGGTTTTAACAATTAACCACTTCAAACAGGTTGAAGATTATCGAAAGCGAAAGTTACGCAATATGCTTAACTTTAAACTCGAAGGAGAATCAATGCAGCCGACAGTTTTTACTTTTAAAAAATTGATTGATTGGCTAAATGGGAATGTTGATTTGCAAGTGGTTACACAAAACCAGTCATCCAGCGCTAAAGATGTGTGGAAATTTAACTCAGGCAAAGAACTTGGGATTGATTTCGATTGGACATATAATCAGGACGGCAGAAGTTGTAAGATCAGTTTTGAAAGAGCTTTCCCTTATAATGATGCAGTAACATTTATTGATGCAGCAGATAGCACTACGGCGGTAACATTCGCAGACATAACAGATGACGGCACTGATCTTACTCTTTATAGAGGATCATCACCGGATAAATTTGAAAAACCTGCGGCAACATCGCTTGGCAGCAGTTCTCTTGCCACAGTAAGATCAATGAATATAAAGACTGAGAATAAAAAATCAATTGATAATCTTTCGCTTGTTGATAACCTCATGATTACTCTGGAAATGACAGGCAGAGAAGCCGCCATTTCTGATTTTGTCACACGATTAAATAAAGGTATGCTCGATGGTGTTGTCTTCCAGGAGAAAAATTCAGGTGCATATTATGATAAGTTTGATTTTAATGCGAATGTATTATCACAAACTGATGAGTTTGTAATTAACGATGAAGAAAGAACTCTGAAAATAGTGCTTGAAGGTAGCGTGCCGATTTATGCAGTATCATTTCTATACGGAACTTCAAACGGTGGTGACGCTGCGGATACTAAAGGGACAACTGGTGGAACAATAAAATTTGGTTATTAGTAAGGAGGCGGGAATGCAATTAAAAATCAAATTAAAAGAAGGTAAATATGCTCTGAGGACGTATGACGATGAAGGCAATCAGATATTTTACACATCAAGCCGGATAGGGGGATTGATAATAAAGGACAATGAGCTATTGTGTGAAGTGCCGGAGCAATCAAAGAAATATGAGATAAAAGATTTAACAACATATCAAATAGTTAGTTCGGGAGAAATAAATGTATACGATAAATCAAAAGACCTACCAGCTAAAAAATAAATATACTCTGAAAGATTGGGGGGAAATATTAAAGATACTAAGTGGTTTTAACTTAGAAGATAATAATTCAATCATATTATTGCTAACGGATAACAGAATAGAGAGATTATTATCAATTATACTCGATAAGCCGATTGAAGGTGAAATTTATGAAGAAGATTTTGAGGAAGTGAGCCGGGCAATCAATGATTTTTTTACACGAAAAAAAAGTTTGATGAAAAATACAGCCGGCACTTCCAAAGATTAAATGAAGAATATATAAGCGCATCTAACAGACTTGAAAAATTAGCCGGCTTAAAGATTAATTACTTTGAACCGGCTATTGTATCTATTGACCCAATACTTTTTAAGCTTACATCATCAGATATAAGCAAAAAGGCAATGGTAGAGGATTTACCAGTTGAAGATTGTTACGATTGGTATTATTTGTTAAAAGTAAGAGAACTTAACGAGATGAAAATAAGAATAGCAGAGTGGGAAAAGCTAAAAGATAACTGACTACTTCTTTCTATTATAAAATAATTTTGTAGTGATCCAATCAGCAAAGATTACCACTATTAAAATAATTAACCAGGATAAAATGCTTTTCATATGGAAGATAATCAAATAAAATTAGTAATAAGTATTGATGGCAAAGATGCCAACGCTACGATTAATTTAACTGACCAAAATATAAAAGAACTTTATAAAAGTTTCAAATACGGGAAGCAGGAAGTAAATGGCTTAACTACAGCAATTTCACAAGGCTTTAATAATGCCAGAGAAATTATACAGGGTTTTAGAGAAACATATTCGGCACTGCAAAGTATTTTAAGCACACCTGTTCAGGCGGCAATAGATTTAGAACAATCAATCGTATCATTTGAAGTGTTGCTTGGGAGCGGTGAAAAAGCCACAAAAATGATTAACGATTTAAGAGAGTTTGCAGCTAAAACTCCCCTACAATTATCTGGCTTACAAGAAAATGCAAAACTACTATTAAGTTTTGGGATTGAAGCTCAGAATGTTCTGCCATATCTAAAAATGCTTGGGGATATTTCAGGCGGCAACGCCCAGAAAATGAACCAATTAACTCTTGCATTTGCTCAAATGCAATCAGCAGGTAGATTGATGGGGCAGGATTTGATGCAGATGATAAACGCTGGTTTTAATCCACTCCAGATTATTGCAGAAAAAACAGGCAAGTCTATTGGTGAATTAAAAGACGACATGGAAGCCGGCGCAATTAGTTCTGAAATGATTATTGAAGCTTTTAAAGATGCAACAAGCGAAGGCGGTAAATTCTATGGAATGCTTGAAAAGCAAAGCGAAACACTCGGCGGTAAATTATCAAATCTGCAGGATAATTTTCAGCAGCTTCAACAACAGATTGGAGGCACAATTGCAATTGGACTATCTCCTTTAATTGAAGAATTTAGTAAAGCAATTAATACAGTTAATGAGTTTTCGCCCGAGTTGGCAGGGCTTATAGGAACTTTGGGTACACTTTCTGCGGCAGCTTTTACACTTAAAACAACCGGGCTGCTTCCGTTAATAGGAAATTTACAGGGTCTTAAAAATATAATGCCCCAATTAAGAGCTCAGATGTCTGTTGCAGAGGCCGGAGTTGGATTGTTCCAAAAATCAATCATGGGATTAAGTACTACTTTAAAAGGACTCGCTGCCTCTATTGGCCCGGCCGGATGGCTGATACTTGGGGTAACCGCGCTTACTGCTGCAATAAATTTATTAAGCACCGCAACAGATGATTTAACTGATTCTGAGCGGCAGGTTATTGCGAGTGCTGATGCTGAAAAAATAAAATTTGATCAGTTAACAAAAACCATATTAGATCAGAATAAATCACTAAGTGAGCGTAATAAAGCCAAAGAAGAAGCACAAAAAATTTATCCCGGCTTTTTAGAAAATCTATCGATCGAAAAAACAGGGCATAATGAACTGGCAGAAGCTATACGCAAGCAAACTGTAGAATTTCATAAACTGATTGAACTTAAGATACTCAATCAAAGACTCGATTTAGCTATACAGGATTTGGCATCTAAACAAAATGGAAATGTCTCGCCTGGTTTTTGGGATTATTTATTAGGTGAGGCACAGCGGCTTATTAACGGAACTCCCGGGATCATAAATGCCCAGGTGAATGCAGCAATAAATCACGCCAAAAGTGTTGCTGAAGCACAGAAAAAAATAGATGAAATACTTGCTCAGATTGATGCCAAAACAAAAGAAGTTGGATCAAATAAATCGCAAGGGGATAAAAACTTAAGTGCTGAGGAGCTAAAGAAAATATTTGAAAAAAGAAAGGCAGAATTATCAGAAGCACAACGCCATAAGGAAACATTATTAAAGCTCGAAACAGATAACGATCTTATTATACTGAATGAAAAGATTAAACATTTTGATCAGATGATTGAGCTCTATAAAAAATTTGGACAAGATGTAACCACCCTGGTAAATCAAAGAAAAGAAGCAGAATTAGAACTGACAATCAAATCAAAACCACCCCAGGTAGATATAGAAGATCAGTTGCCTTTTGAAGCTGAAGAATTGGCGGATATACAATATGGTAATGTTTTGGAATATGCAAGGTTAAGTAAAGAGCAGGAACTTGAGCTTTGGCGGAAAACAGAACTTGAAAAAGTTGCAGGATATGAAAATAGTGCTGAGATGATTGCAGCAATTGAGGAAGAATATGCACGCAGGCGCGATGATATTAGGCGGATGGAAACTCAACAAGCGTTAGATTCTTACACTCAAATGTTCCAGAACCTCGCTGTTTTATTTGGACAACATACCGCAGCTTATAAGGCATTGGCCATTGCTCAGACGATAATAGAAACATATAAAGCGGCAACCGCAGCTTTGTCGCCTCCGCCAGTTGGTGCAGGACCGCTGCTTGGTCCTATATTGGCAATTACAACACTTGCAGCCGGGTTTGCTAATGTACAAAAAATTGCTTCAACAAAAATCCCTGGTTTCCAGTTAGGTGGAAGATTAAGGAAAGGACAACCGGGATTTATTGAGGGCGTTGGAAATGAGATTATTGCCCCGGAGAAAACCTTTGTTGAGATATTTAAACAGGAGTTAAGACCACAAATATACGACAATAATATATCGTCAAATTACGATTTAATTGGTATAAAGCAATCATTAAATAAGCTAAATAACGCACTTGAACAGGGTATTGTTGCACGTGCTTATTTAGATGACAGGGAAGCAAGGAAAATTACTGCTAAGGGTATTTATTTAAACAATAAATCAAAATTATAGAGGAGTTATGCAATTAACATTAAAACAAATTTTAGAGAGTGTAGACAGTCTTGGCAAATTACTTAATAAAGAATTGCCTGTTAAAACTGCTTATCGTCTCGGACGGCTATCAAAAGCATTACAAAGTGAATTAGATCAATTTAATCTTACCAGGAACAATCTTATAAAAAAATATGGCAAGGAAAAGGATGGGCAATACCAAATTGATCCTGATGATAAAACAGCGCTGGAAAAGTTTAACAAAGAAATTGAAGAGTTGTTAGATGTAGAAATCAAAATAGATAGTTATGAGCCAATACCAATTAATGAACTTGACGATATTAAATTAAGTGCAATTGATATGAGTAAATTAGAAATATTTATCAAATAAATGTTATATCCGGTTAAAATAGAATTTAAAGATTATCCTGCCGGTAGCTGGCAGGATTGGAGCGAGTATTTATCAGAACCGCCCCGAATTTCAAAAAAAGTTGAAAGTGAGAATGAAGGTGAAGCGGGCTTAATCGTTTTTGATGATGCAGAAGTTTCTTTCCGGTATGAAGCAGGTTCACCTGTTTACAGTGCCTTCTCAATTGATCTGACTTCTAAACAAAGATATTTATTCAGGATTTCCGCTCCCAAAACAGATAAAACTTTTGTGCAATTGTTTGAAGGCATTGCTGATTTTAGCACTCTTAAATGGAATGAGTTTGAGAACGTTATAAGCTTTAGTCTTGTTGATAAATTAAGTGCGTTAAATTTAATGCAAGGGGAAATTACAAGGGTGCTTGATACCCTAAATGCCCGGGTATTAGCTCAATATCCGGATGCTGATGGATTGGAATTTAAAGTTGATAATAATTATCCAAATGAAATTTGGATTGAAGCGGCGTTTGGGAATAGTGGAAGCTATTACACAAGTGGATTCTCCACGCCAATAATTTTCCCCGGTGAAATTATCAGAGATCCTATGTCTATGCAAGGATCTTACCCATCTCCCATAACTTATGCACTTGTTACGGAAAGCTGGATTGATGCGGGCTTAAGAAATAGAATTAAATACATTAAAGTAGATGGTTTTGATTATACCCAATGGCTTAATGAAACAACTTATTATCGTTATTATGTTTGGTTTAGCGGAGGCGGTATTGAGTACGGACAAAAAGAGATTTACGGTATTGATATTTTAAACTACAATGCCGGAGTTCCGGAAAGTATAAACGGATTCAGTTTAATTGATGTTCTTATTAAAAAAGCCTGGTCTGATGTTAATATTGTCTACAGAGGGATTTCATCATACAATATTCCACTAAGTTATTATATCCTTTTTCTTGATGAAAATCCACTCGGTAAAACTCCGCTTGATGCTCTCAAAATGATTGCTGACTCAATGAAGTGCTACATCTTTTTTGATCGAACCGGCAGTAATTTAATTGTGCAAAGTAAAGCTTCCCTTGCTACTGGTGGAACAGCAAGATCAATTGGTAATACTAAGATCGTTTCAGGACCAGAGAAGAAATATTTTTGGGATAAACTTGTAGATGGGGTTACAGTAAACGTTAAAAGTTGGGCTGTGGATGATTTGACAGGAGAAAATCTTGTTGGTGTTGCAGAACTAACAAAACAAGCAACCGGATTTTCGGCACTTCAAAAAATCAGACCAAAGAATTCAATCAAAAGAGACCTGCTGGTTGGTGATCCTGCTGTTGACACACAGGCTGAGCTTGATAGCTATGCTGCAACCGAAGCATTATCTATTCTTAATTTTTATGGATTGAGGCACAACTCATTTGATCTTACACTTAACCTTGATGATAACACAATTAATTGGGAGCTTATTGATAGATTAACACTTAACTCCTTAACAACGTTTTTTACAAAACTTGAATTTGATCTTGTTGAACGGACAGCAACTTTAGAATCTGTTGAAATAACAGGACACGATTATGATTTTAGACAATTAGTCTTTGGAGCTGCAGAAAGCTCAGGATCTTCAATTATATCAAATTCAGGTTCCGGTGGTGGAAGTTATTATACGGGGAATCCGATATTTAATTTACCATTACAAATGAGCGGTGGAATTGTTTCGCTTGGCATTACTGATAATTTAAAACTTACTGCCGATAAACTTGATGCTGCACAAGCCATCAAGACAACAGATACCCCAACGTTTAATCAAATGCTTCTAAGTGCAGCGGCAACACTTTCTAATCATGCAGTTAGAGCTGATAGAACTTTGCAGATAACCACAACCGCTCCCTTAACTGGTGGTGGTATTGCTATTGATTTAACTGCAAACAGAAGCTGGACGCTCGGAATTAACTCTGCAAATTTACTTGGTACAACAAATCAAGTTACCGTAGTGAATGGTACGGGGGTTGTTTTAGGATTAAATAATGTAACATTATCATTGCCTCAAAACATTCATACTGGCGCAACTCCAACATTTTACCAAATGCTGCTAAATACAGCCGCAACACTCTCTAACCACGCTGTTAGAGCTGATAGAACTTTGCAGATAAACACGACCGCTCCTTTAACTGGTGGTGGTATTGCTATTGATTTAACTGCAAACAGAAGCTGGACGCTCGGAATTAACTCTGCAAATTTACTTGGTACAACAAATCGAATAACCGTTACAAATGGTACGGGGGTTGTTCTTGGGACTAACAATGTAACTTTGAATCTTCCCCAGGATATTCATACCGGCGCAAGTCCTACTTTTGCTGGAGAAACTATCAATGGGAATATCTTACAATCCACAAATGCGTATATCAAGAATGATTTTATTCCTGGTTGGACAGGACAAGGCTGGCAATTAGATTATGGACTTACATATTCTGGTGATTCATATCTTGAAATTGATAATCTACGGGTACGTGGCACTATGAATATATATGAATTGGTTATCAATCAAATTCGTGCCACCAATGGTTCTTTGTTTGTTTCAAGTGTCGCCAAAGTAAAAACAGTAGTACCCTCACAGCTTTATGACTTAGACATTACATTTGAAGACCCAGATAATTTAGGAGCGTCTCCATTTGCTCTTAATGATATTCTCCTTATTCAAAGAGTAAGACTTGATGCTACAACCGTGATTAAAAAATTATATCTGAAAGTTGAAAATATTTCAAATGGTATTGTTGGCGTAACATATCAGGGTGCACAAGTTGGCTCGGTTGAAGTTGGTGATACAGTTGCGAGAATTGGCAATACATTAAATACAAACAGACAGGGAACTGTTTATTTAACAAGTGATGACGCTGCAAGTCCCTATATTGATATTTATGATGGAGTTACGGGATATGCTAATTGGGCTACTAATACAGTCAGAAAAGTAAGACTTGGCAAACTCACAGGATTGAAAGATAGTGATTTTGGTAATTTAAGTGGTTACGGTTTATATGCCACAAACGCTTACTTAAAAGGTGGCATTTGGGCTACGTTTGGTAATATTGCTGGTTGGAGCATTGCAAGCACTTACATTAGTAAGTCTGTTTACAATGCTACAATAGATATGACTAACATTGTCAATCTTGATGCTTCAAGTACAAACATCGGATTACATTTAACAATAGATAATGATTATAATTATGATGTAAGGCGATTAAGTGTTGGGACAATATTAAACGCCGATGGTACTGTAACAAATGATTATGGTATTGCTTTCAAAAGTATAGATAACGGAACTTTATTTGAATTATCAACTGCACGAAATGTAATTGCTGGGTGGAATATTATCAGCGATAGATTATACTCAGGAGGTTTAGCGGGTAGTGGTAGTGCTGGTATTGAACTAAATTCATCTTCAAAGTTTATTGATATTCATAAAGATAATTCTAATTACGTTAAGACATATTATACAAGCACAAGCGATTGGGGAATTAAAGGCGTAAATAGTGGTAGCACATTATTTCAACTTGGCAGCACAAATCAGATAGCTGGATGGACATTTGATGCTTCTAAATTTTACAACGGCTCACTTTATCTTGGAGGCACATCTACGGATTATCTTTCTACTTATAGCACTACACAATCAATTGTTATGGGCCAGTACGACAGCACAAGCCAACGGATAGTTATTAGAGGTACGCAAACCACCTCCTACATCCAAACAGGATATAATTCAGCAGGTGTATTCTTTCAGATTATAAAATCCGGCAGTGTGTTAATTAACTTCACAGAAGCCGTCCAAACTATTGCAGGCTGGACTTTTGATACTGCTAAACTCACAAAAGGTTCAGCTACTTTGGGAATATCCCTAAATACAGGTTCAACTCCATTTATAACAGGAACGAGTGCTAAAGGTTTTGAAGTTTATGATTATACAAATCCAAAATTATTCATCGGTCAGAAAGATGGTAACTCGCTTGACTGGAACATAACATCAGCAAATGTTTTAACAATTAAAGGGGAGATTAAATCTTCCCGATTCTCTACTACGGTGGGATATGGCGGTGCTTATAGCTATGCCGTTATTGATAGTGATATTAACGGCTTCTTTATGAGAGTGCAAAACTATACCGACAGCAATAATGTAACTAATGTTAGAATACAGCCCTATGCCCCAGATGGCAGTGGTAATGTTGCAAATCTAATGAGCATTAGCACAACTGTTTCTGGTGCAACCCAAAATATAAATGTAAATAAATACAACGGATATTTAGGAATTAGTATTAACGGAAGTTATGCTACAAGATACAGGGGCAATGGAACAGCCCTTCCAACCACTGACCTTAGAGACGGAGATATGTATTATTTAACCGGAACAGGTAAAATATATGTATATGCTTATGGTGCTTGGAGAGTTTTAAATTAATAATAGATAAGGGCTAAAATTGTATGACAATTTGTCGTACTCTTTTTTAAAAAAATAGTTATTTATGTTCAAAAACTGGTCATTTTTCTTTTGCCAAATTGGTGATAATTTTTGCCAAATGGGGTGAAAAGTTATATCAG
>Ga0226835_1000758_pt1 | contig 26503 bp, 21 predicted proteins | sample LAC_MetaG_1_FD_163627 | JGI IMG/M metagenome (GOLD analysis project Ga0226835, IMG submission 163627) | Anaerobic ammonium oxidizing microbial communities from anammox membrane bioreactor (MBR) in UC Berkley, California, United States -... | ecosystem: Engineered > Bioreactor > Anaerobic >...
CGCTCGTCGCATACCCGAAAAAAAATCATGCCTCACCGGCTGCCAGCTTTCTCAAGACGGCTGAATTATCTCCACCCATTCACTTGCCAAGAAGGATCCGCACCCGAATCATATTGTGGAGCATCAGCAGCTCCATCGTAGAGCGGCGAGCTTTTGATGCCGATGAGTTATTGATACGATCACTAAACTGATCAATTCCGGGACAATGAAATCCGGTTGGCATGACGCTCGGAAATCTGTTACACCGGCGCGAAAAGATCTCATCAAGGCAGATCTTCTCGAAACATCTATTGCACTTCTGTCCCATGGATCCTTCAGACTCCGGACGAATGTCCTTTCGGACGATAAATCGCAGATCAGGCGAATTCTGACACATGGCAGCCCACAGCTCCTTCAAGTCATCCATCTCCTGATCGCTCAAGCGAATCACTTTGGCACTGACGGCGCCACCCTCACGTTCCTTTGCAAGCTCGCCATCAAGATGCGCCACTGCCTCCTCTCCACAGACTTCCACCAGATGCGTGCGAGGCTGGATAATCACCCGGGGCGTAGACGACTCGGACCTAACGCCAGATCGTCCAGAGGCGGAACACACAATGGTCTTAGAGATGACAGCGGCTCAACATTCTCGGTTCGAATATGTTTCAGACAGGGCTTGATCTCTTCAAGAGTCTTGTCCGGCGCTGGTAGTTCGCCAAGGACTTGCTGCAGAAACACTCTGACATCGGCATCCCTCTCGCACCACGCACCCCACAGCTCCAGGATATCGTCGAACTCGATGTCGTTAAAGAAAAAAGGAGGCTGATAAGTCTCACAGACTTTTCCTTGTGAGTCCACAGCTTCTGGCGGAGTGGAAATCGAAAACTGCGTCGCCGAGCTCGGCAAGACCAGAGCAGTACAAATGACCAGCATGAATGCGACACCTACGGTCACCAGCATCAGACAAACGACAGAAGATCTCATCGCGCATCCAGCCTTTTGTCAAGAGCCGCAATAGCATCCTCGCCGCAGAGATCGACAAGACAGGCTCGAACCTCAGCCCTGCTCTCTTCTTCCCCGGCATCTACAAAGAACCTCGGTCTGACGCCGTCATTCCAGCGAGAGTAGCAAAGAAATTTTTTCGCCAGACGTGATGCTGTCTTATGTATCTTCCGGTGAAGCCTAACAAGCTCATTCGCGTCTTTAGGACTTTTCGAGGCAAGTGAAGCCCAGAGCCGGCTCACTCTGTCCAGGTCCGGCCACACAGACTGATAGTTCCGGGCGCACCACCTGGGGTATCTCTCAACGCGGTGAGAAATCAATCCACTACTGCAAATTTCCTCAAGACAAAGATTCTGCAACTCTTTGACACTCATCGAGCCAGAACTAACTCTTCGGAGCGCAAAATCCATATCGGGCGACCTCTTACTGGCTGCAACACACAGGTCCCTGAGATCACATATGTCCTGCTCACTATATGGAAGAACTCCATCAGCTTCTGCTCCATCAGCACATTCCCTGTCGAGTTTGGCATCAAGATGCTCCAAAGCCTCCAATCCACAAGAGTTTGCCAGTCTTTTCCTGACCTCCTCAAAGGAAAGATGCGACCACTCACCGGCTCCTTCCGGCTGCGCACCCAGCTTGAAACCTACATAGTCAATATAAAGCGGCACAATCTTCTTTGCGCCATTGTGAATCTGGTAGTGCAGACACATAGCCTCAGTAGAATCGAGATTGCCATACCTGGCGCTCCACATGCTCTCGAGCCGAACAAGGCAGCCGGGTCGAAGGCGTTCCGAGCTTAAAAGCGAAAATCGGTCAGACGGCAAGGAATAGGGTACGTTAACAATTGATTTTCGTAATATTCCTTGTTCGCGCCGATCGAGCCGATACACGCCAGATCTTCCCGGAAGGAGAATCGGAGATGAACTCTCAATTGATTCCCATCGAATGTGTTCCAAACATGGCAGAAGGGCAGTCATGGTCTCCTCGGGAGTCAAGACTTTACCAAGGATCATGAATTCCGCCGATTTAACGTGAGAGTCGGCTTTACACCAACCGCGCCAGAGCTCCGTGAGGTCGGCGAACTCCTGGCTACTCAAGCGCTCAGAGATTGCCAGCGATACAGGAAATTCCATTCCTATGGGAACCCGCTGACTGGCAAAGCCCGGCCGCACCAGCATCGTAGCCATCGCCAGAGATATGAGAATTAGCCCGACCATCCGGCTCATTCTGCCACCCGTCTCCGAAAGCCGTGAATTTTAACCCAGCGGCCCCGGGTCCGGCATGAAATCTCTCTCTCGGTGGAATATACTCCTGTCCGGGAAGCTCAAGACAGCGACCAGAATGCCATCCGCTTATATGAACAAATCGACCAACTGGCGAGATTCAATACCGATTCGGCGGCGCCACCGGGTAAGAAAGGTCTGGGCGACTCTAATAGCAGCAGCCCTCCTGTCCACGATCCTGCCAGGTCAGCCCGGAGCAATGTCCGCAGATAGCCAGACACATCACCTTCCATTCTTCACTCCCTCGAGCATGCAAAGCCTGACCAGTAACCTTGATGCGGCGACCGGAACAAGAATCACCGGACGATCTCTGGAGGAGAATCTGGATATCTTCGAGCGCGCGACAGCTCAGATTCAGGTCCAGGCAGCGCGCCGTCTTCCTGGACCAACCGGGGACCTGATCAATTCGTCCCTGCTCGAAGCTATTTTGACCGACGACCTGGCCGGCGCCAGGCGATTTGCCGATGCCAGCGCAAAGCTCATTGAGCCAGATAAGGGCTTCGCCAGAATAAACTTCGGAGTATATAGCTATAACCGTGGTCTCATCGAGAGCCAGCTATGGGCTCTACACCGCAGTAAAGAGGCGGAGTTGCTCGGAAGATGCCTGCCCTCGCCGGAGGAACAGCGGCCTGATAGACACATGGAGGGTCAAAGCGAGCTGATCGACAAGAATATTGCCAGCCTCAAAAACAGAAGCGAGTTGACTGAATCGTGCTATGCCTCTATCGACAGTGGCGATCGCCAGAAGTCCACGGAGCTTGCTGAAAAAATCCTGGCGATATACAAGGAAGAAGACGCCGCAGTCATCAAGAAAGACTATCAACGCTGTCCGGTCAGACCACAGAATCTATTCACGACGGTAATCAACATAGCCCGCGACTTTTTGGATAGAGGGTGGCTCGAAGAATCCACGAAGCTGCTGAAAAATCTGAGAGTAGCCTCAAACTCTCCGAAAGACTGGCCGCTAGCCGACACATTTATCGAGACCGAGCTGGTATTGAATAAGGTGCGCTCTGGCAACTCCGACGATAATTCCTGGAACGACCTGGCAACCAAGCTGAGATTTTTCAATCCGCCCGGGGAAGGTCGAAGAGTCATGGACTTCAACCCGAGCGAGAAGCTGAGACGTCTTGCCCTGAGCTATTACTTTGCAGGAGAGCGGGATCGAGCCAGAATTATCATTGAAAGGGCGCTCGCTGTAGTCGACAAAGAAAACAGTGAAGTGACCGACGTATACATCGTGCACACCAGAGAAGGCATAGGCGGCGATCGAGTCATGCTCTTCCTGGTCGCCGCAGGCATCTATGCTGAAAACGGCGACTTCGAAAGAGCATCTCACTGTGTCGAAGAAGCTCTAAAAGGACCGGTCGTTAACAGCCCTGCTTACGGAGTATGGCTTGCTGAGATCACCTCGAAGTATATGTCCGGTAAGCGGCCTCTTGAAGCCGAGTCTTTTCTCAAGAGAGCCCGCGCCAAGGACATGCCAATCGATGACCGGCATCCTCGAACATCGAATTCGCCTCCGTATCAAATCGACTACTGGCTGGCCCTGGTCCTGTCGGAGGAAGGAAAGAAGAAGGAGGCTTTCGATATCATCGAGCAATCAATCAAGACAACTCTCGCCAAAGTCCCGAGGAATTTTTTCCTCCCCGCTCATGCCCTGGCAGGCGACCTTGCTCTGGAGCAGAATGAGCTTTCCCTGGCCGCCATCCGTTACGAGCAGGCAGGCGCGTCCGAATACCTCGGACCAGTAGGCTCGCTTGGCGACAATACTTTGAGCATCCATTTTTTCAAGAAGGCACTTGATTGCGCTCTCAAGTCACCGAGTCAGGACAAGGCAATGATCATCCGGCTTCACAGGGCGCTGGCTGAAAAACTCGCGCATGCCGCACCGCAGGAGAGCCTGAATGAGCTTGGAAGAGCTTTATCGCTGATGTCCGACGAAGATGCCGACAAAGCCTCGCTGATTGTCAATCTTCTGGACAAGCAGACTTCCCTTCGTGTCCAGGCTGCAATCGCAGGGAAGACAATTTCGGATAAGGACCTCGCGATACCACCAGCGAAGCAGCTGGAACTCCTGGAGAAGGCAGCCGGGCTAGCTGAAAGTTTCAACCAGCAACTTGCAAGTTCGTACTGGTTGAGACTGGCAAGTCAGGAGGCAGCGGCGGGTCAATATGACCGGGCGGTACGGCACGCCATCCACAGCATCGATCTCTATCGGGAAGACGACCGGCAATCGTTCGATAGGTTTCAGAGCCTGCTCCCATACGGCTATGGTGGTCCCCTGGGGCTCTCAAAGGCTGGAAGAGAGAAGGATGCTGAGGACTTGCTTCGCCGGGCAGCCGGGCGGGTGAAGGCAGTCAAAGGACCGAGAAGCTACGAGGCGATGATTCAACTCGGAGCTCTATTTCGCTACTATGTGCAAGCCGAGCAATTCGACAAAGCCGGGTCTACCCTCGACGAGATCCTCAGCTGTGATCTCACTATAGTCACGAACCCATACAACAACAGTAGACATATTTATGCCACTCACCAGAGACAGTACAACGGACTGGAACCGGTGTTCGCCGTGATTCGCGATATTGTCACGAGAAAGAAGTTCGGGCAGGCGCGAACATATGCAGACAAGATTCTGAGCGCTCAGCTCGGTACCTACTCCCCCAACGATGGACGACTGGTGGCAACATGGCGCCTGAAAGGACAGATCGATGAAAATGAAGGCGATTGTAAGAGCGCCGCTATAAGCTACAAGAAAGTCTTCGAAATTCTGCGATCCCACTATGACGAATCAGGAGCCATAGCCCGCTTTCAAGAATATATAGCCTTCTTGCGCAGACTCCCGGACAGAGATGAGGCCGACCGGCTGGAGAAACTCCTCTCGGCATACAGCCAGGCGAACCGATATAAACCAGCAATAGCCAATTCGAGGGCAAAAACAACCGCTGCGGGTCCCGAGCACCCAGACCCATCCAGCCTGACGAAGAATAAAGGAGAAAGCGACTCTTCCTTCCTGAGCAGGCTTGCAGGAGCTTACGAGAGAGTCGGCAAAGTAAAAAAGGCCGCCGAGATTCTTGAGAAACGAGCCAGGGATATCGAGCTCTCGCCCATGGAAAAGGCCTTCCATCAGACCGATCTCGCCCAATTCTACATACGAAACAACGCTATTCCAAAGGCGCAGCTAGCCTGGCAAGAAGCAGGTAAAACTCTCTCCTGGAATCTCCCGAACAACATGGCTCGATCGATCGAATATCTAATCCAGTCCTTCAGCAGTAGAGGTCTCTCCGGACAAGCTGACCAACTGGTCGACCAGTTGCTGGATCATCCCAATAAAGAAATACTCGAGGTAATCGACCCGATAGTGCGGATGCGAGTTGCGGCCAATATCCAAGCAGGAAAGAGGCGAGACGCAGAGACGCTTGTCCGACGGAGAGTCGAAGCCGTCAATCTGGTGCCCGCATCCGATACCGACTGCTACTGGAGAATACTTCTTTCCGAGCTCTGTCTCGCTAACGGCAAGCAGGAAGAGTCGCAAAAAATATTCGACCAGGTCATTGGCGGCTACCAGTTCTCCGGGCGCGAAACCGGTGCACTCCTGAAAAGGCGAAATGAGGTCCTCGACCTTGCGAAGGCAGGGCGCTTGGACCTTACCAGACGACCGAAATAGAGTTAAATGAGGCTACTGAAGCCTGTGGAGCAGCTTATCGCGCCGGTCCTCGATCAGATCGGTGAGCCGGCCGGCTTTCCTCTCCTCTGCAAGAAGAGCTTCGTACATGATCTTCGACTCGTCTTTCCTGCCTGTCACAAAGAGAAGCTCAGTCAATACAAGACTCCAGTCCGCTGCCGGCTCCGACAATTTTCTGGCGGCTTCCAGGCGCTTGCGGGTCAACTCCTCGGCTTCAGGGAGGGCAGCGGAGTTGATTAGATTTTCAAGCCTTGCCTGCAAAACCGGATCGATCGCAGAAAGAATACTCGAGCTTGGATGCTCCAGCAGCACACTCTCGAGCTTGGTCTTTTCTCTGTTCAACCCCATGGTCTCGTACTGCCTCAGAAGACTGGCGAAGTCGTAAGCGACCCCGGCAGCGACCTCCCCGTGCAACGACTCTAGAGCCGCCTGCCAGTGGACCTCGGCTCCGCTGCAGTCGCCCCGTCCCATAGCCCGGCTGGCAAGCCCGAGCTCATACTTTACCTTCTTGTCTCTGGAGGCAGGACCGGCAACGATCTCCTTCTTATGGACGACCTGCGACACACTCGGCTCCTCAAAAAAACTATCCTTTTCTTTGTGAACCAGAGCGAGGCTCTGAGCCTCTCCTAGCTTTTCCAGCGCCTTTTCCGTGTATGAATAGATCGCCTCTCGGCCATTCCGGTAATCTCGCCGGGGTGAGCGACTGAGAAATTGAGTAATCCTTTCGTAAAGAGACATCAATCGCGCTGGCTTCCGGAGATTTGCCAGAGCATTGCTCATGACCTGATACCCCCAGGATATGTATGCTACATCGCTCTCGTGCTGCGACTTCAGAGCCATGATCATAGCGGAGCGAGCAAGAGAAAGATAGGACTCATCATCTACTGTGCGACCCGGTTCTTCGTTATCCTTCCAGTCTCTCACCAGGCAGGTGAGATCGACGCCATAAAGATCCGGGGCCCCGTGAGTGTACGCCAGATAAAATGGATACGCTCCCACTACGCTCTGAATCCTGAGAGCCGTTGCGCGATTCTCCACCTTGGAATCGGTGCACTTGATCTTGAACACAAGAAATGACAGCTCCTGGATGCTCTGGTCACCAAAAGTCTTGCGGCATGAGGCAAGAGCTTCATCTATCAGCCTTCTCGCCTCCTCGTATCTGCCGTCTTTCACGCTCCTCTCGATAAGGCTTCGACTCTTGACTATCTCCGCCTCCTTACGAACAGGAAAGGTGAGCTCCTTGGCTCTTTCATCCGCCTCCTTCCATAACTGACTCTGGCCCTGCGCACCATATACTTTCTTCAACTCCTCATAGAGAGTCAGCCAGACATGTTCGTCCACGACTTTCTGAGATTCCATTATCGAGCGTGCACGCTCCAGAAGGACCGAATTAAAAGAATCGGTACCCAGGTAGTGTTTCGCAAAGGGTGTGAAGCGAATAATAATCAGAGCAAGCGCACCAGCCTGCTCGCTATCCAGTCTCCTGGATAACTCCGTGCATTTATCCAGATATTTGAATGCCTGCTTCTCCTGCCTATCGACAATCGCGTCGGTACACAGAGAAAGATAAGCAATGCTGGCAAGATAATTTCTTCCTCTTTCAAGCTCGGTCTCGGCCAGAGCCTCGAGCTTGATGGGACTTGTGGTGCCGCGTCTTGTGACATTGGGTATCTCCGAGATCAAGTCCAGGTCGGTCTCATAAAGAAGCCGGTCGATCTCGGCATCGAACTCCCGGTCACTCAGGAAGGGCGCGGCGTTTCTCATGACACCTCCTTTCAGTCCCCTTTCTGCACTACTTTCGTGAGGGGAACTCGTACTTTCACCGGTCTGCGGCGAGCCAATCAGTCTGCCAGTTGCTGCCGGCGCAGGCCTGCCACCGAGGTCATCCCTTGTCCCCGGGCCGGTGCTTCCTTCTCGACCAGCAACAGCGGATTCAACATCCAGGTGAAGACCACCAGAGCTGGTTGCACCGAAAGTTATCACCAGCCTTCGACAATCCCGGACCTTCGTCGGTGGAAAAGGAGATGCCAGCTTGACCAGGGTCAGGGCACGCTTATCCATGTCCGGATTGCCACAGGACCTTGTGAGCTTCAAATCGGAGATCATTCCGTCCGGCGCCACCAGACAAGAGACAGAGATCGAATCGGCCAGATTATACAGGGGATCGTCCTCTGCTCTCATCCCCGGCGTGAATCCCAGAATCGGCAGGCCGCCACCTGAAGCACCAGGAGGAGATACAGAAGGAGTCTTATACGAGGGACTTTCAAGCTGGGTCATGAACACTGCATAATCAATCTTGTAGGTACACCGCCTTATCCAGTCTTCGATCATGAATCGCTCGGTCGTGGAAGCTCGTACGTCCTCTCTGCTGGCAGGAGGTTTGGTTGCCGGATACCAGAGCGGGCGAGAGCCCTGAGCAAGACATCCGAGAAAAAAAGCAAAAGCACCCAGCAGGCTCAAGCTCACAGACAGGCGGGTAGTGATCACTCGCATCAGATAAACGACCGGCACACCTGATAAAACGACTTTTGAAAAATGGACAGGTGCATCTTGAATTTGCCATTGTCCATCATCTGGAACTTTTCATGCCTGGGATCAGTGCTGAGCCGAAATCGCTTCGAATTCTTTCCGTGAGGATTGCGAATGGTGACCAGCTTGCTTGCCGGGTCGAAATCTACGATAGTGTAAGCGTGCGTGCCTACTACAAGTTGAGGCGAGGGAAGGTTAGCTTCGCCCCAGGTTCCGCATACGATAGGATTTTTGGATGACACAGCTCCCGCTATGAAGCTCGAGATCTCCTGAAGTCCCACGTCCCCGGGGTGCAAGATCTGCGCTTTGCAGCCGGTAATGCAGCCGAGCCCGACGGCAAGTCTCGACTCCTCGCCACTGGCACCTTCGGCACCGCGGTTGTTGGGAAATTTCATCACCTGGGCGCATTCGATGAGCGATGCCCAGAGAGCACGGTCGTTTATACCGAGCTTTTTCATCTGCGCCTCGGTGATCTTGTATTCCACTCCATCGCCGGGGAAACGAACTATGTAGGTATCCGGTCCGCCATGGCGAATCATCGAGGCAAGCAACCGCTGACCGCGCGGGAGCTCCGCAAGAGCTGCCATTGATGCTTCGAACCAGCAATTCGGGTTGATATTCTGGTCGATGGCATCGGCACCATCCCGGGCTATGTCCTCAGCGGAGAAAGGATACTCGCCGCGCCTCATCGAGCTATCGATCTTGAACTTCGCGGCCGCGGGATATTCTTTTGCGCTGGCGGCCGCCACTGTTGCCTTGGTCTTGCCGCCTTTCTTACTATCAACTTCCGGGACGCCCATTTTCTTCTGGTAGTCCTTGAGCGAGCCACGCAGCGCCGTCTGTACCGAAGGGTCCTTGATCTTATCCTTCATTGCCTTCGGAATGGCAGCCCAGAACTCGGCGGGAAGATTCGACTCGTTGAGTTCCTGGGACCCTGCCGCCGCGCTGGCTGTGGACGTACCGGCGGTGCTCGCAGTGCCGCCAGCATTCGCAGTGCCGCCGGAGCTCGCGCCCTCAGCAGTGGATGTCTTGGCGGCAGACGCCACCTCGGGAAACATCTTGGCGCTGTGGACAGCCTCGGTAGTCCCGCCGAAATTCTGGACGATATACTGGCAGAGCTGCCTGGCACGCGCCCGATTGCTCGACCGGAAATTCGCCATGGCGGCGTAATAATACAGCCTGGCGTTGGGCTTGCTGGTCTTGAGCACCTGCTCGAAGGCGTCAGCGGACTCCTTGAACTGATTCTTCGTATAGAGAGCCCAGGCGCTCTGCATGGTCGGCGCCTGGCCGGAGCCGGACTGGGCTCCTGCCGGACTGGCGCCGAGCAGTCCGGCTACCGCAACCGCCAGTACTGCTCCGGTCAAGAGCGACCTGGCCGGAGACTCGAGAACGAATCTTTCCTCTTTCATATCCCCTCGCTCGCTACGAAGTGGTTTCCTTAGGATAGCTCAACCGCCAGGCTTCGTCGACACCGGAACCGCCGATCCCTGAAATCGGACTCTACCTGAATTTCTCAGGTTTCTACGGCGCCGAGCCGCCCTGAACCTGCATAGCCTCGGGCTTCTTTAGCGGTGTCTTCAGAGCATGTATCTTGTGGTCGCTGGTAGCAACAAAAAGCTCGCCATTGCTGTAGCAGCCCCCCTTGGGAACAGAGTTGAATCCTTCCCTTCCTGTTATCTCGCCGGTCTTAGGATCGACGCTGAGCACCACAAAATCGCAACATGCAAAAACGTCTGATCCGGCAGGGATGATTTCGTAGGGCGCCGGGAAAATGCGCTCCCATACTTTCTTGCCGTCAGCGATGCAAAAGAGACCGTTATCTACCGAGCCGAGCACCACTCCTCTCTCTCCCGGCACCAGATCGCGGATTGGTCGATCGAAACTCAGGACCCAGTTCGTCTTTCCTTCCCTGCGATCGATGGAATAGAGCAATCCCCTCATTCCCTTCGGCTGCCTGGCAACGGTCCAGACATAAATCGTATCTATAGCGCCTCTGACATGGAACTCGCCAGGTCTGTAAAGGCGCCCCAGACGTAGACCGTACACCGGCTCTCTAGCCGATCTGTTGAGCTCGTAGAAATTCATGTCGAGCTCCTTCGTCTTGCTATCTACCTCGGTGCCGGTAATCAATGCAGCGCCCTCAGGCACCGAGAAGAGGCATCTCACATAATCGATCTCCCTTTCCTCCGGAAGCTCGAGACTGTTGGTAGCATTGCCCGTATCAGCGTCCAGGACAGCTATTCTTGACCCACTCTTACTGCTTCCCGAGCAGAAGAAGATCGACTCGCCTGTAACTGCGTAGACATTGCGGTGCGAGCTGGCGCCGGGAAAAGGGTAGGGATCATCATGGTGCCAGAGCTGTTTGCCAGTAGCTTTATCGAGGGCGAAGAAATAGTTGCTGTCACCGCTCAAAACTATAAGCGCCTTTTCGTGCAAAAAGAGCTCGATATGGCCGTTCCGGCACCAGGCATCGGCGTGCCAGCGCTCTGCACCGGTCTTCAGCTCAAGAGCGCGCAGCGAGCAACGGTGCAGATGTCGTTTTGCAGCGAAACGGTCATTCGAAAAAGAGATGAGCGGAGGACCTCCGCTCTCAACTTCCTCTCTGGTCAAATTCTGGGCTTTGCCAACGGATCCTGTATAGACTGTATTGCCTTCAATCAAATATGAGCAGACATTGTCCGGTCCGCACCAGAGAGGCTCACCAGTGGCTTGATCAAGAACATGCAGCCTCCGCTTGCCGTCTCTAAAATAAATCCGCCCGTCTTTAATTCTCGGTGCGCTCTTCAGCTGGTGTTGTTTCGGAGGCTCGCCGAAGGAATCAGGAAGTTTGCTGTCATCAGCAATGGCAGCACTGATACCAGGATCAAGCGGACTGTAGACCCAACGAATGCCGTCCGGCCCTGCCGAGGTGCTGCCACAGAAGCGACTGCATGAGGAGCAATAGAATCCCAACAGACAAATGAACGCAATGCGAAACAACATAGTCAGGGGGCCTTGTTCCAGGACGAGCGCACCACCACCAGCTTCACCCCGGAATTGTAGAGCGCGTCCATGAGGGATTCGAAGGCTTCCACCGGCGCCGAGCCGAAATCGACCGAGAAATAAGCGATATCTTCCTGTAGCTGTGGTATCGTCACCGAGTGGACCACCCCGGAAAGACCGTACTCGTCCTGGGAGAAGTGCTCATTGGGATCGAGCCACCTGGTGCACCAGGAGCTGAATGCCGGCGCGCGGAAATCGAAACGGTCGCAGTGGATCTCCACGTCGTTCCAGGCAAAAGGCTTGAGCATTAGCTTCTGACCCTCGTTCAGCCAGTATTCGGTGGGCTCGATACTGACATTGGGAGCCGTCTGGTATGTCACATGGATCCCGTCCTCGCGTTTTTCTATAAAGTCGGCCCGGGTGATGCCGCCGATCAGGTGCTCTTCCGCTTCCGGCGCGGCGAAGATCACCTCCGGAGCCGAAGAGGGCAACTTGCTATTGGCTTCGATGAGCTTGCGATATTTGTTGATGTAGCGCTCTCTCGCTTCTTTGATGATTTCCAGAAACGGGCGGCACCTCTCATCGTTGTCCGGAGCGAAGCTCATGATCTCATCGTCGACAAAACCCGGGTGGAGCTTCACCGAGTCGAGAATCTTCCGATCTAACAGAGCCTCGACGAGATAACGTGGCGGGTATGAGAACACCGGAACGAAACTTGCACCGAGTGCAGTGGCGACATCTTCCCAGCGCGCCATGCCGACGATCTGACCATCGTCGGAGCCCTCTTCCACTTCTACGAAGGTGACCCACTCGCACCGTGGAAGAAGCGACCGCACGGACCACACACAGGCAGAGTGCAGATCATCCGAGTTCTCTTTCCTGTAGACGTTAAACGTGGCTACATAAACGTCGTCTGTGAGCGCGTCTTGCAGGGCTTCCTGGGTCGATCCGTAGACCTCGTATTCGGTGCTGATCACGGCCTTGCGAATCTCATAATGGCAGCGGTGGCTCCTGGGCGGATCGAAGACCGACCAACCCCTGCCATCGAGAATCAGAGGAACCATCAGCATAGCTCGCGGCCACTGGCTGATCTCCTCGCAGTATTCGAGGACCATCTTGATTCCGGCGATATCATCCGAGCCGGTGATGAACAAATGATCCCGATTGGGCATGAAAGCCAGATAATCGCCCCTGACCTCGCACTCCGATCGGATTTTTTCGGTAAGCAAGATACGCGACGTGTCGTAAGAGTCATGCCAGCTCGACAGATAGACACCGTCAGCGACACACTCGAAAGGCTCGGCGCTGATCGAGGACAGATTGGCCAGGCAAACCTCGAAGGCTTCTTCGAAGCTCTTCCCCCAACCGTCGAGCATGTCCTGGCTGGCATAGGACATGGTGGTCTCGCGATCGATCGCCAGCATCGTCACATAATGCTGCGCCAGCTCTCTGTGAAGGATCTTAGGCACCGCATCGTCGCCGTCGGCCAGGCTGACGGGCTCATCGAAAAAGCTCGCCACCGCGAGAAGCCTGTCACGTATCGACGGATACAGACGCTCGCGGACGGATTCGAAATCGCTGTAATCTTCCGGCTCGAGGGTAGCTTTGATCAGATCGATCTGTTTGAAGATTACCGACTGCTTCGCCTCGTTGTCACTGCAGAACTCGTACTCCTGATAGAGATTCTCGAGGTTCCAGAACGAATCGCCGAGCACTATGCGAAACTGCTCGGCATCATATTCGATACCTTCCAATTCGATGCCTTCCCGGCTGAGCATGTCAACAGACAGTTGTATGACGACACCGGCAAAAGTGTCTCGCTTTTCGCGCTCTTCCTGACTGATTGTCATACCACCTCAGCTCCGTCCATGTTTTTCCAGCTCAGGTCTTACCATGCTCTTCCAACTCAGGACCGCCTGCATTTTCGACGCTCCATTCCGGTCATGTGATTCTACCTCAAAGGGCCGGCTCCGAACCCGGACTTGAATCCGGATCTGAGTCCGGATCTGAGTCCGGATCTGAGTCCGGCTCTGAATCTGAATGTGTTCGCTCTTTGACTCCTTTGCTTGCCATCTTGCAAACCGCCTCCAGCTCAAGCGGTCTGCCCAGAACCGTCTCCAGGTCGTGAATAGCAGAAGCTAGCAGCAACCCCCGCTCCTCGAAGCGCGCGCAAAGAGTCGCTGCTGTTCTTACAAGAAGCTGAATCAACGAGGACTCGACATCCAAATTCCGCTCCATGTACTCCAGGGCAATAGAGGACAGGATTCCGACGGTAAAAGCGCGATCGAAATCAGTACCTGCATTGTCGTGAGACTCGTGAGATTCGTGAGACTCGTGAGATTCGTGAGACTCGTGAGATTCGTGAGACTCGTGAGATTCGTGAGACTCGTGAGATTCGTGAGACTCGTGAGATTCGAGAGATTCGAGAATCATCCCTGCGATATTGAGCGGATCTTCGAGAGCAGCCGTGCATTTCGCATAGAACGGCAGGCGAAAGCTCAGGAGAGCCAGAAGCAACCCCAGCTGCTCGTGCCGATTTGCCTGCCGAGCCAGGATGTGGCGCTGGAGCTTCGCTTCGGTCCAGTTGAGCGCCTGGCGATAAACGACGTGAGCTGGGTGCGACTTGAGCTGGTTGTCCACTGATAGGTACTCTTTTGCTTCGGGTGGCTTCAGACTGAAATATGACTGTCAGGACAAGTTTTTTCCGAAAAAAGTGATCTGAGAGTCATTTATACGCAGCTATATGACTGTCAGGACAAGTTTTCTCCGAAAAAAATGACCTGTGAGTCATTTTTCAATTTCGGATCCAGGCTGGCGAGGCAAGCCCAGGCAGGCGAGGCAGGCTCCGGCAGGCGAGGCAAGCCCAGGCAGGCGAGGCAGGCTCCGGCAGGCGAGGCAAGCCCAGGCAGGGGAGGCGGGCTCAGGCGGGCTGAAGCTCGTTGAGGGCCGGAACGCCGGTACCGTCGAGATACACCTGGAGCTGATCCAGAGAGAACTGCACGCCCGAGAAGAAGTCTCCGAAATCGCCGTACTTGGCGCTGGCCTCGTCGAAGCGCATCTCGTAGATGAGCTTCTTGAAAACGCCCGGATCGTCGGCATAGAGATCGACGCCCCATTCATATTTGTCGAAGCCGATGGAGCCCGAGATCACCTGAGTGACCAGACCGTGGTAGGTGCGGCCGATTTTGCCGTGGTCGAGCATCAGCTTGGCACGCTCCTCGAAGGGCAGAGAATACCAGTTGACTTCCTCGCCGCGTTTCTTGTCCATTGGATAAAAACAGACATAGCGGCGCTGGGGAATACGCGCCCAGAGCCTGCCGGCGTGGCGGGGATGGTGCTCCTGCTCTTTCAAGAGCTCATCGAAAGCTTCGGTCCACTCGGGGGAGAAGGGCTTCAGATCGCGCTCTTTGAGGGTGGCATGAATCCTGCCGGTGGCTTCGTAGAGCCCCAGCTCCAGCACCGACACATAGGACGAAAGCGGGGTGAGAAACTGCCGCAGGCGCAGCTTGTCAACAACCATCTGGGCATGAGCCAGACCGTCGTAAGGCTTGCTGTAGTGGGTAAGCATGAGCTCGCCCTTGTGACCGAGAAGCTGGGCCAGACCGACGTCGGCATCTTCTGTCTCTTTGAGCGACTTGAGCGCCGCTGTCGCCTCCCGGGCGATCTCCTTGCGCTCGCTTTCCGGGAGCCTGTCCCAGGCGAGTCTGTCGAATGCGAACATGCGGTGGAGAATCCACCAACCTTCCAGAGATTCGGGTACGTCGGGATGGCGCATGAGAATAGCTCCTGAGCGGTGAGAACAAGAACCGTAGCGAACGAGCCCTTGACAGGCAAGCTCCGGCGAGCTCGATAAAGCCTGGCAGATTCGCTTTCGGCAAGATAGCGATAATACCAGATAGAGCTGCCGGAGCCGCCTTCGGGCGCCGAATCTTTTACCTTGGGAATTGCTATGATCGAGCTTGGACGCTGAGGTCTGGCGAAGAATCCTGTTTAAAATTCCTGGTGCAGAATCCCCATTTATGACTGACGACCCCATCTGCCCGATTTGTTTGAACCCGAAAAGGAGTAAGAGCGACGGAAGCCTTACCCAGTGGATCATGGCCTGCACCTGCGACGTTGCTCCGGATTCCGAGATCGAGCAGACCGCCATCGAGCTCTGTCAGACCTGCGGGAAGAAGATAGGCAAAGGCCGGCAGGGATCTTTCACGCAGTTTATCTTTCGCTCCGACCTTTGCAGCTGCGACCTCCCGAGGCCCATCAAGCACGGCGCCGACTCTTCGCCTGCCGCGCCTGGGACCGAAACCCATTCAAGGATGGCTGTCCTGGAGGGCGGTGACCTCGCTCCCCCTCCAGAAGAGCTCGAAGAGGAGATGCCCCTGGACGAGGGCATTTTTCCGGTGGAGCGATACAGAGCAATAGCAGTGCTTGGACAGGGGGCGGGAAGCAAGGTTTATCTAGCCCGCGACAGGCTTCTCAACAAACTCGTAGCAGTCAAGACATTAACGGCAGCCTCGCCCCAGATGCTGATCAGCTTCCAGGATGAGGCACGAGCAACAAGCCGGCTCCGTCACCGCTCGATAGCCAATGTCATTGATTTTGGCGCCACCACTGCGGGCACACCTTATATGATATGGTGCTCGACTATGTCGAGGGCCATTCTCTGCAAGCGATAATCGCCTCCGACGGAACTCTGCCCTGGAACCTCTGCCGGAGCATCTTCATCGAGCTCTGCGAAGCCCTGTCCTATGCGCACGAACACGGCATATTCCACAGAGACATCAAACCGAGCAACATTCTAATCAATCTCCTGGAAGACGGAACCCTGACCGTTCATATCATAGACTGGGGCATCGCAGTAAGCATGGGCGCCAACTCCGTGCAGGAGACCGACCAGGCACGAGATACCATAGTCGGCACGCCCTTCTATATGAGCCCGGATCAGGGTCTCGGTCGTCCGTACGATAGCCGGTCGGAGATCTACTCGCTGGGCTGCGTTCTCTTCGAATGTCTCGCAGGAACACCCCCATTTTCAGGCGAAACAGCTCTGGAGACCCTCTCGAAACACGCCAGTGAAGAGCCGCCCCGGCTGAGCGAGATAATAGACCCCCCCGAATTCCTAACGAGATCGAAGCGGTAATCGGCAGGGCTCTCGAAAAAGAGCCTGACAGTCGCTATCAATCCATGCAAGAGTTCGCCGCGGCCCTCGAGAAAATACCGGAAAACAGTGATGAGCAAAGCCGCCAGATAAAGTCTGCACCCGAATTCTCCTTCGTCAAGCGAGGATCGCCGGTTCGCCGTGCACTCGCGCGTATCTCGATAACTCTTCTCAGCCTTGCGGCAATAGCCGGTGCCGGCTATTTCGCCTATATCACCATCCAGCCTCGCAAGTATGCCGAGCCCATGCCGATTAATCTGAAATATCCAGCAAGCCGATATGAAGACGTCAGAAATCTTCAATCATATCTGGACAAAGACGCGAACAATCAGGACAAATGGCAGGAAAAGGACAATCAGCTCTTCACCAGATCCGATGTCACCGACGAGGAGCTGAAACGCTGGAAGGACACCGGCATCATCGACCTGACTATAAGAATCACCGATAGTTTCGCCGGCGATGGTTTGAAGTATATAAAACCGGACAGCGTTACCCGGCTTGAGATTCTGTCGCGCAACTTCAATGATGAAGGAGCAAAGAATCTGCTTCGTTTTAGCAATCTCTCCGAGCTCAGAATAGCACAGTCGAAGGCGCTCACCATCGAAGCCTTCGAAGAGATTGTAAAACTGCCTGGCCTGAAACGATTGCACCTCATGACCATGACCCTCCCTTCCGGAGCTATCGACCTGATCGCCCGCAAGACGGCGGTAGAGTGGTTGGTGATTGACGGCTGCGAGCCGATTACTGTCCATGACATGGAGGAGATAGCCACCATGCCCAAGCTTGGAATTCTCATCCTGACAAATCTCAAGATTGACGACACCTGCGTGCCGGCCCTTTTGAAGGCTAAGTTCTCTGACCTGGACATCAATCACACCAAGATATCCGGGCAGGGTCTCTTGAAGCTAGCCGAAAACAAGAATTTCCATCACCTGACCGTGAGCCTGGGAGACGGCATCACCAGGGAGGACTTTCATCGGTTCGAGAAGCTCCGCCCCGATTGCACTATCAAAGCTCGAGGATTCATGGGACTACCAGCGGATGCGGATGCTGATTCCTTGTTATAACAGAGGTCCGCAGGCCTCCGCGACAACAGGGTCTCGAGCACCGATTTCATGGCAGCTTGAGCTTTGCCGTCCCGGGACCTAAAATACTGGAAAGGGAGCGGAGCTTTACTACAGACAGATGGATAGAATCGGCGGTAGATACGATGTGCTGGACCAGATCGGCCAGGGTGGCGTCGGCATGGTCTACCGCTGCCATGATTCGGTGATGGACTCGATAGTGGCGGTCAAAGTCCTGGCTCGGGACACTTCATCCCAGGAGATTCTCCGATTCCACCAGGAAGCCAAGGCCACCGCCAAGCTTGACCATCCCAATATCATCAAGATCCTGGACTTCGGCGAGATGGAAGGGAAAGCATTTCTCGTCCTGGAATTCGTCGAAGGCAAAAGCCTCGAGGACTGCTTGAAAGACAGGGAGCTCGATGAGTTCGAGACTCTCGAATGTCTGCAACAGATCTGCCACGGGCTCAGATATGCGCATGGCAAGGGTGTTATTCACCGCGATATCAAACCCGGCAATGTCCTGGTCATGCGTGACGCCAACGGCAAATTACAGGCGAAAGTTTCCGACTTCGGACTCGCCAAGATGCTTGCCAGCGATCAGTTCCTCACCGATACCGGTGCCTCTCTTGGCTCGCCGGCCTATATGAGCCCAGAATCGGCCAACGGCGACATGCTCGATCCGAGATCGGACATCTATTCCATCGGCTGCGTGATGTTCGAGCTCCTTACCGGCCATCTACCGTTCGAGGCAGAAAGCGTCATGCACATGATGCTCATGCGCACCGAAAAGCCGGCGCCTAGATTGAGCGAGGTCTCGGGGCTCGCCTTTTCGAAACAGGTCGAGGAAATAGTCGGCCGCTGCCTGGAGATTCGCCCGGAAGCTCGATATGAGACCATGGATGAGCTCTGCGACAAAATCGATGCCCTCGAGACATTTTATCCGGACCCGGAGCTCGAGCCGGAAGACGAGCAAACTGAAGCCGAGCCCGGCGATAAGACCGGATACTGGAAGGTATTCAGTCACAGCTCCACATGGCCTGTAGCCGCTGCTGTGCTGGTCTTGCTGGGACTGGTGGCAATGTTCGTCTACTTCTTCCACACGAGCCAGGGCACCACATCTAAAGCACTAAAGGTAAAAGAAAAGGAAAAGGAGGTGAGCAGCAGTATCGTCGAGATATCTGATTTGAAGCCCAAAGAAGGCATAGACGAAAGGGACGGCATCAAATGGACAATCCTCGACGGTGTGGCAACGGATAAGGATCTAGCCATCTTCGCCGGGCGCAAGGACATTACCAATCTCAAGCTGGTGGCAGACGACATGGCCGGCCGCGGCATGGAGATCATCGAGTCTATGCCGCTCAAGAGGCTCAATCTGAAACAGTGCCTGATCAGCGAAGGCACAATGGTCCACATATCGAAAGTACCGACTCTCGAAGAGCTCTACCTGACAAGAACAGTGGGAGTCACCAGGGAAGGTGTCGATACGATCTCGGTCTTGAAGAATTTGCGAGTACTGTGCCTGGAGAATCAGCCGGTCACCGATGAATGGATGCCGTCAATATTGAACCTCAAGAATCTCGAGGACCTGAGCCTGCGCCGCTGCGGGGAGTTCGAGGGGAACAATATCGAGATGCTGGCAGCTCTTCCCAGGCTTCGCTCCCTGACGATCTCATATACACAGTTCAAGCGCCAGAATCTTCCCAAACTGGCCAAACTCACTAATCTGAGATATCTGGGGATGGCCGGTCTCGATATGATGGACTCGGACATCAAGGTTCTGTCCGGTATGCCTGTCGAAGAACTTCTCCTGGACGACAACAACCTGACACCGGCAGTAGTGCCCTATCTCTGCCAGCTCAAGAACCTCCGTAAGCTCTCCTTCCCGTCTTTTGGTCTCAAAGCGAAGGACTGGAAGCAGCTCAGCAAAGCGCTTCCTCAATGCTCCTTCGGAGAAGCAGCAAAAGAAAAGAGCACCGAAGAGTAAAAGAGCTCAGACGATGTTCCCGGGCTTGGAGTCGATGCGGATCAGATCTTCTCTGACCTCCGCGGCGCTCTGATAGCGCTTCTCCCGATCCTTCTCGAGTAGCTTGGCGACAATAGGGATCAGACTGGCATTGATACCGTCGAGCTGGAGATCGGGCTCCTCGTGCAAGTGAGCGCGCATGAGCTTGACGACATTCTCATTGCGGAAGGGCGGGCGTCCAGTGAGCATCAGGTAGAAGACACAGCCCAGGGAGTAGAGATCGGTCCTGTTATCGAGCGGCACACAGGTGATCTGCTCGGGACTCATAAACGTAGGCGTACCGTATATAGTGCCTTCCATACTCACCTTCGAGGATGTGTCATAGAGGCTCTTAGCCATGCCGAAGTCAATCAGCTTGACCGTCTGCCCTTCGAGCATGACATTGCTGGGGGTAATATCCCGGTGGATGATCCCGACATTGTGGGCGTACTCCAGGGCGTCCAGGAGCTGGTGGATGATCGATTTGATGATGGTCAGATCCGGATTGCCTTTCATCCCCGATATGACACTGATGAGATTCGGTCCGGAAACGAACTCCATGACCATCACCGGATAGCCGTCCTCGCCGATCCAGAAATCCTGAAGCTGGCAGATATTCTTGTGGCGCAACCTGGCAGCCAGGCTGCCCTCACGCTTGAATCGCAAGAACATATTCTCGTCGTCGGAGACCCGGCAAAACATCACTTTCACCGCCACCATACTCTCGAGATGCTGGTGCACAGCGAGATAGACCCCGACCGCACCGGACTCGGATAGAATCTGCTGGATCTTGTACCTGCCACCGAGGACATCGCCTATCTCGATGGCTTTTCCATGCTCAGGAGGCTTGTCGCCGCTTTCCACTTGTAATCACCGCCAGGAAAACTCTGTAGATCACTTTCAGACCAGGGTCACTGCCAATGTTACACCCGGGCGACTGCCAAGGTAAACATTGATTTGCCCTCCGGCAGCAAGTAGCATAGGGGCTGCAGGCGACGGGGCGGGATGCCTGCCGGGGAGATGAGATCATGGACGAGGCACCGGCGCCGGGTGAACGCCAGCAATTAAGGATCGATAGCCTGCTTCTGCTGCCCGGGCTCTGCTTCCTTCTCTTGATCGCGCAATTCGCGTGCCACCCCTTCTGGATCGCCCCGGAGCCGGCCATGTATGTCGACATGGTCGGCATGCTGACCCGAGGCGAGCACCCCTATGTCTTCGAGCCGGCGATGCTCATCACCAGCACCGTACCGGCAATATTGGCCGCACTCCTGCCCTCGGCCCTGCCGGTCATCTACTTCGGCTACATTCTCCTGCTCGCTATGGCATCAGCATCCGCATCGCTTTACCTGCTCAAAAGAACACGGCTTCCCTATCTTGCCGCGATTCTTCTCGTCACCGGATTTGCCGCCATCAACAATCTCTTCGTCTTCCAACTGGGTGAGCATGAGCACCTTCTCCTGATCCTGACAATGCCTTATATTCTCCTGCGCTGGCTGCGAGGCGAAGAGCAAGAACGAGCAAAGTCTAAGGAAGCCAGCTCGTCACAGCCCCTAGACGAGCCGGATTGGCGACTATGCGCCGCCGCCGGTGTCGCTTCCGGTATCGGCTTCTGCCTCCATATGCTTTATCTGTCACTGCCTCTTCTGTTGGAGCTGGTACCCATACTACGCTCCGGCCAGGCGGTCTCTCTCAAGAAGCCGGAGAGCATTGCCTGTATATCGACCATGGCACTGATCGCCCTGAGCGTCGTTCTATTCGATCTATCATTTTTCGACCTGGTGGTGCCAGTGGTAATGGCGCACTGGCAGGTTCTTGATCTAAATCTCGGACAGGTGGCATATTCGCCGGATCATAATCGCTTATTGCTCCTCTGCTATGCCGCATTTGTTCCGGCGCTAGCCTGCCTGGGCCGAACCTCTCTGGTCACGCCGCTTTTCACCATGGCGTTCATGGGTTTGATGTTCCTGACGGCGCAAAAGCACGGCTTCACAGGAGATACCATTCTTGCTGGTGGCATGGCTCTGACTCTGCTTGGACTTTCCTCCGGAATGATACTGTCTGAAGTGCGTGCCTCGGCTTCTAAGCTCGCAAGCAAACTGGCAATTTCAGTGGTAGCATTTGCAGCCCTGGTCGGAGGCATAGCAGCCTTCACTCACTCGCTCCTTACTGGGAACTCCCTGGAGCTCGCCCTTCGCATGGACAAGGTCCCCGCAGATAAAACCAGGAGCATCGCCGAATTCGTCGAGCTTCGCTCAAGTGTCGGAGACGGCATTCTGGTGCTCAACGACACCGTCGCTCCGTCCTATCCGATGGTATGGCTGAAGGGACGCCATATAGTCGATGGTATCACCGGTGGTATGCCACTGAGAGCGTTGCTTGCGGCAGCGGCGGAGGACACGAGCATGCAGGAGGCGCTGGCTACTTACAAAGCCCGTATCAAGAAAGTCATCACATCTAAGACCGCCAGGCTCATACTTATCCAGGACGGGATCAATTACGAATGGCTGCTTGCACAGCCGGAGCTCAAAGAAGCCCTGGACAAAGACTACCGTCCGGTGGGCATGGCTAAATACGGCTACACCATACCTCCTTATTATGGCTACGGGTCCTGGTATGACTTCGCAGTCTACGAGAGGGTCGAATGAGCGCAGGCGACCACTCCGACATCCGAGATCTCGGCAAGATCCTGCTCCCTGCGATAATTATCGTAGCCGTCCTAGGTCTTCTCTGCCAGCTCTTCATCCTCTTGTTGCACCCTCTCAGAATCGGCTTCGACCAGGCTCTCTATGTCACCATCGGCAAAATGCTCCTGGCAGGAAAAACGCTCTATATAGACATGGTCGACAACAATCCGCCCCTCATCTGTTATATGGGCGCAATACCGGCCATGGTTGCGGAGGTTTTTCATATCCCTCCACCAACGGCATTCTCATTCACGGTCTACGGGCTAATCTGTTACAGCACCGCCGCCTCTCTCTATGCCGGCACCAGAATTGCCGATGGTCATGCCAGGTTGTCTGCAACGGTGCTGGCCGCTGCCATCCCCTTCCATGGGCTGTTCATCTCCCTGCACAGACTGGTGTCGCTGTTCAATTTCGGTCAGCGGGAGCATCTGATGATGCTAGCCTGTCTGCCGTTTTTCCTCCTGCGCTGGACGGCTTATCAAAGCCAGGGCGCAAACAAATTCATCGCCTTTTTCATAGGTCTGATAGCCGGTCTCGGCTTTTGCCTGAAGCCCTGGTTTCTCTTCATTCCCCTGGCCACCGAGATCTATTTCCTGATCTCGACACAAAGAGTCTCGAAAATCAAACGTCCCGAGATGGCGGGGGCGCTTGCAGCCTTCATCCTCTACGGGCTGTCTATCCTGATGATGGCTCCCGACGCCAGACATGCTTATTTCGATCTTGCTGTTCCGACTTATCTATACGGCTACGCTTACTTTGAAAAATCCACCATCTATCTTCTCAATTATCCTGCCACCGGCTCCCAGCATCTGATCTATCTGGCAGGAGCCGGCGCTATTGCAGCATCCATGCTCTTCAGAACGAGCCGTTTGCTGATACCGGTGCTGGTATTGATGCTCGGATGCGCCGCCGTATATTTCGCCCAGGCGAAGGGCTGGCCCTATCACCTGCTGCCACTGTCCATGGCGGCAAGCCTGCTGGCTGTCCTGATTGTCTTCGAGAGCGGCAGGCTCCTGATTGCATCCGCCTTGTGGCGCCTGCTCCCTCCTGCAGATCCGAGAAAGAGCAAGCTCGGTCAGCTCCTGATCAGCATCGGAGCGGTCACTATCGTCGTTGCCACCGCCATCTTCTTGTTGAACATATGCGTGCGGGAGGTTTTCTCCACGACCGGAGAGAACATGGTAAACCTCGAAAGCATGGGCTACCAGCATCTAACCTCGCCTCAATCCGATCTCTGTTACCTCAATCAGTATGTAATGCAATATAGCCGCCCCGGTGATCCGGTGGCTGTCATCGCCGACAATACCGAGCCCGGTTGCGCTCTGCTCCTGCAACTCGGGCGTACCCAGGTATTGAGACATCTCGATCAGGCGAGGCTCTGTTGTTTCCAGCATATTCGCGAGAGCCGTCCGGATCTCTGGAAGAGCAACTTCGCGAATCTGCAGAAACGATACATAGACGAATGTATCGAAGACATAGGGAAATTCCGCCCGACTCTGCTTATCATAAAAACCGGCTCTCTGCGCGGCTGGCTCGATGAGCAAGACTTCACGGCTCGTGCCCTCGCCGGTCACTATAAACAACTCGGCGAAGCAGACGGCTATGCTATCTATCGCCTTTCTCCCGGGCAAGACTCCGGCATCTGAGAAGGAGAGCTAGTGAGAGTTCAAGCTTTTTTGACTCTGGCGTTTTCGATGGTGGCGGCAATGCCACTGACCTTCCAGGCAGTCCGAGCCCAAATGATAGTCAGCACCATTCTCCCCGCTCCTCGGGTTAACACCGACTCCCCGGCGAACGGCTCCAAGGAGAACAATGCTCTTGAAGACCGCCTCGCCCGGGCAGACCGCATGGTGGCAACACGCATGGGCGAGCAGAATATCCCGGGATACAGCCTGATCGTCATGAAAGACGGCCGGGTAGTCTTCAAGAAATCCTATGGCTTCGCGGATCTGGCAGGTCAGAGACCTGCCACCAGCAACACCATATTCGGTCTGGCCTCGTTGACCAAAACATTCACCGCCCTGACTCTCCTGACCCTGGTAGACCGGGGTCTTATCGACCTGGACTCGCCGGTGGGCAAATATATGGACGGGCTCAGCCCGCCCTATCAAGCTCTCACCATCAGGCAACTCGACTCGATGACCGGAGGTAGGAAGTACACCATCCACTTTGCCAAGGAGACCCTCCGGTGGATGCCTTCTGGTCTGTGACCCTCTACGACGGTGACGGCTTCCCGGCTCCCAACGACATCGATCGCTTCGCCATCGGCGACCGCGATGACCTCCAGTTCAACAAAGACGGCTCCCTCGATCTGTATATCCAGAGCCAGTCACCGGGCAAAGATCTGGATTCGAACTGGCTGCCTGCCGGCAAGAGCGGTCCCATCACCCTGACCATACGGCTCTATGCGCCGAAGGTCGATGTCCTCTCGGGCAAATGGTCACCGCCCCCGGTGAAGAAGAGCTAGTAATCACCAGATTATGGCAAGCAATAAGAAGCCCACCGGCTCGTATCGGTGGGCTTCTTTCCCATGCACAGGCAGTACAGGGTTAACTTGCGAGCGTCTTCAAATCAGGAATCAGACTCCCGGGCTGGATCCTATCTCCAGCGATTGTTCCGGTCCTGATTGCACCGGTAGGTGAAACGGTCATTCTTGTAGTCTTTCTTGTAGTCGTTCTTGAAATCGTGTTTGTGGCCTCTATCGAATCCATTTCTACCAGCGACCTGATTGTCGGTGCTTTGAGCCCGGATCTCGGCACTCAGGGCAACGAGCCGCGCGTCTATACGGGAGCGCTCGGCCACGGTCAGTCCGCCCCGGGAAAGTCTGTTCTTGAGATTGATGATCTCATTGAGCTTGGTCTGCAATCTGGCAGCTTCGGCTCTCGTCAGGCTGCCATTGCGAAGACCGGCATTGATACGAGCCTGCTCGTCGGAAGTATTGGTGTAGTAGCCGCCGTTGAAGATTGGCTTGCTGAAGAAATTACTGGTCCAGCCCTGGGGATGCGAGCCGAGCCAGTTGGCTCTCTGGTTGTCGCTGGACTCGCGGAAGATTTTCTCAGCGACTTTATCCAGTTCGTTGTCTATCTTCTGGCGCTCGGCGTAGGTGAGACCATTGGCGCTGAGCCTGCGTTTCAGATCGTTGACCCGGTTCAACTGGGCTTGCAATTTGGCTGCCTCGTTCTGGGTGATGCTTCCGTTTCTGACACCGGCATTGATCCGGGCCTGCTCGTCGGTGGTCATGTTGTTCAGGTTCCAGTGCTGGAAGCTGGGTAGACCATTGAAACTCTGCGCGTTTGCAGGAAGGGTAAAAGCTGCCGAAGCGATCAAGGCGAGTGCAATTCTTTTCATTGGGTTATCCTCATGCCGAATGAGCAATGAGACGCCCCGGATTCGAAATTGATTCCAGTTTTTCCGGGAACATTCAAGATTTTAGGGCGTCGCAGCCAGCTCCGCCATCCTTCATATGCGAGGCACAGATGACAGAAGGGTATATAACCTCTACTCGCAGGAGATTACACCGGTATGAGCAAACAAGCCAATTTCCGAAGAAGGAACATGATGAAATGGCACTTTGGCCCATAGAACCGGAAGACAGACAGGAGCTTGTAAAAAAGATGGCCTCTGGCGACACGGAGGCTATAGAACAAGCGCGCCAGATGGTGAAGAGCTGCGATGGCATTGACTTAACCGATATTCCCCTAGTGTTGCTGGATGTTTCCCGTACGGAGAGCGCTTTCGATGTCATTCGAGACTATCTTCGTAAGCGCGCGATCAGAAGAAAAGGGCACACCGCCGTCGATCTCGAGCGAATAAGAATCATGGTCAATGAAGAGGTTCTTCTCGGAAATCTTCTTTATCTCTCACCGGACAAATCCACCATCGAGCTTGCCTATGAGATCGAAGACAGATGGAGCAAATCACCGGCTGGGAGCCTTATCCTTATCAATCTCCTGATCGCCAATCCTGATGACACCAGAGCCCAGGCTCTGGCCAGGCGATGGATTGAAATGGCTCTGTTGAAATTTAAGTGGGTTGAAATAATGACAAGTGCGGATTGATTTGAGATAGATCAAGGTTTCCTGCACGCAGGAAGATGACTGTGCGAATTGTGGAAAAGGTTCCGTAACCGCGTGCG
>Ga0226835_1000760_pt1 | contig 26404 bp, 16 predicted proteins | sample LAC_MetaG_1_FD_163627 | JGI IMG/M metagenome (GOLD analysis project Ga0226835, IMG submission 163627) | Anaerobic ammonium oxidizing microbial communities from anammox membrane bioreactor (MBR) in UC Berkley, California, United States -... | ecosystem: Engineered > Bioreactor > Anaerobic >...
GCGGTGGCCGTCGGGGCCCTGCTGATGCTGGGCTACGGGTTGTGGCTGCTGGCCGCGGCGGTGGCGGTGCCGGTGGTGCTGGCCGTGGTGAGCCGACCCCAGCGGGGGGTGCTACTGCTCGCGACCCTGGTTCCGTTCCAGGGGCTGCTCGGCCTGACCAACCTCCCCAACGTCGCGTGGGCGTGGAAGGAGGTGCTGGCCGCGGTCGTCCTCGGCCTCACGTTCGTGGCCCGGCCCGAGATCAAGGCCGCACCCGGCCGCCGGCTCCCTCCGTGGTTCACGGCTCTGGCGAGCTTCATGGTCCTGGCCTCCGTGGCGGCCTTCTTCTCGCCCCGCCTTCAGGCCCTGTTCGGGCTGAAGGTGTACTTCTTCTACACGCTGGTCGCGCTGGCCGTCTGGCGCTGCCCGTTCGACGCCGCCGAGCGCGACCACCTCGTGAGCATCCTGATGGGCGTCGGGTTCGTGACCGCCGTCTACGGCATCGCACAACAGGTGATCGGACAGTGGACCCTCAACTCGTGGGGCTACGTGTGGGGCACCGACCTCCGTACGACGGGTCCGTACCTGCGGTCGTTCTCGACGTTCACGCAGCCGTTCCCCTTCGGCTACTTCCTGATGCTCGTGATCATCTTGGGCGTCTCCGTCTCGATGGGGGAGCCCCGGCGGCGGCGCAGCCGCCTGTTCTTCCTGTCGCTGCCGGTGCTGGGCGTGGCCCTGGTGTTCACGTTCGTGCGGGGCGCCTGGCTGGGGACCGCGATCGGGTTGCTGTACCTGGCCTTCCGGCGCCACAAGGTCCTCGTCTACGGGGTGCCGCTGGTCGTCGTGGCGGCTTTCCTGGTCCTGCCGGGGGCGAGCTTCTCCAGTTCCGCCTTCGACTCGAAGAGCCTCGACCAGAGGACGACGGGCTGGTCGGAGAACATGAACCTGCTCCGGAGCGCGCCCCTGGGACTGGGCACGGGGTCGACCGGCGCCGCCAAGGAGCGGGCCGGCCTCCAGGAGGCCGGCTTCAGTCACGCCCAGCTCACGTGGCCGCCCCAGGCGAACCGGTATCAGCCCGACAACTGGTACGTGAAGGTCGCGTTCGAGCTGGGCGTGCTGGGCCTCTGGCTGTGGGTCGCCATGATGGTGTCGATGCTGGTTTGGAGCCGCCGGGTCGAGGGTCGGGTCGAGGGTCACGACCGCGACCTGGTGGTCGCGTTCAGCGGGTTCCTGCTCTCGGTGATGGTCGTGTCGCTCATCTCGACCTTCTTCGAGGTCTGGCCGATGGACGTCTACTTCTGGCTCCTCGTGGGTGTCGTGGCCACCCTCGCCCCCGACCGGACCATGTCACGCCGCTCCGGCGTCGATGCTCTCGCACCCTCCGAGGCGTCCGGCCTCGAGGCGGCCCGTTCCACCACCGGGCCGGGTCTCTCGGAGGTGTGAGCGTGCCCTCGGCCGCGCTCCGTGTGGCCGTGCTCGCCGACACGATCGAGGGCCCCGGGGGTATGGGCCGCTACGCCCGTGAGCTGGTCGGGGCGCTCGCGCGCCGTGACGACGTAGAGCTCGTGGTGGTTGCTCCGCCCGAGGCCCGCGAGCGCGTCGCGTCGCTCCCGTCGGAGCGCACCGTGCGCTTCCTCCCCCTACCCGGAAGGGGCCAGGTCGCCGATGCGCTATGGGAGCGCCTGCGCCTCGGGCGCCCGCTCCGGGCCGGCGGGGTCGACGTCGTCCACGGCACCAAGCATCTCCTGCCCCGGACCCGGCTGCCCTGCGTCCTCACCGTCCACGACCTGACCGTCCTCAGCCGCCCCGCCGAGGCCGGGCGTCTCCGACGGCTCCTGCTGCCCTCCCAGTACCGGTCGGCGCTCGACCGGGCCGAGGCCCTGCTAGCCGTGAGCGCGGCCACCCGCGATCGCCTCGCCGACTTCGACGCCGGGTGGAGGGCCAAGGCCGAGGCCGTACCGAACGGGGTCAGCTCCGACCTGACCCTCCTGCACCCGGAGCCCGTCGCCGGCCTGGCCGGGGTTCCGTTCGCGCTGGTGGTCGGCGACCTGTCGCCCCGCAAGAACGTCGACGTGCTCGCCGCCGTCTGGGACGACGTCCACCGCGAGACGGGCGCGATCCTCGTCCTCGCCGGGGCCGGAGGGGAGAAGGGCCCGGAGCTGACCCGTCGCCTCGACGACCTCGAGTCGCGCGGCCGGGCCCGACGCCTCGGGGCGGTCCCCGGACCGGAGCTGCGCTGGTGCTACGAGAACTGCCGGGTCGTCCTGTTCCCGTCGATCGAGGAGGGGTTCGGCTTCCCCGTGCTCGAGGCCCGCACGTTCGGCGCTCCGGTGGTCGCGAGCACCGATCGCGCCCTGGTCGAAGCGGCCGCCGGCACGGCCGTCCACGTCGACCCCTACGACCGTCAGGGGTGGCGGGACGCCACCGTCAAGGCGCTGGCCGAGGGTCGCGGCGTCGCTTCCGGCCACGGCCCGGCGGGCGCGGCCATGCCCACCTGGGACGAGCACGCCGCGGGTGCCGTGCGCCTGTACCGGAAGGTGCTCGGGGCCGGCGGACGGGGGGACCGCGGCTCCGGGGGCAGGTCGCGCCGGTGAGGGTCCTGATGATCTCCAGCCTGTGGCCCCCGAACGTGCTGGGTGGGGCGGAGCGGTACGCCCACAACCTCGGGGTCCGGCTCGAGGAGCTTGGCCACGAGGTGGCGGCGGTCACGATGGGTGCTCCCGGGCGTGCCGTCGTCGACGAGGTGCGACCCTGGCCGTACCGGCTCGAGCAGTACGCCCGGGAGTCCCGGGCGCGCCGGTCGGTGTTCCACCTCCGCGACCTCTACAACCGCGACACCCGCCGCGTGCTGACCCGCGCGCTCGCCGACTTCCGCCCCGACGTGGTGCACTCCCACTCCGTCCAGGGGATGTCGGCTGCCGCGCTGACCCGGCCATCGGAGATGGGGGTGGCGCACGTCCACACCATCCACGACTACTGGTTGCTCTGCCAGCGGGCGTCGATGGTCGCCAGCAACGGCACGGCCTGCCAGGACCTGTGCGGGGCGTGCGCCGCGGTTTCGCGCCTTCGTGCCCACGCGATGAGGCGCTACCGCCCCGACGTGTTCATCGCGGTCTCCGAGGCGGTGGCGCGGGAGCACGCACGGCTGCCGGCGGTGCGGGACCGTGTCCGGGTGGTGCTGAACGCCTACGACGACCGGATCCCGGTCCCCGACCGCGAGCCCCGCGTCGGGCCGCCCGTGTTCGGCTTCCTCGGTCAGCTCGTCGAGAGCAAGGGGATCCTCACCCTGCTGCGCGCCTTCGACCATCCCGATCTGGCCGGCGCCCGGCTCCGGATCGCCGGCGATGGGCGGTTGCGCCCCGAGGTCGAGGCGCGGACGTCGAGCCGGATCGACTACCTCGGCTGGGTCGACGACGCCGGCCGCGACGAGCTCCTCGCGTCCATCGACTGCCTGGTCGTGCCGTCGGAGTGGAAGGAACCGGGGAGCCTGGTGATCACCGAGGCCCGGGCGGCCCGGGTCCCCGTCATAGGCAGCCGGATCGGTGGCACCCCGGAGATGGTCACCGAGGGGTCGGTGCCTCTGATGTTCGAGGCCGGCGACGTCGCGGGCCTGCGCGATCGGATGGTCGCGTTCGCGGCCGACCCCGACCGCTACCGGCGCTTCGACGGCGGAGGCCCGACCTGGGAGGAGCACCTCCGGCTGGTCCTCCGGGCCTACGACGACGCCCGGGCCGCCGCCCTGTCGAGCGGGTCGACGGCCGGGTAGGGTGCCCCGGGGGAAGCAACCACCGCCCGGTGGCCCGGGGCGCACGACCGGGTGCGCGACCGCCCCCGACGTGCCAGGACCGAAGGGGCCCACTGCCATGGAGGCCACCGCGCGCCGGCCCCGTCGACCGCCGAAGGGTGGCGGTGCGGGCCGACGGGAAGAAGGGCCGGGAACCGGCCCCGCCGACGGGGCCGGCCCGGGTGCGTCCGCCCCTCCGCCGGTCGGGCCCCGAGCTTCCCTCCGCGTCGCGATCGCGCTGGGAGTGCTCGTCGTGGCGGTGGGGGTGGTCCTGCGCTTCTTCACCCGCTCCGATCTCTGGTCCGACGAGGCGCTGGCGGTCAACATCGCCGATCTGCCCCTGCGGTCGCTGCGGAGCGCGCTGCGCCAGGACGGCGCCCCGCCCCTCTACTACGGACTCCTCCACGGCTGGGTACGGGCGTTCGGGACCGGCAACTTCGGTACGCGGTCGCTCTCGGGGGTGTTCGCGGTCGCGACGCTTCCGCTCGCGTGGTCGGCGGGCGCGCACCTCGACGCGCGCCTCGCCGCCGAGGGTCGGGTGCGGGAGGGGAGCCGCCGGGTCGCGGCGATCACCCTGTTGATCCTCGCCGCGTCGCCCTTCGCGCTGCGGTACGCCACCGAGGCGCGCATGTACTCGATGGTGATCTTCTGGGTGTTCCTCGGCTACGTCGCCGTGACGAGGTCGCTGGCCCGGGCACCCGGTCCGTGGCTGGCGGTGGTCGCGGCGACCACCGCGTTCGTCCTGTACTCCCACTACTGGGCCTTCCACCTCGTGGCCGTCGTGGGCCTGTGGCTGGCCGTGGAGGTCGCCCACGGGCGCCGTCGCCGGGCGGCCGCATGGACGCTCGGCGCGGTGGCGCTGGGCGCGCTGGCGTTCCTTCCCTGGCTCGACGTGTTCCTCTACCAGCTCCGTCACACGGGGACGCCCTGGTTGGCGCCGGCGAGCCTCGAGAGCGGCGCCGCGACGACGGCGACCGGCTTCGCCGGAGGATCGAAGGTCATGGCCCTCGTGCTCCTCGGCCTCGCCGGTCTGGGCGTCGTGTTCCGCCGGCTCGGACCGGCGGGCTGGGAGCTCGACCGCAGCCGCAGCGTCCTCACGGGCTCGCGCCCGGAGGCGCTGGTCGGCTCGGCCGTGGTGGCGGTCGGCCTCGTCGCCGGCCGGCTGCAGGGGTCCGCGTTCGAGGCGCGCTACGCAGCGGTCGCGTTCCCCCTCTTCGTGCTCTGCGTCGCGGCCGGGATCGCCGTCCTCGAGGGTCGCGTCGTCCGGGTCGGCGCCGTGGCCGTGGTCGTCCTCGCCGGCTTCGTGATCGGCGGTCGGGCCCTGTGGGAGAACCGCACGCAGGCCTCTCAGTCGGCCGCGGTGATCCGGCGGGGTGCCGTGCCGGGCGACGTGGTGGCGTACTGCCCCGACTCCATAGCGCCTGACGTCAACCGCCTCCTGCCCGCGGGCGAGGGCCTGACCCAGATGACGTTCCCCGGTGAGCGCGGCCCGCGCCGCATCGACTGGCGCGACTACGACGAGCGGGTGCGCCGGGCCGCGCCGTCGGCGTTCGCCCGCCGGGCGGTTCGGGAGGCCGGAGCGCAGGGGACGGTCTGGTTCGTGTGGACCCACGGCGTCGAGTCGATGGCCGGGAAGTGCGAGCAGGTGATGCGGGCCCTCGGCCGCCTCCGACCGGACCATGCTCCGTCGGTCGAGCCCGACTCCGACTTCTTCGAGAAGCAGGGCCTGATCCGGTACCCGCCGCCCCGGTCCTGAGCGGGTCCTGCCGAACGCCGGCGGCATCGGTCGTGGCGAGGGGCGCCGCCCTGCCTGGTGGGGGGTACCCCGAATTGTCACGGAGCGTGTTCCCGTCGTAGACTCCGACCGGGCGCGAGGAACATCCACGTGCGTTCAGCGGCGTTCACGACCAGCGATGTTCGTGGGCGTTAGTGGTATTCATGGGCAGTGCATCGCGAGGAGGCTCGTTTCTACCTGCTCGCACATCCTGCGGGGGTTCAGGGCCCTGAGCAGGACCGTCGACCCGCTCGGCCCCGGTCGCGGGGGCGAAGCGTCGGGACCGGAGGACGACGCCCGGCACCGGGTTCGGTCGCCGTCATAGATCCGGTTCCCCGACGTATACGGGACGTACGCAGGCCACGGAGGGCGTGGGGTGCAACAGCCCTGCACGGGAGGCAGATGAACACCGATCGGGCGGTGCTCCTGGGGCACGGCGCGGGGCGCTCCGCGCACCGCGTCGCCCCGGCGTTCGGGTCAGCGCTCGCGCCGGGTCGGGGCGCGCCCTGGCTGCGGCGGGCCCTCCTGAGCGTCGACGGCGTGTGCGTGCTCGCGGCGTGGGCCGCGGTGCTGGTGATCTTCTCGGGCGCCCTCCTGCCCGAGCCGTGGGCGGCCGCCGACGCCGCGATCGGTGTCGCGGTCCTCACGGCCGGGACCCTCGCCGTGATCGGCGGTCAGAAGCTGTACCAGGCCCGCGTGTGCGGCGTGCGGGCGGTGGAGACCGCGGGCCTCGGCCGGGCCGCGGCCCTGTCGGGCCTGGTGGCCTACCTGGTTTCGAGGTTGCTGGGTGAAGACCTCGGAGCGTGGGCGATCGCCGCCGGCGTCGGGCTCACGTTCGTGTTCCTGACCATCGGCCGGGCGGCCTACGGCGGGTGGTTGCGGCGGGTGCGGTCCCAGGGCCGCTACTGCCGCCCCGTGGTGCTCATCGGATCGGCGGCCGAGGGCTTCGAGCTGGCGCGCCTCGTCGATCAGCACCCCGAGCTCGGGTTCCGGCTCTGCGGGGTGGCGGGCGACCGGCCCGATCCCGCCACCTGGCCGGCCGAGGTGCCGTGGCTCGGCGGACTCGACGACGTCGAGCACGTCCTGGCCCGGGAAGGCGCCAACGGTGTGATCATCGCCGCCAGCGACGTCGGGCCCGACGACCTCAACCGCGTGTCGCGCGAGCTGCTCGACATCGGTGCCCACGTCCACATCTCCAGCGGGCTCCGCGGCATCAGCCACCAACGCCTCCGGGCCCTGCCCCTGGCGCACGAGCCGCTCTTCTACCTGGAACAGAACACGCTGTCGACCTGGCAGCGGGCCGTCAAGCGAACCATCGACGTGGTCGCCTCGGTCCTCCTCCTCGTGCTCTCGGCGCCGCTGCTGCTCGTGGCGGCGCTGGCCGTCAAGCTCGGCGACCGCGGCCCCGTCCTGTTCCGGCAGTCCCGGGTCGGCCTCGACGGCCGCCCGTTCACGCTCTACAAGCTCCGGACGATGGTCCCCGACGCCGAGGAGCGCCTGGTCGACCTCACCCACACCAACCAGCGGCGCGGTGGTCCGCTCTTCAAGCTCGCGGCCGACCCCCGCCGCACGCGGGTCGGGCACGTCCTGGAGCGCGCCAGCATCGACGAGCTGCCCCAGCTCTGGAACGTGCTGCGGGGTGAGATGAGCATCGTGGGTCCCCGCCCGGCGTTGCCGCACGAGGTGGCCCAGTTCGACGACGAGCTGCTCGCGCGCCATCGGGTCCCGCCCGGGATCACGGGGCTCTGGCAGGTGGAGGCACGCGACAACCCCGCTTTCGACGTCTACCGGCGCCTGGACCTCTTCTACCTGGAGAACTGGTCGTTGGGGCTCGACATGGCGATCGTGTTCTCGACCGTCCAGACGGTCGTCGGGCGCATGCTGCACCAGGTGCGCCTGCGGTTCTCGCGCCGTCGCTCTACTCGCCCCCGTCGCGCGGTCGGGCTCGACGAGGCGACGTGAGAGCGCTTCCCGGCGACTGGTCGCGCCCGATCGTCTTCTGCGCCGGAACGGCCTGGCACGGCAACCGGGGCTCCGACCAGCACATGGCCGAGCAGCTCGCCCGTTACGCCCCGGTTCTCTACGTGGACCCGCCGTCGTGGCGCGCACCGTGCCGAGGTGGCACCCGAGGGGCGCGCCTCGTCGCCGTCTCCGAGCGGCTCGCCCTGCTCACGCCGTGGGGACCACCGGGGCCGAACCGTCCAGGGATGCGCAAGACCGCTGACGCCGCGGTCCGTTGGTCGATCCGGCGGACCCTGAGGGCGCTCGGAGCCGAGCCGTCGACCGTGGTGATCGCCTGTCTCGACGACCTCTTCGGGGCCGTGCCGGGAGCCCGCCGGGTTCTCTACGGAACCGACGACTTCGTGGCCGGCGCCGAGCTGATGGGGATCTCGGAATCCCGGCTCCGCCGCGACGAGGGCCACCGCCTGGAGGAGGCCGACGTCGTCGTCGCGGTCAGTCCGGTGCTCGCCGACCGGTGGCGAGCACCGGGTCGTGATCCCGTCCTGATACCCAACGGCTGCGACGCCGCACTGTTCGTCGGCGCCGACGCCGCACCGCCCCCCGCCGACATCGGCCTTGCGCCCCCGATCGCGGGATACGTCGGCCACATCTCCCGCCGGATCGATCTCGCCCTGCTCGAGGCGGTCGCGGATCGCGGGCGCTCCCTCCTCCTGGTCGGGCCCGCGGCCGCCTGCGACACGGAGCGCTTCGACGCGCTCCGAGCGCTTCCCAACGTCCAGTGGGTCGGCCCGAAGCCGTTCGCGGCCCTCCCCTCCTATCTCGGGGCCGTCGACGTGGGTCTGGTCCCGTACGCCGACACCACCTTCAACCGGGGGAGCTTCCCGCTCAAGACACTCGAGTACCTCGCCGCCGGCCGGCCCGTAGTCGCGACGGCCCTTCCGAGCATCGAGTGGCTCGCGACCGAGCACGTGCTCGTCGCCCGGAGTCCACAGGGGTACGCCGATGCCGTCGATCGCGCGCTGAGTGGCGACATGTCCTCGGCTGCGGTGGAGGACCGGCGCGCCTTCGCCCGGGCGCACGCCTGGGAAGTCAGGGCCAGAGACCTCGCAATCGCTTTGGGACTGACCGACTCCGAGCGCCTTGCCCCGTGCTTCGGAAGCGGGCGCGAGGCGGCCGCGGCATCGTCGGTTCGACCACGTACAGTGGCATAGACTCTCCAATTCGTACGGCGGGACGCCCGCGGGAGGCTCAAGTGGCAACGCTGCACAAGGACGTGTGCACCATGGGGGCGCGGACCCTGCGTCGGAAGTTCGCCCGCCTGGGCGGGCGCCGGGTGCTGGCGACGGTGGCCGTCGTCGCCGGCGCTGTCGCCGTGTCTATCGGCGCGCTTCCGCTGGTTCCGGCCCCGACCTCCGCGGCGGGGCCCTGCGATCCGCCGATCGCCAACCCGGTGGCGTGTGAGAACACCAAGGCGGGGACGCCGCCGTCCGAGTGGCTCACGACCTCGGACCCGAGCATCCAGGGCTTTCCCACCGACATCAGCACCGACGTCGGTGGGACGGTCCAGTTCAAGATCAAGACGCCATCGACGAGCTACTCGATCGACATCTACCGGATGGGGTGGTACCAGGGGAACGGCGCTCGCAAGGTGGCGTCGATCAACCCGAGCGCGCCGCTGCCGCAGAACCAGCCTGCCTGCCTCTCCGACCCGACCACCGGCCTGGTCGACTGCGGCAACTGGGGCGTGTCCGCGTCGTGGAACGTTCCCGCCGACGCGGTCTCGGGCGTCTACTTCGCGTACCTCAACCGCAACGACTCCAGCGGCGACAACGTCATCCCGTTCGTCGTGCGCGACGACTCCTCCACATCGAAGATCCTGTTCCAGACCAGCGACACCACGTGGCAGGCCTACAACCGCTACGGGGGCAACAGCCTCTACTTCGGCGAGCCGGCCGGCCGTGCCTACAAGGTGAGCTACAACCGGCCGATCGAGGGGGCCGGTGAGGAGAACGAGGTCTGGAACGCCGAGTACCCGATGATCCGCTGGCTGGAGCGCAACGGCTACGACGTCTCGTACCAGAGCGGGGTCGACACCGACCGGCTGGGGACCGCCAACATCCAGAAGCACAAGCTGTTCCTGACCGCCGGCCACGACGAGTACTGGTCCGGTGACCAGCGGGCCAACGTGGAGGCGGCACGTGATGCCGGCGTGAACATGGCCTTCTTCAGCGGCAACGACGTCTTCTGGAAGACCCGCTACGAGCCCAGCATCGACGGGTCGGCCGCCGCGTACCGCACCATCGTCTGCTACAAGAGCACGCACGACAACGCCCAGACCGACCCGACCGGCACGTGGACGGGTACCTGGCGCGACCCCCGTTTCAGCCCCCCGGCCGACGGTGGGCGCCCCGAGAACGCGCTGCTGGGGACCATCTTCACGGTCAACGGGGTGCGTAACGACGCCATCACCGTCCCGGCCGCCTACAAGAACATGAGGATCTGGCGCAACACGTCGATCACGTCGCTGCCGACGGGGGGCGTGGCGACGTTCCCGGTCGGGACGCTCGGCTACGAGTGGAACTCCGACCTCGACAACGGCTTCCGGCCCAAGGGCCTGATCGACCTCTCGTCGACCACGATCACGATGGACGGCGACTACGTCATCCAGGACTACGGCTCGAACTTCGGCCCCGGCACGGCCACCCACAGCCTCACCCTGTACCGGGCGGCTAGCGGGGCACTCGTGTTCAGCGCGGGCACGGTGCAGTGGCCGTGGGGGCTGGATTCGGAGCACAGCCGTGGCGACGAGCCGGCCGACGCACGCATGCAGCAGGCGACCGTGAACCTCCTCGCCGACATGGGTGTCCAACCGGCCACCCTCCAGTCGGGCCTGGTGGCGGCCACCGCGTCGACCGACACCACGGCGCCGACCGCGACCATCACCAGTCCCGCGGCCGGGGCGACCGTCTACACCGGGCAGGCCGTCACGATCAGCGGGACCGCGACCGACGTGGGCGGGGGCGTGGTGGGCGGCGTCGAGGTCTCGGTCGACGGCGGTACGACCTGGCACCCGGCGCAGGGCACCACGAGCTGGAGCTACACCTGGACGCCCACCCAGACGGGGGCCACGTCGGTCCTGGCCCGAGCCACCGACGACAGTGTCAACACCCAGTCCACCCCGGCGAGCCGGACCGTCAACGTCACCTTCCAGTGCCCGTGCACCATCTTCGGGAACCAGGTGCCGAACACGCCCTCGGTTAGCGACACCACCCCCACCGAGGTAGGGGTCAAGTTCCGCTCCGACGTCGCCGGCCAGGTCACCGGCGTGCGGTTCTACAAGGGCCCCGGCAACACCGGAACCCACACCGGCCACCTCTGGACCTCCACGGGGACGCTGCTCGCGACCGTCACCTTCGCCGGTGAGACGGGGTCCGGCTGGCAGACGGCCAACTTCCCGTCCCCGGTGTCGATCAACGCCAACACCACCTACGTGGTGTCGTACTTCGCCCCCAACGGCCGAGTCGCCGGCGACAACAACGCCTTCACGAACGCCGGGGTCGACGTCGCTCCTCTCCACGCCCTGAAGTCGGGCGTCGACGGCGCCAACGGCGTCTACAACGACGGCGGCTCCGGCTTCCCCACTTCGAGCTACCGTGACTCCAACTACTGGGTCGACGTCGTGATGAGCGCCGACAACGGTCCCGACACCACGCCGCCCACCGTCACCGCGCGGGTCCCGGCCGACGGCGCCACCGGCGTGAACGTGGGCGTCAAGCCCACCGCGGTGTTCAGCGAGGCGGTCCAGCCCTCGACGGTGTCGATCGCCGTCACGGGACCGGGCGGACAGGCCGTCCCGGGAACCGTCGCCTACGACGCCGGGGCACTGGCCGCGACCTTCACCCCGACTTCGCTCCTCGCGACCTCGACGGCCTACACCGTCACGGTGAGCGGGGCCAAGGACCTGGCCGGCAACACCATGTCGCCGACCTCGTGGAGCTTCACCACCGCGGGGGTCGCCACCTGTCCCTGCTCCATCTGGAGCAGCGACACCGTTCCCACGAACGCATCCTCCTCCGACGGTTCGGCCGTCGAGGTAGGCGTGAAGTTCCGCTACGCCGCGGCCGGCCTGGTGTCGGGGATCCGCTTCTACAAGGGAGCCGGCAACACCGGTACGCACGTCGGCAACCTGTGGACCGCCTCCGGCCAACTCCTCGCCACCGGCACCTTCGTCAACGAGACCACCACCGGCTGGCAGACCCTCACGTTCGCCAACCCGGTCGCGATCGCGGCCAACACCACCTACGTGGCGTCGTACTTCGCCCCCAATGGCCACTACGCGTGGGACGGTGACTACTTCACCGCCTCGGGCTCCGACAACCCGCCGCTCTCGGCGCTGCAGTCCGGGGTCGACGGGCCCAACGGCGTCTACCGCTACGGCGCCAATAGCGGTTTCCCGACCGACAGCTACCAGGGCACCAACTACTGGGTCGACGTCGTGGTCGGGCCCGACAACACACCTCCGATCGTGACGGCCACGACGCCGGGTTCGGGTGCCACCGGGGTCTCGATCGGGACCAAGGCGTCGGCGACGTTCAGCAAGCCGGTCCAGCCGGCCACCGTCACCTTCGAGCTCCGCGACGCGTCCAACCAGGTCGTGTCGGGATCTACCTCGGTCGACGGCTCCAACACCGTGGCCACGTTCACGCCGTCGAGTGCACTCGCCTCGGGCGCGACCTACACCGCCACCGTCAGCGGAGCCAAGGACCAGCAGAACAACACCATGAGCCCGCACAGCTGGTCGTTCACGGTCGGCGGCCCCGCCGCGTGCCCGTGCTCGATCTTCAGCAGCGACCAGGCCCCGGCCTCGGGGTCGTCCACCGACGCCACCCCGACCGAGGTGGGCGTGAAGTTCAGGGCCACCACCAGCGGCTTCGTCACCGGGGTGCGCTTCTACAAGGGGACCGCGAACACCGGTACCCACGTGGGCAGCCTCTGGACCGCGAGCGGCCAGCTCCTCGCGTCGGCCACCTTCACGGGCGAGACGGCCTCGGGCTGGCAGTCGGTCCAGTTCGGCACCGCGGTGCCGGTCGCCGGCGGTACCACCTACGTGGCCTCGTACTACGCGCCCAACGGGCGGTACGCGGCGACCCTCGACGGCTTCGCCGGGGCCGGGATCGACAACCCGCCGCTGAGCGCGCTCCAGTCGGGGGTCGACGGCCAGAACGGCGTGTACCGCTCGGGCAGCACCGGGTTCCCCAACGACAGCTACCGGTCCACCAACTACTGGGTCGACGTGACCTTCACGCCGGGCTCCGCGGTGCCCGTGACCGTGACCGACACCACCTCCGCGCAGTTCCTGGCCGGCACCAACGCCGGGACCGCGGTGACCGAGAGCCTCGATGGCGAGGTCAGCCTCGCTCCCGCGGCGGGATCCGAGATGTTCGGCTCCGCGCTCCCCGCCGGCTTCTCGTCGACCCCGTGGCGATCCGGCGGCACGGCCCGGGTCGCGTCCGGCCAGCTGACCGTCGAGGGGGCCCGGGCCTACGCCACCTCCAACTTCGCGGTCGGGCGGACCCTCACCTTCCGCGCCTACTTCCGCTCCGGCGCGGCCGACCAGGTGGCCGGCCTCGGCGGCACGGGCGGTGCTCGGCCGCCCTGGGCGGTGTTCTCCACCCGCGGCGGCGGCCGGCTATGGGCCCGGACCGCGGCGTCCGGATCGTCGTACGCCGACACTTCCCTGGGTACCGCCGCCCTCGACGGCTGGCACGTGTTCGCGATCACGTGGAACCCCGGCAACGTCACCTACAGCATCGACGGGACGGTGGTGGCCAACCATGCGGTGGCCCCGGCGGGTCCGCTGGGAGTCCTGGTCGGTGACCGGCGCGTCGAGGGCCGGTCGCTCCAGGTCGACTGGATCCGCCTAGGGCCATTCGCCGCGACCGGTACCTTCACGTCGCGCGTCTTCGACTCGGGGGGTGCCACGACATGGACCTCGGCTTCGTGGCTCCAGCAGGTCCCGACCGGGGCTTCGCTGTCGGTCTCGGTGCGGACCGGGAGCACGCCGGTTCCCGACGGGACGTGGGGCGCCTTCACGCCCGTCTCGAGCGGTGGCCCGGTCGGCGCCTCGGGCCGGTACCTCCAGTACCAGGTGACGATGGCCCCGAGTCCGGCGGGCGACCCGCCGTTCCTGTCGTCGATCTCGTTCCTCGGAACGCAGTGACGCCCCGTTCGTCCTCGGTAGCCTGACTCCCGTGCCTGCCGCCGGAGGGCCGGTCGGCGTCGCGGTGGTCGGCGCCGGCTACTGGGGCCCGAACCTCGTTCGCAACCTCGGGGCGCATCCCCGCTGCGACCTGCGCTGGGTGTGCGACCGGGACCTCGACCGCGCCGCGGCCGCCGTCGGGCGCCACAGCACGGTAGGGGTCACCGACCAGGTCGCCAAGGTGCTCGACGACGCGTCGGTGGAGGCCGTCGCGGTGGCCACCCCGGCCGCCACCCACGCCGAGGTCGTGACCGCGTGCCTGGAGGCCGGCAAGCACGTCCTGGTGGAGAAGCCCCTGGCGGCGTCGGTCGCCGAGGGGCGGGCGCTCGTCGCCGCGGCCGAGGCCCACGACCGGGTGCTCATGTGCGACCACACGTACTGCTACACGCCGGTGGTCCGCCACATCCGGGAACTGGTCGGCCGCGGCGTGCTGGGGGAGATCCACTACGTCGACTCGGTGCGGATCAACCTGGGGCTTGTGCAGCGCGACGTCGACGTTTTCTGGGACCTGGCGCCGCACGACCTGTCGATCCTCGACGTCGTGCTCCCGCCCGATCGCCGGCCGGTGGCCGTCGCCGCTCACGGGGCCGACCCGATCGGCGCCGGCCGGGCCTGCGTCGGCTACCTCACGCTCCCGCTCGCCGGCGGGGCCATCGCGCACGCCCACGTGAACTGGCTCAGCCCCACGAAGATCCGAACCACGATCGTGGCCGGCTCGCGGCGGATGCTGGTCTGGGACGACCTCAACCCGTCGCAGCGCCTCAGCATGTACGACACGGGCGTGGAGCGCATGGAGCCCGGCGAGGGCGACACGCGGCGGGAGGCGATGATCTCCTACCGGATCGGTGACATGACGGCGCCGGCCCTCGCCGAGCGGGAAGCGCTGGCCGCGGTCGTCGACGAACTCGTCGCCGCCGTGCGTGAGGGTACGCCTCCGCTCACCGACGGGCGGTCGGGTCTTCGGATCCTGGAGATCCTGGAGGCGGCGACGGCCAGCCTCGGCGCCGGCGGGGCGATGATCCCGCTGGGCGGTGGGCCCGCCGAGTGCGGGAGCGAGGGCGGCCACGGCTGTCCCGGCGACGGGCGGCGCGGAGAGGGAACCGGTCGGTGAAGGGGACGCGGGTCCTGATCACGGGCGGAGCGGGCCTCATCGGGTCCACCATCGCCGACCAGCTCGTCGACCTCGGCGTCGCCGAGATCGTGGTCCTCGACGACCTCAGCCGGGGCCGGCTCTCCAACCTGGCGGCGGCCTCGGAACGGGGCCCGGTCACGATCGTCGAGGGCGACATCCGCGATCGCAAGCTGGTGCGGAGCCTGCTCGACGGCATCGACGTCCTGTTCCACCAGGCCGCGCTCAGGATCACCCAGTGCGCCGCCGAACCGCGCCTGGCGCTCGAGGTGCTCGTCGACGGCACGTTCACGGTCCTCGAGGCCGCCGTCGAGGCGGGGGTCCGCCGCACCGTGGCGGCGTCGTCGGCCTCGGTGTACGGCCTGGCCGACGAGTTCCCCACCCCCGAGACCCAGCATCCGTACCACAACCGCACCCTCTACGGCGCGGCGAAGGTCTTCAACGAGGGGCTGCTGCGCAGCTTCCACGACATGTACGGCCTCGACTACGTGGCTCTCCGGTACTTCAACGTCTACGGGCCCCGCATGGACATCCACGGCGTCTACACCGAGGTTCTGGTGCGGTGGATGGAGCGCATCGATGCGGGCGAGCCGCCGTTGATCCTCGGCGACGGCCACCAGACCATGGACTTCGTCTACAGCACCGACATCGCGCGGGCCAACGTCCTCGCCGCCGCGTCCACGGTCACCGATCGGGTGTTCAACGTGGCCAGCGGAGCCGAGACGAGCCTGCGCGAGCTGGCCGCCGCGCTCCTCGACGTCATGGGCTCCGACCTCGAGCCCGAGTTCGGCCCCGAGCGGTCGGTGAACCCGGTGTCCCGGCGCCTGGCCGACACGCGCGCGGCACGGGAGGCCCTGGGCTTCGAGGCCGAGGTCGATCTCCACGAGGGGCTCCGCCGCCTGGTCGACTGGTGGCGGGCCGAACGGGCCGCGGCGGTGGAGCAACCGTGACGGTGGCCGGCACCGGCACGATCCCGGTCATGCGTCCGTGGCTGGGGCGCGAGGAGGCCGAGGCCGCGGCCGCGGCGGTGGCGTCGGGGTGGGTCGCGCAGGGACCCCGGGTGGCCGAGCTCGAGCGGGCCGTCGCGGCGCGTGTCGGGGCGGCCGACGGCGTGGCCGTCTCCTCGTGCACCACGGCGCTGCACCTCGCCCTGGTCGTGCTCGGTGTCGGGCCCGGCGACGAGGTGGTCGTGCCCTCCTTCTCCTTCGTGGCCACGGCGAACGTGGTGCGGTACGTCGGGGCGACGCCCGTGTTCGCCGACGTGGAGCCGACCACCGGCAACCTTGCTCCCGGCACCATCGAACCGGTGCTGTCGCCACGGACGCGGGCGGTGATCCTCGTCCACCAGGGCGGGGTGCCGGCCGACGTCGACGCCGTCCGGGGCCTCTGCGCGCCGCGGGGTGTGGAGATCGTCGAGGACGCCGCGTGCGCGATCGGAGCGGACCTGGGGGGTCGGCCGATCGGGGCCCACTCCGATCTGGTCGCGTTCTCGTTCCACCCGCGCAAGGTCATCACCACCGGGGAGGGAGGGATGGTGATGACCCGCCGGCCGGAGCACGCGGCGCGGCTGCGCCGTCTCCGCGAGCACGGCATGAGCGTCAGCGCCGCCGACCGGCACGCCCGGCGGGAGGTGGTGCTGGAGGAGTACCTCGAGGTCGGCTTCAACTACCGGATGACCGACATCCAGGCCGCCGTGGGCCTGGTGCAGCTCGGGCGGCTCGAGGCGATCGTAGAGCGTCGCCGCTCCCTGGCCGCCCGCTACCGCGACCGGCTGGCGGGCGTGCCCGGCCTCAGGCTCGTCGACGACCCGCCGCACGGTCGGTCGAACTTCCAGTCGATGTGGGCGTTGCTGCCCGACGACTTCCCCGTCTCGCGTGACGACCTCCTCCGGTCGCTCCTCGAACGCGGGGTCTCGGCCCGGCGCGGCATCATGGCCTCTCATCTCGAGCCCGCTTACGCCGCCACGCCCCACGTGCCGCTACCGGTCACCGAGCGCCTGACCTCCGACAGCCTGATACTCCCTCTCTTCCACGAGATGACGGAGGCCGACCAAGACCGCGTGGTCGAAGCGCTGTACGAGGTGGCCGGGGCACTCGACCGGTGATGCCCGTCCCCCTCCTGATCGTCGGCTCGGGCGGCTTCGCACGGGAGACGGCGGAGGCGGTGCGGGCCGGGGCGTCCGATCCGGCCGCCGGGGCGCTGCGGGTTCTCGGGTTCCTCGACGACGATCCGTCCCGTCACGGGACCGAGGTCGACGGGCTGCCCGTCCTGGGTCCGTCCGAGGTCGTCGCCGATCACCCCGACGCCCGCGTCGTGGTCTGCACCGGGAGCCCGACCGACTACGGGTCGCGGCGGCGGATCGTCGAGCGCCTCGACCTCGCCGCGGAGCGCTGGGCGACGGTCGTCCACCCCGCGGCGGTGCTCGCCCCGTCGACCCGGCTCGGCGTCGGGACCGCGGTCCTGGCCTCGGTGGTCGCGACAGCCTCGGTGGGCGTGGGGGAGCACGTCGCGGTCATGCCGGGAGTGATCCTCACCCACGACGACGAGGTCGGCCCGTTCGCCACCTTGGGGGCCGGCGTCCGCCTCGGCGGGGGGGTGACCGTGGAGACCGGCGCTTACCTCGGTGCCGGTTCGGTGGTCCGCGAGCGGCTTACGATCGGAGCCGGGGCCCTCGTGGGCATGGGCGCGGTCGTCACCCGCGACGTCCCCCCCGGCGAGGTCTGGGTGGGCGTCCCGGCCCGGCGGCTGCGGGAAGCGACGGGTCGGTCGTGACGGTGGCGGTGGTGGGGGTGTCGCTCGTCGGGCCGGGAGGCAAGCGGGCGGCGCGGCCGGGATGAGGATCGTCGTCTACCCGCACACGCTCGACGTCGGCGGCAGCCAGCTCAACGCGGTCGAGCTGGCGGCCGCGGTCCGCGACCGGGGCCACGAGGTGAGCGTGTTCGCGCCGGAGCACGGTCCGCTCGCCGACCGGATCGAGGATCTCGGCCTGCCGCTCGACATCTCCGCCGGGTGGCGCCGGCGCCCGTCGGCCTCGATCATGCAGGAGCTGACCCGCCTCACCGCCGCCGGGTCGGTCGACCTGGTCCACGCGTACGAGTGGCCGCCGTGCCTCGAAGCGTTCGGAGGCCCGCATCGACGGCGCGGGGTGCCCATCCTGTGCACCGTCATGTCGATGGGGGTGTCGGAGATGATCCCTCCCTCGGTTCCGCTGGTCGTCGGTACCGAGCAGATCGCGGCGGCGAACCGTGGCCGTCCGGGACCGGTCACCGTCCTCGAGCCGCCGGTCGACACCGTGTCGAACCACCCGGGAGCCTCCGGTGCCGAGCTCCGGTCCCGTCTCGGGCTCGATCCGTCACTCCCGACGGCCGTGATCGTCTCCCGGCTGGCCCATGAGCTGAAGCAGGAGGGGATCGAGCGAGCGATCGAGGCTGTCGGCCGGCTGGTGGCTCGGGGGATCGGCCTCCAGCTCGTGATCGTCGGTGACGGCCCCGCCCGCGACGCCGTCGCCGCCCGGGCCGGCTCCGTCGACGGCCGTGCCGGTGGGCGGCGCGTCTTCCTCACCGGCGAGCTGCGCGACCCGCGCCCCGCCTACGCGGCCGCCGACGTCGTGCTCGGGATGGGGGGATCCGCGCTGCGGGCCATGGCTTTCGCCAAGCCGCTGATCGTCCTCGGAGAGCAGGGGTTCTCCGAGGTGCTCGAGCCCGGTACGTGGGAGCGGTTCCTGTGGACCGGGTTCTTCGGCCTGGGCGACGGAGGCCGGTCACCCGACCGGCTGGCCGATCAGCTGGCCCGGCTGATCGCCGACCCCGACCTCCGCGCGGAGCTGGGCGGGTTCTCGCGCCGCCTCGTGGAGGAGCGCTTCAGCCTGGCCCGAGCCGCCGCGGTCCAGGAGGAGGTGTACCGGCGCACCATCGCCGCCCCACTTCCACCCCGCCGTCGCGTGCTGGCCGAGTTAGCGGTCGCCGGGGCCCGGGTGTTGGGCTCCAAGGTCCGGGCACGCCTGCCGGTCGGGCGGCCGAAGGCGCTCGACGACTGCAACAGCCTCGACGCGATGGCCCGCACGGCGGCGCGGGCCGGGCCGCCCCGGGTCGTGGCGGGGGCGACGGCCCGGACGGAGGAACGGAGTCGGGATGGCGCGTGACGCGTCGGTGTTCGTCCACCCGCAGGGGCTCTGCGAGAGCGACGACGTGGGTCCCCGGACCCGGGTCTGGGCGTTCGCCCACGTGCTGGCCGGAGCGGTGGTGGGCGCCGACTGCAACGTCTGCGACCACGCGTTCATCGAGGCGGGGGCCCGGATCGGCGACCGGGTGACGGTCAAGAACGCGGTCCTGGTCTGGGACGGCGTCACCGTCGAGGACGACGTCTTCCTCGGACCGAACATGGTCTTCACCAACGACCTGAACCCGCGCGCGGCGATCAAGAAGGCCGGCGCCGACCTGGTGCCGACCACCGTCCGGCGCGGGGCGACCATCGGGGCCAACGCCACGATCGTGTGCGGCACGATCGTGGGGGAGCACGCCTTCGTGGGAGCCGGGGCGGTCGTGACCTCCGACGTCGCGCCCCATGCGTTCGTGGTCGGCAACCCGGCCCGCCCGATCGGCTGGGCCTGCGAGTGCGGGCTGCGCCTACCCGACGATCTCCGCTGCCCCGGCTGCGCTCGGGCGTACCGTCTCGACCCGGCGGGTTCCCTGCGCCTGGACCGCCCCTGAGGCCGAGGGCGCGCCCGGGGTCGTGTACGTGGTTGGGAGGTCCCGATGGCGGGCCGGCCCGCCGTAGGGCCGCGTCAGTCGCCGGCCGGGGCCACCTCGACCCGCCGTCGCCGGGCGAGCTCGGGCAGGGCCCGGAGCTCCGACGGCGACGCGCCGACCGCCGCGTAGACCGCCACGATCACGAGACCGCCGACGGCGAGCCCGGCGAAGCCCTCGCCCAGTACGTGCACCGTCAGCACCCCGGCGGTTCCCGCCGCGGCCGCCCCCAGCAACGGCCGGGCGAGCCGGCGGCCGACGTCGACCATCGAGATGCCGATCGGGTGGAGGGCCCGGGAGAAGACCGGGAGCATGATCCCCACGGCCACCACGGCATGGGCGAAGCCCACCCCCCGGACTCCGTCGAGGCGCGCTCCGGCGGTGAGGGCCGGCACCAGTAGCACCACCCACAGGCCCTGGAGCCAGAGGAGCGGCCGCGAGTGGCCCACGGCCACGAACACGTCGTAGATGAACTCGATCAACACCCTCGTCCCCCCGAGCAGGGCCAGCGAGACGAGCACGGGCGCCGCCCCCCTCCACTTGGTGCCGTACACGAAGAGGATCGTCGGGTAGGCGAGCGCGGCAAGGAGCGTGCACAGCAGGACCGTGAGGAGGGCGAGCTGGTGAAGCCACCGCAGGAACACCTCCCGCAGGGCCGCGTGGTCGTGCTGGAAGCGGGCGAAGGCCGGTACCAGGACCCTCCGGATGGAGGTCGAGATCACGTTGACGGGGAAGCTCGAGAGGTTGAAGGCGAGCAGGTAGATGCCGAGGGCGACCGTGCCCAGCTCGTGACCGACGACCACGTAGTCGACGTTGAGCATGGCGAAGACCAGGAAGCTCGACCCGGTGAGGGGCAGCCCGAAACGCAGCAGCTCGCGGGCCTGGTCCCGGTCCCAACCCGGACGAGGTCGAAGCGGCGACAGCCGGTAGAGGAGGCCGGTGTTGACCACGTTGCCCGCGATGCGGCCCCAAGCGAGGCTCCACGCGCCGAAGCCGGCCGCCGCCAGGCCGATGGTGACCCCGGCCGAGACCAGGAACCCCGACCAGTCCGCGACCATCCTCTGGTCCTGGCGGAACGCCCGGGTGATGAACGCGAGCGGCACCGATCCCGCGCCGTCGATGATCACGCCCAGCGCCAGCAGGCGGAGCACGCCCGTCGCATCCGGGCTGTTGAGGGCGGACGCCACCCACGGTGCCGACACGAAGCACGCCGTGTAGAAGAGCGCGCTGCCGGCGATCGCGACGCTCGTCGCCGTGCGCGCCACCTCGTCGACCTTCCCCGGCCAGCGCACGACAGCGAGGGTCACGCCGAGGTCGTTGATGCTGACCAGGGCGTTGAGCGCCACGAGCGCCACCGCGAAGATCCCGAAGTCCTCGGGGGTGAGGATCCGGGCGAGGACGATCCCGAGCAGCGGGTTGAGGATCCGTCCGAGAACGGTGGAGACGAAGCTCCAGCGCAGCCCCGACCGGACCTGATCACCGAGCTCGCCGCCGCGCTCGTCGCTTTCGAGGGCGGGCTGCGCGTCGCCGGGGTCGCCGAGGTCCGACGCCTCGGATCGAAGCTCGCTCGTGCCGGGATCGTCGATGGTCATCGCCTGCTGGTCGTCCGCCGTCCGCCGATCCCCTGCGCGTCGCGCCTCTGACTCGCTCCGGTCCTGGGGATCCCGTGGCACCGGGCGGAGACCACCGGCGGCTGTACGGAGCGCGCGACGGGAACAAACTAGCCGCCGAATCCCCTGGTCTCGCGCGCGCTTCGTGGTACAGGGTTTGGATCCGCGACCGCACGGATATGTCGCGCCTCCCCATCGGTAGCGACGGCTCAAGTTCGTGCTGTCGCGTGCCGACACATCCTCAGCGGGCCGCGTCGTCGGGAGCTCGCGGGGCGCGGGACGCCCGATGGTGTCTCGGATATCAGGGAAGTCGGGTGATATCACGCATGGAAGCGCTCAACCGGATTCGCACCTCGTCATTGCGCCAGCATTCGATGATCCTGTCATTGGTGCTCATCCTGACTGCCAGTGTGCTGACGGGCTGCATGAGAACCACCGGCGGGCCCGCCTCGGCTCAGCGGTTGCTCGTGAGTCGTTCCGGTGACCGGTCGAACCCGGTTGGTCTGTCGGGAGCCGCTGTGGAGGGCTCGGTGTTCGTATTCCTGTCGTCCGCGGATTCGATCAAGCGGACGGAGTGGTTCCTCGACAATCCGGCGGCAACGGGCACGCCGCGCCAAGTGGAAAGGCAAGCCCCCTTCGACTTCGCCGGCACCCGCCATCACGGCGAGGCTCGGGCGTTCAGCACGAGGGAGCTACGCGACGGGTACCACGAGATCACGGCCCGCCTGACCTTGGCCGGTGGTGCCACGAAGAAGGTCTCGTCGAGGTTCCGGGTTGCCAACGGGTCGGCGTCCGGTACCCCGGCATCGACGACATCACCGACGACGGTGCCGCCGGCTGCCGCTCCGCCGCCCACGACCGCTCCCGCACCGCAGGTCCCTGCCGCCCCGTCGGGTGGTTCCCCGACCGCGGCTTCGACAGGGTGGCGCCCGACGGGCGTGAGCCTGGCCCCGTACTCCGGCCCGTGCCTGATCACGGTGGCGGGGACGGTGATAGACGGCAAGGACCTCGCATGTTCCACTCTGGAGGTGCGGGCCGACAACGTTCGGATCTCGCGCTCCCGGATCAGGGCGTCGGGCGACTTCGCGATCCTCTTCAGCTCGGGCACCGGACTGGTGGTCTCGGAGAGCGAGGTAACCTCCACGTCGCCGGGCGCGGCCGATCGGGCGATCGCCCTGTGGGGGTCGGATGCAACCGTGCAGGACTCGTACGTGCATGGGACGCGCCGTGGGATCGAATTGGGGAATGGCGCGCGGATACTGGGGAACTACGTCGATGATTTCGTCAACAACAGCGACGCGCACGCGACGGCGATCCTGTCGTCGGGTGGCACCCGCAACGTCGTGATCTCCGGCAACACGCTCGGGTGTGGGACCAACAACTGCTCGTCGGCGATCTCGCTGTACCCCCAGAACTGGGCCGGTGGTCCCAACGACGACGTCGTCATCGACGGAAACCTCTTGAACGGTGGCGGCTACTGCACCTATCTCGGGTACACACCCGCGGAGGGAGAACGGCCGAACACGAACATAAGGGTCACGAACAACGTGTTCGGCAACAAGTACTACCCGCGCTGCGGTCGGTACGGGCCTGTCGCATCGTGGACGCCGCCGCCGACCGGAACGGGCAACGTCTGGTCGGGCAACACCGATGCCTCTGGGAGCCCCGTGGTCGCTTCCGACGTCTGATCCCTCGCCGTCGACGTGGGTGGGCCCTTCCTTCCGAAGGGCCCACCCACGTCCGGCTCGACGCCTGGTGCGATGCCCGTCACCGGTCGATGGCAGCCAAGAACCCAAGCGCGGCGTCGAGTGCGGCCAGGTACCCGACCGTCGCGGTGCTCGCGGCGCGCCTCCCGGATGCGACGGCCTCGACTACGTCAGCATCGAGGAACTCCAGGTTCCTGAGGCGAGAGAGCGCGTCGGGACGGGTGGCCCATGCTCGCGTGACCGATGCGGCGAGGGCGGCGGCGCCTGCTGGCGGTGTCGCTCCCCGCCCGGGTACGACCCGCAGCGACGCCTTACGGAGAGCCTTACGAGCGAAGCGAACCATTGCGTCGGCCCGTCTCGGGCAAGACGGGCGGGCCAGGTCAACGGGTCGCAACCCGGTGTCCAGCTCCAAGGTCGCCAGCCGAGGGTCGAGTTGTTCGAGGACGGCGGCGAAGAGCCGGGAGCCCCCCTTCAGGCGCCTGGGCGCGCCCCGGGCCCACGAGAGGAACGCCGGGTGGAAGAAGGGGGCGACCACCTGCCGTTCGGTTGCTGCGGTGGAGAAGTCCCGGCCGACCCAGTTCTGCATCCGGACGGCCAGGTAGAGCTCGTCGGTGGCGTCGGGCCACGCGCCCGCGATCGTCTCAAGTCGTCTCTCGAGCTCGGCCACGGCACGTCGCCTGATCTCCTGGCCGTGCCGGCCGAAGATCGCTCCGTCGACGGGGGCGGAGGTGAGGATCCGCCACCGGGCCAGGTGCCGGACCAGCGCCCGGGTGGTGCGGGGCCAGGCAGGTTGACCCGGGTAGTAGTAGCCGCGCGCGAACTCGCCGTTCTGGCCCGTGAGCAGTGGGCGACCCTCGGTGCGATACGCCGCGAAGTCGAGGACGGCTCCGGCGACCGGGTCCGTGGTGGCGTCACGCCGGAGCGCCGCCCGGGTGACCATCTCGAGTGCCTCGCCGGGTGACAGGCGTGCCAGTTCGGAGAGGTCCACCACCTCGTGCTCGAGATCGCACGCGGCAGCGAGCCGGCGGGCCACCGTGACGTCGGGGTTCCCGGGCGCGGCGAGGGTGAGAGCCCAGCGCCCGGCCCGCCGGTCCTCGGGGATGGCGGCGAGGAGCATCCGGCTGTCGAGGCCGCCACTGAGCTCCAGCCCGGTACCGGGGTGGGAGTCGAGTGCCTCTCCGACTACGCGCTCTACTACCCGAGCCCCCGCTTCGGCTGCGTCATGCAATCCGGCCGGCGACGCGTTGCCTTCCGGCCGCCTTTCGCGGTCCGCAAGTGGCGCGAAGGGGATGCATGTCGCCGCGCCCGCGTGCAGTTCGAGCCGGTGCGCGGCATCGAGCCGCCGAACTCCTTCGAACGGGGTACGGTCCCCGAGTTGGTGGCCGGCGAGGGCCGCGGTCGTCGACGGGTCGGCATCGAGCGACACGCCGGCGATCGCCGCGAGCAGTAGCCCGGACGTCGAGCAGGCCGCCCATCCGTCGCCCTCGACCAGGTGCACGTGACGGAGGCCGCACATGTCGGTCGTGACCACCAGAGGATCGGCCGGCCCGCGTCGGATCAGAGCCCCGAACGGCGGAACCACCGACGACGACCAGGCCACGTCGCCGGCTGCCTCCAGATGGTCCGTGGGGCGCACCGCGCGCCCGCCGGCAGCCCACGCTCCCAGTGAGAGGCCGACAGAGATCGGCCCGGGCCACCGGACGACGTCGTCCGTACCGGGCCGATCGATCAGCAGGTGTTCGCGTTCGCCGGCGAGGTCGACCGTTGGCGGCCGGCCCGCGAGGACGTGCATGGCCTTCCGGGCCCGCTCGACCAATCGTGCGCGCGAGCGATGATCGGCCACCGCGAACGAAAGGACGACGACGGACTTCATGGCCCGGCAAGCCAACCACCACCCCCCGGGCTCCGCCAGCCGGGGACGGGTGGGCGCGACCGGAGTGCCGCCCACCGGTGGATGGAAGTCGGACCGGGACGGCCGTAGCCTCCCCTGATCACTATGGGCGATGACGACCCCAAGGGGGTGGCGACCCTCGGCTTCGCGTGCCTTTGGGATCGCGATCCTCGGACGACCTGGTCGGGGACCCCCTGGCACCTCCGCGCCGCGATCCGGCGCCTCGGCGACGGTCCCGCCGTCGTCGACGCGGGCCTTGACGTCCCCTCTGCGTTGCGGACGGCCATGCGGGCCGTCTCGGCCCGCCGGAGCCGAGGCCGTTGGATTGCACGCTGGGAGCACTGGCCGGTGTGGCGAAGGGCGGCCGAGCGCCGCATTCGGGCGCGGGCGCGCCGCGAGGGCTGCGATGCGGTCCTCGAGATCGGCGACCTCGCCGTGGTCGATCGCCCGTACTTCGTGTACCAGGACCTATCCGCCCTACTGGTTGCGGAGGACCGCATGAGGGCCGGGCGGGAGGAGTTCTTCCGCCTCCTCGACACGCCGGCTCGGGTCGCACGGCGGATCGCATGGCAGCGTCACGTCTACGGAAACGCAACGGGTGTCTTCGCCATGAGCCGGTGGTTGGCCGACCATCTCGTCGAACACGAGGGGATTCCCCGCCGAGCCGTGCACGTCGTCCCCCCGGGGGCCACCTCGCTCGCCGGCGCCGGGCCGCTACCGGCGCGCCCTGCCGACGCCCCCCGCCGCCGGCTGCTCTTCCTGGGCACCGAGTTCCGGACCAAGGGTGGTGACCAGGTCGTGGCCGCCCTACGGGTGTTGAGGCGCGAGGTCGATCCCCGTATCACCCTCACCGTCGCGGGGCCGCGGTCCTGGCCCCTACCCGGAGCGCCTCCCGCGGGCGTCACGTTCCTCGGACGGGTCCCTCGGGAACGCGTGGTGTCCCTCATCGACGCCCATGACGTGTTCGTGATGCCCTCGCGCATGGAGGGGTTCGGGATCGCGTTCGTCGAGGCGCTCGGACGCGGGGTGCCGTGCGTGGGGCGCCGCGCCTGCGCGATGCCCGAGATCATCGACGACGGGGAGACCGGAGCGCTGGTGGAAGGCGACGACCCCTCGGACCTGGCCGAGATCGTGGCCCGCGTGCTGGCCGACGACCGCGTCCACGCCCAGGCCCGCGCCCGGGCCGCGGAGGTCGCCGGGTTCTTCACCTGGGATCGTGCCGCGGCCGACATGGTCCGGGCTATCGAGGCGTCGTCGTCGGGATGACCTCGGCGGGGGTTCTCTCCGGTTAGGGGCCGCCTCACCCGGACGCTACGGGTTCGTGGCCTTCGGGCCGCCCGTGGGCGATCCAGGGGGGACGATCCGGTATCATCTGCCACCGAGGGTCCGGGGCGTGATGGGCATCGACGGTTCCCCGCCGGGGTCGCGGCGGACCGAGCATCAGGGGTACAGGCCTTGGACTTCGTGACGTTCCTCCGGACGCTCGTTCGGCGATGGAAGGTGACCGCTCTCGGTATCGCCCTCACCGGCGTCCTCGCGCTCGGAGCGTTCGTGGCGGTCCAGCC
>Ga0226835_1000761_pt1 | contig 26296 bp, 21 predicted proteins | sample LAC_MetaG_1_FD_163627 | JGI IMG/M metagenome (GOLD analysis project Ga0226835, IMG submission 163627) | Anaerobic ammonium oxidizing microbial communities from anammox membrane bioreactor (MBR) in UC Berkley, California, United States -... | ecosystem: Engineered > Bioreactor > Anaerobic >...
CGACGTTCGGTTGCCTGCGGCGTCGTAGCTGTACTCGATGATCGTTCCGTTTGCGAACGTGACTTTAATGAGACGAGCTCTCGAATCGTACTCATAGACGGCATGATCTGCTGCCATTTGAGGCTCCTTTGTTTGAGTTGGTTTAGGTTGGATTTGGATTGTGGGTCCGATACCAGCTGTTATGTTTCAGCACCCCGGAAATCGTCCCGAAAGGCAGTCACACCAGTGGTTTACGCCGATGAGTTTTTGCCGGCGGGATTATCAGTCGAAAAGTCTTTCCACCGGGCAAATAAATATGCCAGCCACCAGACTCGCCTTCAACAAATTTTGCCCCCCCTGCACGCCGGCTAGGCTGATAAAAACTGAGCCCCAAAGAAGGTGAGCCGAGATGCTCAATCCGGGGCTGCCCCGATATAGGATTGGATATAATGGAAGACTTCAATACCAGTAATGGTGCCCGGAACAATTCAAATCCTGAAACCCGTCTGGAGCAAAGCATACAAGCGAGCCCAGAGCCAGGGTGAAACATAATCATTCAACATCAGACACCGCCGGCAATACGGATACCGTGAATGATATCGCTTATTTTTTTTCTCTCGATCATATCCGAATGGTTAATCCAGGCAGCTTGGGGAAGCTGAATCGTACGAGGCGCACCGCCACCAAATCGATCAGGATTACGCCTGTAGGCTTTGTCCATCCTCGATTGAGTCGAAGGTTGGGAAAGTCTGGCTGGTACTAAATCCTGGAAAAACCTCGCCAAGCATATCTCGTTCAAAGTTACAGAAAACCGAAAGCATACTCACCATGGCTCTGTTTGCCGGCGAGGTCTTATCCAACGAATCAGTCGCGGACCATAGAAGTCAGAACTGGAAATAGATGAATTTGTTCTGCTCTTCGGGCATTAGGGCAATCATGATGATAATCAGAAATGCGCAGTAAGCGCCTTTCATCCAGCGCGGGCGCGAGGGCCAGAATTGCATGTCGCGCAGCGGCTCCGAGATGATATGCGCGATCACCAGACCTGCCAGCACATACGGTATCATCGGGAAGATCATCGGACCATTGCTGGTGAGAAATTTCAGGTGCTGATCGGGCCAGAGCTCCCACAATTTCATCATGCGCCCCACCATGTCGAAAGAGGTGGGCAGATCGTCGGCGCGGAAGAAAACGAAGCTGACGGCGAAGGCCTGGAAAGTGATGAAAATCGCGATCGCATGCCAGATCTTGCCTTTGACGAACTCATAAAGCCAGTCGATACTCTTGTAGAAGAGCATCCACTGGCGGTGGACGATGAGCGATAGACCCTGGAAGGCGCCCCATGCGACGAAGTGCCAGGCGGCTCCATGCCAGAGCCCGGCCAGAGCTGTGGTGAGAATGAGATTCCGGTAAATCGCCGGCACCGAGCAGCGCGAGCCACCGAGCGGGATATAGACATAGTCGCGGAACCAGAAGGACAGCGATATATGCTGGCGGTGCCAGAGCTCCCTGATATTGTTCGACATGTATGGAACATTGAAATTAGGCGGCACGCAGAGATTCATCATCAGTGCCGAGCCGATGGCTACATCAGTATAGCCGGAGAAATCGCAATAAACTTGAAATGCAAAAGCATAGGTGGCTAACCACAATTCCAGACAGGTAAAATCGCTCGGGTTTTTATAGACGAAGTCTACGTAAATAGAGAGATTGTCGGCAAGCAGGATTTTTTTGGCGAGACCGTGCAGGACCATGACGAATCCCTTCTCGAAATTGTCCATATCGAAGGGTCTGGCCTCTTTGAGCTGAGGCATGAAGTCCTGATAGCGCTTGATCGGTCCGGCGATCTGGCTGGGGAAGAATCCCGGCAGGAGCGCGAAATGGACGAAATTGCGCTCGGGCTCGCCGCCCTTGTAGACGTCGACGATGTAATGCAAAAACTCGAAAGTAAAAAAGGAGATGCCCAGAGGCAGGAAGATTTTCACCACGATGTCGTCGTGGGGAAGATGCACAAAGTCCATGACGCCGAAGATGTTCTCGAGAACGAACTTGGCGTATTTGTAATAGCCGAGAGTGCCGACATTCACGAGAATCGCGAAGATCAGCCACCATTTGCGCGTATGCCCTGCCCACTTGAGAACGAAGCCGATCAGGTAGTTGAAAATCGTCATGCCGATGAGCAGCAGCAGATAAACAGGATTCCAGGCCGAATAAAATACATAGCTGGCGATGAGCAGAATCACTGCCCGGAACCTCCTGGGAAGGCACCAGTAGAGAAACAGTACTATTGGCAGGAAAAATATATACTGCAGACTATTGAACAGCATGGCCGGATTATACTCTATGGTCAGGCCTGTGACATTGCCGGAGAAGCTGGGAACAAAGACAAGGCAGACTCGCCTGCCTCAGGGTCGATATCAATAACGGACGCTCCAAGAGAAGTCTCAATTGAATCCCTTCGCCACTAAGCTGCTAAGAATCGTCACCTCGGTGCCGGTGATCACGCTCATGCTTGTCGGCTGCGCCGAGATTTTCATGCGCAGCTTCAACATCCCCAGTACTTTCGGATATCGCTCTTCCGATTCCTGGCAGATCTCGGATCGCCTGTCCTACTGCTTGAAAACCGTCCCCGATGTCACCATAGTAGGCTCCTCCCTTATGCTGCCCCTCAACCAGGACGGCAGCGGCGCCCATTTCTATACGGGCATGCGTACTCCCTATCTCACCGAGCTGATTAGCAAGGCGGCAGGGGAACCCATCGAGTGTCTCAATCTAGCTACCGGCAGACAGACGGTGGCAGAGGCTTATCTCATCGAGAAGGCCGTATCGTCGCGCAAGCGTTATCCGAAAGTCCTCATCTACGGTCTCATTCTCCGGGAATTCGTCGACGAGTATTATGCCGGCGAGTGGCGCGGCGAGTCCTTCGGGGCCGTGGCACCATATGCGCCGGCAGATCTGCAGTCGGTGGGCAAGATCTACAGCAACCGGGGCATGCTCGATTTTCTCTTCTCCCACTACCTGTACCTGTATCGGGATCGCTCGGCAATCCGCAATGTGCTGTCCGCCAATACCAAGGACTTTCTGGATCTGATGCCCCTGGATATGCCTTACAGCCGCATGTACAACTTCGTGCAGAAACCGCAACACCAGGGACTCCTCTTCGAGAGGCTCACACCGCAGAACATGGAAGCGATGATGCACGAGGTCAATAAGCGCAATCCCCAGAATGTCCGCGATACTTTCCGCCAGCACTTCACCTCGATGCACGCTTATCCGCCGCGCAACGCCTGGAAGATGCAGCACCACTATCTGAAATCCCTGGCCGAGCTGTGCGATGAGAAAGAGGTCCTCCTGGTCCTGGTCAATATGCCGATCTCCAAAGAATTCCAGGCCATCGCCCCGAAAGGTTCTTATGAGGGCTTCCAGCAATGGCTCGACGAGCTCTCGCAGAAATGGGGATTTTTCCTCGTGGACCTGGCTTTCGATCCCGACTTTACCGAAGATCGCTTCAAAGACGGACTGCACCTCGACTATGAAGGCTCGCGGATTCTCGCACGCAAGATTGTAAAAGCCCTGGAGCGCGACTATCCGACCATCCTGCGGACCATGGCCGAAGAAGCCCGGGAGAGAAAGAGCCGAGAGCGATGATTAAAGAGCTAAGGAAATCAGAGCAAAAGAAATCAGGGCAAAATGCAGCAGATCTGAAAATTCTGGACTTCATCATCCTGCTTGGACTGATCTGCGGCTGCTATATGCTCTTCGTCCACAGCTTCTTCTCCGCTGACGATCTGTGGCAGGTACACTTCGCGCATCGAGTCGTCAGCGGCGAGCTCGATCTTCTCTGGCTCAACTTCTACAGCAATTACATGCAACTGCCCGGATTCGACTTCTACCGGCCGATCCTGGGAGTGACCTTCGCCCTCGACTACCTGATCTCGCGAACCGATCCGCTGGGCTATCACCTGACCAGTATCTTCCTGTTCTACTCAGGTGTGGTGATCCTCTATCTCCTGGTTCGCGAGATAACGGATGACTGGCCCGAAGCCAATTCCCGCCTGATGGCCCTGGCCAGCTCAGCACTGTTTGCGGTATCGCCGCTCAACGCCGAGGATGTTGTCTGGATCTCAGGACGAGCAGACACCTGCTGCCTGCCTTTCTTTCTCGCCTCTATCCTCTTCGGAATCAAGGGTCTGAAAGGCAATGCCAAACGCAATCTCTCCCTTGCTCTGGTCTCGTATATAGTGGCACTTGGAAGCAAGGAGCTAGCCATTGTCGCCCCGGCTCTGGTCTTCTCCTACTATGTTCTCTGGAAACGAGCTCGCCCGGAACCAATAGAAGAGGAGTCAATAGAAGAGGAGTCAATAGAAGAGGAGTCAATAGAAGAGGATGAACAAGAAGAGAAACCCGCCTCCCTTTCAGCGCTTTCCGGAAATCTGAGAGTCAAAGAAGAAGAAAACGCTGAGAAACCTGAGGAAAAGCCTGGAGCAACCGCAGCGGAAAGCCCGGAGGAGACGAAGGCTGAAGAAAAAGAAGAAGGAGAAGAAGAAGCGCCGGAGCTCGCTCTCAGAGTCATTCGGGCAATCGAGTATTGCAGCCCTTATGCAGCCGTAGCCGCAGCTTACCTGGCCATGCGTTTTTTTGTTTTCGGCAACAGCCTGGGAGGCTACACAGGATCTTTCGGCGTAGCGATGCGCCACAAATTCTACTGGCGCTGGATCGAGCATGACATGATTGCCCGGCTTCTGGTGCCGTTCCCCGACTATGTCGACGACCTGACCCAGCAGCCGCGCCTGGTAGCCACGATTATCGTGGCGGTCTGTATTATCATCGGGCTCTTGAAGGTCCGCTTCATGGAGGTGCGCAAGCGCCTCTTCATATTCATAGGGGTCTGGTGCCTGGTGACTATCCTGCCGGTGGTTAATCTACTGATTTTAGATGCGGATCTGAGAAATTCCAGGCTTCTGATGCTTTTCACCATTCCTATATCGATGCTCTGGCCGGCTCTGCTTTTCCATCCCACAGTCCAGACCATGGACTTCGCCCTGGCTTCCTATCTCAGACGTTTCACCCTGACCATCGGCACCATCCTGATGATGGTGCTCACCGGGGTGTTCAGCTGGTGCACTTTCGAGATCAACAAAGACTGGCAGAGAGCCGGCGACATGGTCAATGACGTCTGGAAATCCACCATCGCCCTGGTCAGCAGCCGCAAGCAGGACGAGAGCGTGATCCTGCTCGGGCTGCCCAGCGCTTTCCGGGCCACCCATGTGATCTATAACGGCTCGACCTTCTACGACCTTCTCAAGCCGCCTTTCGTGACACCGTCCGTGACAGACAGAGTGGTCACGTTCCTGCCGTATATCGTCGGGCCCGGAGAGACCATCGACGCCAGCCGCCTGAAGATGCTCCTGGCAGACACCAGCAAGAAATATTCGATCTGGCGCTGGAACGACGAGGACGCTGTTTTCTATGCAGTCCATCTCACCTCGCCCACAATGAGCGTCTCCGCGGGAGCGCCCATGAAAGTAGGCACCGCTCACCAGCCCGGGATCTGGAGACCGATGGGGTTCGCAAGATACAAGCCCCTGGACGACTACACCATGGAGATGGAGAACACCAGGGAAGAAGACGGAATGATCGTCACCGGTTTGAATATCAACCCACTGGAGGCTGACTTCCTCGAATTCGATCTCTCCATAGAGGTAGATCGTGCCGACCTGACCGAGCTTATGCCTCTCTCGGTCTCCTGGGGCGCCACCGGCGGCAACTCGAGCATCCATGCCATCAAGAAGAACCCCCGGGGTCCGGTCACAAACGCTCATTTGCGCCTCAGGCTGTCGAACAACTGGCGCTGGTACACCAAGGAGCATGTGGATCGTTTCATCATCCAGACAGGTACCGCCAAAAAGATTGTAATCAAGAACATCACACTGACCGGAGCCGACCATCTCGTCCCTGCCATCGCTTTCGAGAATCTCGAGCCGACCACCAGCGGCGAGCATGTCTGCGGCAGGAAAGAGAAAGTGGTCCTGCTCTGGGACAACGGCCTGATCTCCGAAGCCCGGGATGCGAGGATTCAGATAAGCAACCTCAACTACTTCTTCAATAACACCGCTGTAAACCCGCGCTCCGAGCTCGTTCAGAAGCAGATGAGCGTGAAAGGCAGAACAGGGCGCATCGAGCTACCCGCCGAGCTTTTCAAGACTCCCGGCTATTATCAGGTTCGCGTGTATGCCGTCAACGAGGACGGCAAGGCGACCGGCGAGATGTCCGACGCCCTCACCCTCTATAAGCTGGGCAACTACAAGGACACTTATATTCATTGATGTTCACACAACCAGGTGCTTTCTGTGATATTTTCTCGATCCGTTCGACCCGGTACAAGGCATCGCTTGACAATGAGTACATGGAAAGAGCTCCACGATAGAGGCTATGCCCTGGCCACCGAAGGTGACGCCGAAGGCGCCGAAGAATTCCTTTTAAAAGCAATCGATCTGGCATCCCGGGAAGGTATGAGCGACGAGCTCTGCGACAGTCTCAACTGTCTCGCCGTCATCTATCACCTGACCGACCGCCTGGATGACGCCAAAGCCCTCTTTCAACGAACCATTGACGTCAATCCGGACTCCGAGGAGCTGGGAGCCGCCTATGATGGGCTGGCCACTATCCTCTGCCAGGAAGATCGCTATGAGGAGGCCCTGGACCTCTATGCCACAGCTCTCTCCGAGTGCCGCAAGCACGATTCCACAGCCGGGGTCCTGGAAGTGGAATGCAAGCTTCTCGCGCTCATGGATCTGCTCGGTGATTTCGGCGAATCGGAAGTGGAAGCTGAGACTGTCGAGCAAGTCAGAGAGAAGGCGGCCCAGGCATTGAAGTTTCTCGAGCTCAAAGAGGACGCCGGTGCCGAGGCGATAATCGAGACCCTGGACAGCCATATCGAAAAGCTCCAGCAAGAGCTGGCAGCTTCCCCCGAGCGCCTGGTGGCGGAAGAGAACGCTCTGGCCGAACGCTCCGTCCTTCTGGGCAGCCTCTGGGGCGAGACCCTGGCGAAGCAATTCGGCTGGCACTGGACTTTCGTGGAGATCGGCTCTTCCAGGATCCTCACCATCGTGTCCCCGGATCGCTCCCTGGCTATCTATCCCTGCCAGTTCGTCTCTTCCTGCCTCCTCGACGCGGATCAGGACTGCACCATCCTGCTGGCATACAATATGATGCAGGACGGTCTCGGGGACGTGCCCGCCAATGGATTCGAGAACGTCATGGAAGGCGTGTTCAGGATGTTCCCGGAAGAAGCAGCGAGCAAGCCCTGATTCGGGTCAGCAGGAAGGCGATTGAGCAGTTTCGTCAAGATCTCTGCCATGCCGGTGCCGGCGCCGGCGCTCTACCGGTGGCATATGCGACCGGGGGCTTTCATGCGTCTCAAGCCCCCCTGGGAAAACGTCGCCCTGGTGGGGGGATCGGAAGAAGTAGCAAACGGCTCCCGGGCGATAATCGAAATTCGCCCGGGTCCCTCCCCGGTTCCAGCAATTCGCTGGACAGCCGAGCACTTCGATATAGTCGAGAACCGCTCCTTCGCGGACCGGCAGGTCTCGGGACCCTTCGCGCGCTGGTGTCACCGGCACATATTCGAAGAAGTGGACGAGACATCTTCCAGGCTCGAGGACAGGATCGATTTCGCCCTGCCCCTTCTAATGCCGGGCATCTTTGTAAAAGGTAAGCTGGAGCGTCTTTTCCAGTACAGGCACGACCTCACCAGAGGCGATCTCGAGATCGGCAAGCGATTCCGCAATTCGGGAAGTCTGACTATTGCCCTGACAGGTGCCACCAGCACTCCCCTGGCTGCCGACCTGAAGCCCTTTCTGACCACCCAGGGTCATCGAATCGTCGATGAGGACCAGGCAGAGATTATCATTCAGCTCGTCAGAGAGAAAAACTGGTCCCAGGTCTTCCAGGAGCTCAAAGGACGCCGCGGCTCCCGGCGTCTTGTCTCGGTCTATTGCGGCAGGGGCGAGCCCGATAGAGAGAGCCTGGAAGAGCTTCGCCACCAGGTGGAAACCACAGAAGCAGGGGGCGCCGCTGCCATCCTTCCAGGGCTGGTGCTCGACCCATACAGCGCCGGATCGAGCACCGGAGCAGGCACCATATATGATAGCAATACAAAACTGAGCTGGATCAGCCAGGCTGACCTCCTGGACACGATCTATACAGCCGTTGCCAACTCCGATACGACGGGTCTGTTGCATGCCGTCGCACCAACTACGGTGACCGCTTCCGGACTCTCGGATTGCCTTCGCCGGGCTCTCTCGACATTCCTTCCCGGTCCCCTGGCCGACATGAAAGCTGCGGAGCTCAACCGGTCCATCCTGTCCGGATCCAGGGGCATCGGTGCCGGCACCGCGTTGGTTTCTCCGAGTAAAATCGAAAATTTCAGGCATCCCACCCCGGGCAGCGCTATGGTCGGTATACTCGGCGTAACACTTTGATATGAAATACGGTCGGTCGGGCATAAAGAATTAACCCCCGGTGAGCTCCGAGCCACCTTCTTACTAGCCAAACGACGTTGGACAGACTGGTCATGCAGAGCAGCTATTCGCCAGGCAAATTCCCTTCCTTCCCCTTCGCGAGCTCGTCCCGCGACTCCGCCGCCGATTCGGGCTATTACGGCTGGGTCATGCACCCGGTAATCGACCTCCTGCTCGTCTGCGGAGGGCTGATCTGGATTTTCGCAGCAATTATGGCAACCGGATTGATTCCGGCTATGAACAACCCCACCGGTCCTTTCATAACCACCGTCACCATCGCCTGCCTGATCGTCTTCACCATGCCCCACCAGATGGCGACCTATCTGAGAGTGTTCAACAGCAAGCACACCCGGGCCAAGCTGGGCAAGGCAGTGCTTCTTCTCGGGCTTCTCTGCATAGCCATGGGGCTGATGGTCACCTGCTCGCCCTACTGGGCCTCGGTCATAGGCCGCTTCACCCTGGGCTTCTCCTTCCAGCACTTCTTCGCCCAGGCATATGGCATCGCTCTTCTCTACTGCTACAAGCGCGGCTTCATCCTGAGCAAGGTCGAGAAGGATACTCTCTTCTGGCTCGTGCAGGCCGGGATCTGGGCTGCGATCACCGGCATATTCAGTCATCCCACCCTCAAGGTAGGCGGTCTCACCCTGGAGCCGGTCATGGCTGTTCCCTTATGGGTGCGGGGAATCTTCGACACCCTGGTCATCGCCCTTACGATAGCCTTCCTGACCATGATGGCGGTGAAATGGCATAAGACCAGGAAAGTCATTCCTTTCCCGGCAGTGCTCACCCTCGTGAGCTGCTTCTTCTTCCTGGACTATCTGACCCGGAACGGCAATCTCCTCGCTATCGCCATCCTCGGCCAGGCTCTCTTCCATACGCCCCAGTACCTGGTGATCACCACCGCCTACCACCTGAAAGAAGTGGGATTACCCAAGGACCTGCCCAGCTCGAGGATCTGGACCCAGCTCGCCAGACCCACGGCTCTCAAATATCTGGCATTCGTCGTCGGGGCGGGCTGGATCATGTCCACAGTGATCGGACCCTATCTTCCCGAGCTCGGCGCCCTGGCGGGATTCAAGCTGGAGCTGGCTCTCTGCGGCTATTACTGCGCCATCAATATCCATCACTATATGGCTGATGCCCTGATCTGGAAGATGAAGGACAAGGAGACCCTGGATCTCCTCCTGGCCTGAGGCTATTCGCCCAGAAAATCGACGAGATCCTCCACCGGCTTGTGCTTCTTCTACTCGACGGTGGAGCTTGTAATGGTCACCTTCGGTATCTTCCTGACGAGATCGTTGACCGCTTCCTCCGTGACGCTCCGGCAGCCTGTCAAGGTAAGTACTTCGAGCTTCTTCAAGGAAGCGAGATAGCCCAGGCCTTTATCGGTGACTCCCGGGTTGTCGTTCAGATAGAGATGACTGATCGTTCCGGGATTATGCTCGACGAGATATTTCAAGCCCTCATCGGTAATATTGTCGGCGCTGATCGAAAGCTCGTTCAAAGGCAGACTGGCGACATACTCGAGAGATGCATCCCCCAACTGCGGGCAGTCATCGACCAAGAGCCTCCGCAGCCGCCGGCGACCGGCCAGGTGAGCGAAGCCTTCAGCCGTGATGCCTGACACGCCGTTCATGGTGAGCTTCCCGAGATGCCCCAGGCGACCCAGTGCGGCCATAGTCTCATCGCCGATTTTACTATAGCTCAAATCGACATCTACCAGATTGCTCAGGCGATCGAGACGGCCAAGAGACCTGTCCGTCACCGCATCGTGGTCGAGATCGAGACATTGGAGCTGAGTGAGCCCCAGCACGATCTCCGTATCGGCATCGGAAAAAGTCTTCTGCTTGGCGATCAGAAGCCCGATCAAACTTGTTCCCTCGAATCGCGAAAGCCCCTCCCACTGGCAGTCTATGTCGGGCTCGAAACGCAGATACTCCAGGTCCTTTATCCTGGCTATCGCATCGAAATCAGCAGCCTTCACCCGACGACCTTTCAGGTAATAGGCTCTCCTTGCTCCTTTCTCGCTCTCATAGGTCCTGATCGGTCTACTGTCCCTTCCGGCTCCGGAAGGTTTCAGGAGTGACCACGATTTGATTGTCAGCATAGCTCCGGCTAAAGCGACGCCAAATAAGAGCACAACGAGCAGGGATGGTCTGAACCGCCTCCCGGTCGTTCCTGCCGCGGGACCCTCGCTCCGATCCAGGGTCTCTATGGCTCCAGCCAGCTCGGCCATGCTTTGAAATCTGTCTCCGGGTCATTTTGCCAGACAGCGGTGCACCACCGCCGCCACCATCGCGGGTGTGCGCATGAGAGCCGGAGGCCTCTCCCCGGAGTGTTTGAGGATGATCTCGAGGGCCGGGAAGCAGATCGCAACTGCAGACGCTTACCCACTGCGTCATCGAGAAGCTGGCCGAGCTTTCCTTCGGCTTCAGGCATTTAGGGCACATGTCTGATCGGCTCGACACAGTAGTATATATTATCCCCGAGAACCGCCAGGCCAAGGAGTCACGAATGTTGATCGATTGCAGCAAAGCCAGTCCACAAGAGCTTTACAGGATTCTTCTCGGCTCCGTGGTTCCCAGACCCATCGCCTGGATTTCCACCATATCAGAGACCGGAGTGCCCAACCTGGCACCATTCTCTTTTTTCAACGCCTTCTCGGCCAATCCCCCGATTCTTGGAATCGGCATAGGATCGCGGCGACTGCCGGACGGCAGCACGGCACCGAAAGACAGTTTCAACAATATCGAGAGCCGGGGCGAATTCGTAGTCAATGTAGTGAGCCGTCCCCTGGCTGAGAAGATGAACCTGACAAGCGGCGAGTATGAGCCCTCCGTAAATGAATTCGAAGTGGCCGGGCTCACCCCCGCAGTCTCGACCATGGTCGCTCCGCCCCGGGTGGAAGAAGCCCTGATTGCCATGGAATGCCGGCTCTTCCAGGTGGTGCCCCTGGGCGGATCCAATCTGGTGCTGGGCCAGATCGTCTGTATCCATACAAGCGATGAAGTCTGGAAGCAAGGCGATATCGACCTGGAGCGCCTGGAGCCGGTGGGTCGCCTGAACGGCTCTTCTTATTGCGAGACCTCGGTGCGTTTCGAGATGCCCAGACCGCGGCATTAAAGATAGATGACTGGAAGATTACCAGAGCTGCTTTTACTGGCTGCGCTTCTACTGAGTCCCGGCTCAGCCGCTGCCGCTCCGCCCGACATGGCGATCACCGACGAGCTCATCGCCATTCATGAGATTTGCCTGGCAGGAAAATATGAAGACGTCTATAAAAAGACCAGTGCCCTGATCAAAAGTAGCAACAGGAAAAAGAGCTGCCCTCCCATAGTCTATGTCAAGCGAGCCGAAGCCTGGCTGAGCAAGAGGAGAGTCAGAGAAGCGATCGGCGACCTCGATAGAGCCCTGACCCTCAACCCGGAGCTCAAACAAGCCTATGAATGGCGGGCCGAGTGCAGGAAAATGTCCGGAGATGTTCAGGGCGCCATCAAGGACATGGAGCAAGCCCTTGCTCTCGATCCACTGGGGGATGCGATTCTGCTCAATCTGCGTCCGCTCTATCTGAAGGCAGGAAAAAGCAAAGAAGATTACAGGAGAGTCATTGAGAATAATCCTCTCTCCCGAGCCATCACCCTCGAGACGGCTAAGAAGAACAGAGAGGCCCTGACTGCTTACAACGCCTATATCAAATCTCATCCGGGCAATGCTTTCGGCTACGCCTACCGGGGCAATCTCGAATACTATCTCAAAGATTACAAGAGCGCTCTGACGGACTACGAGAAAAGTCTCGAGTTCAATCCGTCAGGAGGCCGGGAGCTCTTCTTTGTGGCCAATACCCTGGGCGCCCTGGGGCGCAAGAAAGAAGCAATCGACTATTACGATAGGATGGTGCGGGTCTCGGACAATATGGGTTTTCGTTTCAAGTACGCGAAAGCGCTAAGGGATCTGGGCGAGCCCGGGAAGTCCATCGATCAGTACAGCAAGATCATCTCTCTGGGAAAAGGCAATGCCGATGCTTACCGGGGACGAGCCGACTGCTACCGCGAAACCGGGCAGTACCAGCGCGCTCTCACCGACTACACCCGGGCCATCGAATTCGATATCGACGAGAGCCCCGACACTTACAAGAAGCGAGCCATGGTGTATGACAAGCTCGGAAAGAAAGGGCTTGCCGCAGCGGATCGAAAGAAGGCAGCTCGCCTCTCCAGGTGAGCCGATACCGCGGCCCGTGGCGTATGTGATACTATTTAGCTGAAGTCCTGAGTCAACATGAGCTTGATGTCGCTGAACAAAGAGATCTGGGTAGTCGGAATCGAAGAGGGACTCAATAGCCTCCACATCCGCATGCTTCAGCGAGCCCGAGATCTGCGAGGCAACTCCAGCGTATCGGAAGAGATCGGCGATCAGGGCATAGTTTTTCGCATCGACTGGTCCGATAATGCCAGAGAAGTTTTTGTTACCCGTCGCGAAGACGGAAGCATCAGGATCTTCGCTCCGGAGGATCTGGACGAGGATGAAGTGAAGGTCTGGAACGACAATCTTCAAGAGTTTCACCGCGAAGTCCTCGAACCCATCGCTGATACCACCGGAGGAGTCTCCACAGTAGTATGGGACGAGCCTGACAAGACCTATCACATCCTCTCGCAAATCGGTCAGGAGATTAGCGAAGACTGGCTCGAGGAGCTCCAGGAGATTGTCGAGGAAGAAGTCACCATCAGTACCCGGGATCGGACTTATTACAGTTTTCCGGATACGGGCTTCGAGCTCTGCGCCGATAGGCCCGGCGGCAAGCTCAATACGATTTTTTTCTACTCCGGGCGCACCGGACCGGAAAATGAATATCCTTTCTATCTTCCCGAAGGTCTAACCTGGCAGATGACCCGGGATGAGGCCAGGGAGCGGCTGGGTGAGCCGGATCAGTCCTCGTCTCTTTTCAACAAACTGGACGGCAAAACCTTCCACTGGGATGTATTCGGTTTCGAAGACTATTGCCTGCACCTTGAGTACGACGACCAGTATGTCCTGCGTTTGCTCACCGTCATGATCGCTGACGTAGATCAAGTGCAACAAGCCGAGGATTGATCCTCAGAGCTCTTCGGAAGCACTGAACTCGATCTGGACTCCGTCCTTGTGATCCTTGATCGAAAGGTCTTTTATCCGCAGGTTTCGCCATAAGGGGTCGTCTTTGTGGAACACGGCCAGGCTGCCGCTGTGGCTCACCGGCACTTTCACCTCTTTGAGATGCCCGAGAATCACCTTCTTCTCGGCCACCTTGAGAATACCGCCGGCGACCTTGCTCCAGTCGAGCTCCACATCATCCGGAAGCTCGAACTGCATGGCGAGATCATAGTCGAGCATCTCCTTGGGGCTTTTGGGCTCTTTCCTGAACTTGTACCGGGCTGTGCCCTTACCCGTGGCACGGCCCGAAAGTGTCCAGGGGCACTGCTTCCAGCCATCGTCCTTATGAAAGACCAGACCGCCCTTCTCTACTGTGCCGGTCACCTCGATGTCACCACTAGCGGTGAACCTCAAGGTCTGGTCGTCACCGCTGGCCAGATTGCCGATAGTGAAGTCCTCTACCGAAACCCGATCCGCCACCACATGCCGGTACCGCCACTTACGATCTTCCCGGATAGTCTTGTCGAGCTTGATATTCATCGTCCGGGGCACCTTCTGTCTGATCGCCTCCTCCAGAACCAGATCCGGTATCGTCACCGAGCACTTCTTCAAGTCCACTCTGGTCATACCGTCCACCACCGAGAGGTCGAGGCCATCAGCCAGGACATCGGTCTCTCTGCCGCCAAGGAGCCGGGAGCCGGCAAGGGCGAAGTCCAGATCGCTGCGGATCGACATACCGTCTCCGACCTCCAGATTGAGATCGCCTTTCAATCGTGTGAGCTTTACCGAGGTTCGCTTGAGCTTCAGAGTCGCTTCGCCGAGATCCAGCGAAAGCGGCATCTTCAGCCTGGTTCTGGCATCGCCTTCCGCTTTCGCCAGATACATCTCCCGGGGCACAGTCAGCACCGAATTGGAGCCGCACTTGAGAGTGAGACCCCCGCCGGATGCTTTCCATTCCAGTTCCTTGAGACTGGTAGCGCCGCCTTCGAGCTCGAAAGAGAGGCTGCCGGCTTTGCCGAAATCCACCGGACCGACCAGGGTATCCCCGAGGGTGAGCCTGACGACGGTGGGCTCCTTGGCGATGGTGATCACTGCATTGGTGGCAAGGGCCGCCTCACTGGTTCGGAAGTGAACGCCTCGATCCTTTTGATTGATAGCCACATCGAGAACGCCCGGTACAGGTTGATCGAAATGCCCCCGGGTCTCGTGGATATCAGTCTTCAAAAGAAGTTCTGTCGAGATCATATCCATGGACGCTCCGAAATCGAGATTCGGATGAGCGAGCTTAGAGGCATCCTCCCACTTGAGCTTGTGCAGAGAGATGGCGCATCGCCGGGCAGAGGCGCTGGAGCGTTTCTCTTTGCCGAAATCGAACCTGCAATTGTCGAGATTGATCGACTTCGCGGTACCAGCACCAGCCGGCAAACTCAGGGTGAGGATACCTCCCGACTTGACCGCATCGAGAACCAGATCAGTGTCACCGCCCTCGAAAGTGCAATCGACTTTCTCGCCGGGCCACAAACAGTGATCTCCGAATTTGAAGTTGAGATGCAGCCTGCCTCGATAATCGAGATTGCGATCGATGTCGGCCGAAAGAAGCTCCACATGCGATCCTTTGACCAGACGAAGCTTCTTGGCACCGACCTCGAGCTGGGAATCGGGACGAATAAAAAGCTCCAACTTCTCGAACCTGGCGTTAGCGATCATGTCCTTCATGCTGCCGCCGGGGCTGCCTGCCTGAATGAGATTGAGGAAAAAAGCAGTCAATGTCTGAGCCAGGCTGATCTCGGCGCTGACTTTGCCCTTCTGAACTTCTACGGTACGCGGGCAGGGCACCAGATCGATACTGATCTGCTTGCTAGTGGTGAATCTACCCCGGGCGTTTCTCGTGGAGATCTCCAGTGGGTTGTCGATGGACAGCTCCAGATCCAGGCTGAAGCTGGTGTCTTCGGGAATGGACATGACCACCCCGTTGACCACGAAACTGCCGCTCTTGAATTTGCCCTTTACCTCGATGTCGGCTTTCTGGGTAATATTGGTCAGCCGCCTGATATTGCGATCGGTGATTTTCACAGAGAAAGCAGCATCGACAGTGTGCTTTGTCGAATCATCAAAAAAGCTGCAGGAAGAGAGCATGAACGCCGATATGACAATAGCGAAAGGAACTCTCATTTCAGTCGAAGATACCCGGAGCAAATGGCATCAAAGACTCCTGCGCCGAAAGATCAGGCAGGTTCCGAGGCTCGTCCTGGCAGATCCCCATGAAACCGTCATAGATTTTCAAAGTGACATACTGACGCCTGAGATCCTCCACCGCATCCTCGCTCATATTGATCCTGATATCAAGAGAAGGAATCACCTCCCTGTCGAGAACCAGGAGACAGGCGGCCCGCTCTCTCAGCGAGCGTCCCTCCAGGCTCTGACCCCCGGCTTTCTTGCAAGCCTCCAGGGACTTGATCAGGCGATAGGCCAGAGCCGCCTCGGGTTCGGCTTCGAAAGCCGCCGCCATGGCTTTCAAACTCTCGGCTCTGGTCAGCATATTGCCGAGAATCAGGAAATCCTTGCCCAGGAGATGCCCGGCGCCCTCGGTTACCTGATTGCCGGTAAATGTCAGATGCCTGCCGTCCCGCCCGAGAAATCCCAGCTGCCTGTACTGGATATAGGGATCCAGAAGCTCCAGGGCATTCTCGACCTCAGCCACCGAAAGACCTCGCTCGACAAGCTCCAGGACCCGTTTTTTCAAGCTGGCTGAAGGATAGGCCTGGCAGGCACCGAGAACGGAGCCGTCTCTACTGTAGAAAGGAACGATGTTGCCGGTGAACAACCCGCAGGAAGCCGACGCCAGACCCAGCTCACCGCTTCTTCTATCCAGGGCGATTATCGTGAATGTCATCGAATGAAAATCATCGGGCAGGGATCCTGTTATCAACGGCTAACAGAATTTTGACACAAAAGGTACGCCAGACAAAAATACTCCCGCAAGCTTCTAACAGAGAACCGCTAGATTGGGTCCATGGACAGAAATATCAGACAGCTTGTCGATTTTGCCACCCGGCAGTCCCTCTCATGCATTTTTCCAGTGACGATATTCGCGGCCCTCGCCCTGACCAGGGTTCTTTCAGTGCCCGGGCTGCCGCGTTACGACCTGATTCTGATCATCTGCCTTCTAGTCCAGTTTCTTATGTACCGCTCCGGACTCGAGACCAGAGACGAGCTCAAAGTAATTGCCGTTTTTCACATAGCCGGTCTTCTCCTGGAGCTTTTCAAAACCCATATGGGCTCCTGGAGCTATCCCGAGCCGGCTCTCAGCAAAGTAGTCACCGTCCCGCTTTATAGCGGTTTCATGTATGCCAGCGTCGCCAGCTATATGTGCCAGGCCTGGCGTCGTCTCGATCTCGACCTGACTTTCTGGCCCAGTCACAGCCTGGTTTATCCCCTGGGCGCTCTTATCTACATAAACTTCTTCAGCGAGCACTTCATCTTCGACCTGCGTTATCTACTTATCGCTTCGGTGTTCATCCTTTTTTTCCGCACAAGGGTGCTTTTCACCGTCAGCGAGATCAGAAGAAGCATGCCGCTTTCTGCGGCATTCGTCTTGATCGGATTTTTCGTCTGGGTTGCCGAGAACATCGGAACCTATCTTTCGGGCTGGCAATACCCGCACCAGATAGACACCTGGAGATTCGTCCACAGTGCCAAAATCACTTCATGGTTTTTGCTGGTGATCGTCAGTTTCATATTCGTAGCAGAGCTCAAATATGTGAAGGCTAAGCTCGAAGGCAAGGCAATTTGCTCAAACAAGACAGGTAGTACTGGAATCCCCCAGAAACTCTTTGACAGTGTCCACGAACTCCACCGGCGAGACCCTGCTCTTATTGAGATGTCTTGTAATACCGAGAGTAAGACGCTCGCGCTCGTCGACGCTCAAATCATGCTCGGAGTAGACCACCAGAGAGGTGGAAGCGAGAGCATCCTGAAGGACTCCGACTACTTCGAATCCGTTCATGTGGGGAATGTTGACATCGAGAACGATGACATTCGGTCTCACTGAACGAGCAATGGATACCGCCTGGAGCCCATTTTCGGCCTCGAAGCATTCAGCCTCCAGGTGCTTGAGCTGGGCGATAATCACAGCTCTGGTATGAGGATCGTCCTCGACTACAAGGACCTTGCGCTCCTGACAGGCACCCGTCGCCCGCTGTACCGATCGAATCAAGGTCCGGAAGTCGAAGGGCTTGAAGAACCAGTCGAACACGAGGGGAGGAGCGAAGCGAAAATCCTCCCGGTCAAGCCCTGTCATGACGACTATGGGAACATCCTCCAGCCCCACGGATCCTCTGAGGTATTCGATAACATCGAGACCGCTTCCGTCAGGCAGACTCAGATCAAGAAGAACGACATCCGGCCTGGACGATTGCAAACTGGCGATGGCACTTTCCCTGGTGCCGGCAAGAAGTGGCGAGAAACCGGCCTTGGAAAGGCTAAGCATGACAAAACGAGCCATATCTATGTCGTCTTCCACCACCAGGACCGTTTTCGTTGCTTCACGGTCGGAAGGTCTCTCTACCTCAGGAAGAATCTCGAGGGATGGCAGGCTGAACCAGAAAGTGGATCCGACTCCGACCTTGCTGTAGAAGCTCATTTCGCCACCGTGCTGCTCGACAATCGACTTCGAGATAGCCAGCCCGAGACCGGTTCCCTCCTTGGGCCGGGTGTCCGATGAATCGACCTGCTGAAACCTACCGAACAGCAAATTGTGGTGCTCGTCGTCTATTCCCGGTCCCTCATCGGTTACAGAAATTCTGAGAAGCCCATCCTGCACCTGATCTACCGAAACGAGCACGACGGAGCCCGGACTCGAATACTTCAGCGCGTTGGAGATCAAATTGGTTATCACCTGCTGTATTCGATCCGGATCGGCACAAATGCGCGCATCAATGGAGGAAGCCCTCTTCACCTGCACATGCAGCTCCCGGGCCATACCCTCCATAGCTTCGATGCTCCGGGTCAGGATGGAATCGGTTGTGATCTCCCGTTTATGCAATTCCAGCTTTCCGGCCTCTATCTTCTTGAGGTCGAGGATATCGTTGATCAATCGCACCAGCCTCTCGGAGCTTTTGCGAGCGATGTTGATCATTTCGCGTGCTTCATCGGAGGTTAGCTCGATAATTTCGTCGTCGATCAGACTCAATGCGCCGCGGATCGATGTCAGCGGAGTTCGAAGCTCGTGCGAAACCGTCGAATAGAATTCGCTGATTCTCTTTTCTATCGCCTTTCTCTCAGTAATGTCCCTGGCGATTATGGAAACACCTTCGATATTCCCGTGCGAGTCTCGCAAAGGCGATGCCGACAGAGAAACATCGACCAGCCCCGAGCCAATGGTTTGATGCATTGTCTCGAGCTGCTGCACGGATTCCCCGGCGACTATCCTGGCTATGAGACTTGAGTTCTCATCTTGACGCTCGACCGGAATAATCAGAGAAATACCCTGGTTCAGGGCTGCTTCCCTGCCAAATCCGTACAGTTGCTCCGCACCCGGATTCCAGCTTGTGATAAAACCGTCAGGAGAGACGCCGATAATCGCATCACAAGAAGATTCGACAATCGCTGCCAACCTGCGGGTGAGTTTCTCGGCACCCTTGCGCTCGCTGATATCGCGAATGAATGCCGAAAACTGCAGTCCCGACTCCTCCTCATGGGCAACCACTGTGAGCTCGATCGGAAACGTGGTACCGTCTGATCTCTCGCCGATCAGCTCTAATCGATTGCGGGCGAGATCACCACTGGACTTGGAAAGTAGGTGCATTCCGCTCGTATCTTCCCACTCGTCGAACTTGATGAAGGAGGAGAGGCTCCGACCCAGAGTCTCCTCTCGCCGGCAACCGAAGACTCTCTCCGCCTCCTGGTTGAAATCGGTTATCAATCCATCGGCATCGGTGGTGATGAAGGCATCAAGGGCAGAGCGAAGGACGGCGGCCATTTTCCTCTCGGTGCGCGCTACCGAGAGCTCCGACTCACGGGTCTTCAAGAATTGACCGAACTGCTGACCGATGCTCTCGAGCGCCGATTGAACCTCAGGTCTAACTTCACGTCTATAGATCGAGAAGAACTGCATCACCCCGATGACCCTGTCTTGACTGACTATCGGAAAAGCGATTCCGCTCTTGATCCCGGCTCCCTGAAGAACCTCTCTCTTTCTGACGAGATCGGAATTGTCTAAATCCCTGATCTGAATGACTCTCATATCTCGCCATACCGATCCTACAAAACCCTGGCCTATCTCGAATTTCATTGTCTCGTATCCCTGGCGCACCCCATCAGCATTGAGACCTGGTCTCGACCAGAAGGCAAGGCCCTTCATTACATTTTCGATTCGATCCAATATCCAGAAAGCACCGATATCCCAGTCGTCATCCTGGCACAGAGCCTGAAGCAATTGGGCGCCCGCCAGCAAAGGCGAGCGCGTCTCGGACAGGACCTTGGCTGCCTGGTACTGCATACGAAGACTATTGTCGGCTGCAACACGGTCGCTGATATCATCGACGGTGCCTACATATCCGCCGGTCCCGGCGCCGTCGGCGATAACTTCCGCCTCGACCTTGGTCCAGCGAACTTCGCCGCCTGGAAGAATGATCCGGAACTCATCCCTGTAGTCCTCGCGCGCCTCTACGCACTGAAACCACCTGGCGATCACCCGATCCTTGTCTATCGGATGCAATGCCCTCTGCCAGCCATGCTCGAGAAGCATGCTATCATCGAGAGCATAGATCTCCTGCAGCCGTTTGTTCACATAGATACATTTGCCATCGCTGGAGTTCTGGAAGATTCCCACTGGTGATACATCGCAGAGGGAGCCATACTTGGCCTCCACTGCGTCAAGGAGCCTGGACCTCTCCTCCGCAAGCTCGCCGAGCTCCCGACCGGATATCTCGATCTGGTCCTCTCTGTATGCTGCAAGCATCATCTCTCTCTTGTTCTGCAAGCAGGTCTTGATCAGGAAGACATCCTCGAAAACGACCCAGGCGGCATGCTCGACCGAGCGCCAGGGACTGGCCGAGAGGACCCCGTACACGGACTGAGGGATAAAAATGCCTCGGACCAGGTGATCGATAAAGACTATGATTGAGGCTGTGACAAGCACTCGCCAGTCCCGGTAGAAAGCAAGGAAAGCCAGCGAACCGAAAACGTGGAAGTGGGTCTCGATTCTTCCGCCGGTAAGATGGATGAGAAGGGCTGAGAAGAGCACCTGGCTGACCGCTATGGTATGTCTTGTCAGAGCCTTACCGGGCATGGTCCAGACCAAGTATAGAACCGGCAAGACGGTTACGCCGCCAAGGAAGACGGAAAACCAGATATGAGGGTGGATATAGCTTCGCGTTCCGGACCAGGCCAGGGGCGATACAACGAAGGCGATGACCATGCTCGCCAGCCACTCGAAAATGATCAGAGAAGCGAACCATTTGTCAGTTCGAACATAGAGATCGTTGTGCCTTTCCAGATACAGCCCGCGAGCACGCTCGCTCATGGACTCCAGGGAAACACCGGCAACACCCTGGTTCATGGCTTTCCCTCGAACATCGGACAGCCGAAGACTTGATTGAATGCTGCTTCTTTCTCGGCGCCCCTGGAGGCTATCGAGATGATCGCGTCGCTTCCGCGATTATCACCGAGATGACCGCGGGAGCCGGTGATCCCGCCATTGAAAACCAGGCGCCCCTGACTGTCATACATGACAGAATAGCCGGAGGTCAGGGCGCCGAAACGCCGGGAGAGCGCGCCGCCCTGATCGGACAGGATACCGACATAGGGAATCGACCGAGCATATTCGCAGACTTCGGTGTTCTCCCAGTCCGGTCCGACTCCCTCAGGCAGCAAGAGAATTATGGTGGGCCTGATTCTGTCATGGCAACGCGATATGATCTTTTCCAGCTCAGCCAGGGTAGCTCTGGAACAGGAGCACATCGGATGAATGAAAACCAGCACGGTCATCATTCCTTCTTTTCTTTCGATACCGCAGTTGGCAGGAAAGTTCCCGGGGCTGGCGCCGGCTTCACCGGGAGTAGTCTCGTAGCCAATAGAGAGTGCCTGTCCGGCCAGTAGGGCAGCAAGATATATCACTGCGAAGACGGCAATGACAATTATCTTCTTCCTGCCAGGCACATTCCGTTCACCGGTCTCCACAGACACTCTCCTGCACCTGCCACTGCTCGAGGATGGATAGCACCTCGGAACTCAAGCTTTTCACGTCGAATGGCTTGCTTACGATTCCGGCGACGCCCAGATCCATCAGATCATCCACCTCATGCCTCTGGACTTTGGCAGTAATGAAGATAACCGGGATGTCCTCGCCCCCCGGCAAGGCTCGAATTTTCCTCAAGACCGTCGGGCCGTCCTCTTCCGGCATCATTACGTCCAGAAGTACCACCTCCGGCTTCATGGTTTCAATCAAGAGCATGGCCTCCGATCCGCAAGAAGCAAGAAACACATCCCAGGGACCCATCCTGCTGAGAGCGATCTGGGCGATTCGCCTGATATTTGAATCATCATCGACCATCAAGATCCTTCTTTTCTCGTCCACACGAATTCCGCCTTTCTCTACAATAGTGCTTCATAATTTATGGCGACGATTCCCCCAACCTGGCAATTCGGCAATACTCCGTCGATCAAACCACTGCTGCTTCACAATCGAGCAGGGCTCTTTCGATACTTGCAGAGAGGTCGGAAATGGAAGCATATGAGTAGGATCCGGAAGCACCTTTCATTTTGTGAGCTTCCATAATCGCCTCACTGACAGCTTCAGGGCTACCGAGCTCGATCAAATCGGCCAGCTGCCTGAGATTGCGAGGAAGCTCGGCGAGATATTCGAGCCTGAGCCCTTTCATGAGCTGATCTATGTCGTCACGGACAGACTCTTCAGGATCGGCGGCAGAGGCAGGTGCCGGTATCTTCTCCAGATTGGCCGGAATCTCCGCGATTGGAAAGAAGTCTGCTTCCGTGCTCGCACACTCCACCGCCGGTCCCTCCTTATAATCCGGCAATGCGTGGGAGACACTGTTTTGACCCGCGGGCATGACGCCGAGATCGATCAGATCGATATGTCCCGCCTCCTCGATCTGAGCGCGCACCAGGGAGACGAATTGCTTCGGATCTACGGGCTTCTGAAGGATCAGATTGACATTGAGGAGGTTTCTCAGCCTGATCTGCATGGAAGCGCTGCAAGCTATACCGGAAAGGAAGATAAACGGCACATTGCAGCCCGCGGCCCTCTGCCAGGAGATCCAGCTCATTCCGTCGCAGTCCGGCAGTCGATAATCGACCACCGCGAGATTGAACCTGTGCCTTGCCATCAGCGCCGAGGCTTCCGAGCCGCAACGTGCCTCATATACCGTGAAGCCTTCTCGGGCAAGCAACTTGACCATCAATGAACGAAAGTAGTCGTCATCGTCCAGTAGCAAAATCGAGCAGCTCATCAGGCTCAATGCCTCCATCTTCTATATGGTCCGGCTGGCTCTATCATTCCTGTGACCTACACTGACTTCACAGGGGCAAGATCATCGTCGTCCTTACGACACCCAGCATTCAATCCCATCATCACCGACAGGCGCAATGCTGCCATCATCCATATAGATGAGATTGCCACGCCATTGAGGTTACTCCCCCGGCTGGCGCGAGCGAGCTACCCGAAAGAGTTAACTCAACCGGCGATCTGCCGGGCGCGGCGCCAGGCGATGATACGAGTCCAGGAGATTTGCGCCAGAGCCAGACCGGCAAGGGAGATGATCGCTCCGAAGAGCTCGTGGGGCAGTATCGGCGTACCCAGCCATAGAGCCGCCACTCCGCCTGCCACCAGAGGGCAGAGCAGAGCCCAGAGAGATGTAGTGCCGGCGCCGTCATGCTTGATGGCCCAGTGCCAGATAGGATGCGCAACCAGCACCGGAAAAATCACCGAGAAGCCCATCAGGATCCAGTCCAGGCTGGATATTCTCGACCAGTCCTGGGCGACCATGGCCGGAGCGCACATGGGGATCACCATGAAAGAGCTGATGAAAATCACCCAGAACATGAGGGTTACAGGATGATAGTCCTTGACCAGCTTGGCGACCATGACGTTATAAATGCCGGCGAGCAGGGCGCTGGCCAGAGCCAGCAGGTCGCCCAGGCGGAATTCCATATGCCCGGATAGAGCTCCCTCGAATATCGCCAGACCGATGAGGCAGACCAGCGCTCCCAACCAGCGAGCCCCGCTCACCACCTCATAATTGCGCCAGGCACATATTGCCAGGGTGGCAAGAGGTGTAGTGGCCCCGAAAAGGGACGAGGCAAAAGCAGTTGTGTTGGCGAGACCGAGATAGCCCAGAATCTGCGGGATGCCGAAGCCGAGGAAAGCAGCTACACAGAGAGCCCCCAGGGTCTCTTTGCGGACTTTCAGGGACTGACCAGCGCACAGGACCACCAGAAGAGTGAGGGGAATCAGAGAGATATATCGCAGACCGACATAGGTAAACGCCGACATATCCTGGAAAATGAATTTGACAACGACCGCATTAGCGCCCCATACAAAGACGACGAAAAAGAGTCCGATTACTAATGAGATTCGAAGTGATGCCATAGATGAAGGATATCACCGCAACACCTGGCCCTGGCTTCTTTGATAAGGAATGTGTTGGCAACCCCGCCTGCCAAGAGGCACCCTTGCAAACCACGTCTGAGGCTGGGTAATATGGAGCCGCCCATGGGCTGTCCCGGGGCGGGAATTGCAATGGCAAAAATCCTGGTAGTAGAAGACGACTTGTCGATAGCCGACATGATCCGCGACTGGCTCGCGGACGAGAATTTCCTGGTGGAGATCGCTCTCACAGGGGAGAATGCCAGGGAGCTGATGCACCAGTACGAATACGATGCCATCGTTCTCGATTGGACATTGCCGGACGACAACGGCATAGACATACTCAAGAGCCTGAGAGAGAAGGGCGATGCCACTCCGGTGATCATGCTCACCGGTCGCGATCAAGTCGAGAACAAAGTGGAAGGGCTCGACTCCGGGGCCGATGACTATCTCACCAAGCCCTTCAATATGATGGAGTTGACCAGTCGCTTGAAAGCGCTGCTCCGAAGACCTCACGGCGTCACGAATGTGCTCACCTCCCACCATGTCAGTCTCGACTCTTCCAGTTACAGTGTCACCGTCAATGGTGAATCGGTCTCCCTCCATTCCAGGGAATTCGCACTGCTCGAGTATCTTCTCCGGCATCCCGGTCAGGTCTTCAGCCAGGAGGCTCTCCTCGATCGCGTCTGGTCATCCGATTCCGCCGTGGGACCGGAAACCGTGAGACAGTGCGTGAAACGCCTGCGCAAAAAGATCGACATAGAAGGAGAAGAGTCGATAATCGAGAACATCTACGGAGTCGGTTACCGGCTCAGGAAATAGACGCAAGAAACTCTCCTGCCTTGACAGGAGAGCCCCTCTGCTTGCCGTGGAAAACTTAACCGAAGAGTGACTTGAGCAGGTCTCTGGGAGAAGGAAGGCCCAGGAGATCGTGCGGTCCGGGAGGATCCAGGGGACTGAACGGATCGTGCGGCAGTCCACCGTTGGAAGCCAGCTCGAGCGGGCTTGGCGGCAAGGGCAGGTTGCCTACCAGATCGAGCGGATTGGGCGGTGCCGGCAAGGAAGCTAGTAAGTCGATGGGGTCAGGCGGAGTGAGATTGCCTACCAGATCGCGGGGGCTGGGAATGCCGATCAGATCGTGCGGTCCGGGAGGATCCAGGGGATCGAAAGGAAGACCACCGGTGGCCACCAGATCGAGCGGGTTGGAAGGTGTCGGCAGATTGCCTACCAGATCGAGAGGACTGGGAGGTGTCGGCAGATTGCCTACCAGATCGAGCGGACTGGGAGGTGTCGGCAGATTGCCTACCAGATCGAGCGGGTTGGAAGGTGTCGGCAGATTGCCTACCAGATCGAGAGGACTGGGAGGTGTCGGCAGATTGCCTACCAGATCGCGAGGACTGGGAAGCCCGATGAGATTGTGAGGTCCGGGAGGATCCAGGGGATCGAAAGAGAGACCACGGTTGCCGAATAAATCGAACGGATTCGGCGGTGAAGGAACGCGTCCGATCAGATCAAACGGACTGGGCGGTAGTGCGAAGCCGGGCAGACCGATGCGGAAGGAACTTCCACAGCCACGACCGAAGTCTCTTCTGGCGCCACCGAAAATACCCAGGGGATCGAAAGGATTGAAGCGCGGCATGTGGTGACCTATCCGGCCGAAGAAATCACCGAATCTCGAACCGCAGCGTCCACCTCGTCTGCGACGGCCGCCGTTATGATGATCGCCGCCGGGGTCATGATCGACAGGAGGCTGCTCCACAGGCGGATCGCAGGGTCCTTCCACCGGAGGCTGCTCCACTGGCGGATCGCAGGGTCCTTCCACAGGAGGCTGCTCCACAGGCGGATCGCAGGGTCCTTCCACCGGAGGCTGCTCCACTGGCGGATCGCAGGGTCCTTCCACAGGAGGCTGCTCCACTGGCGGATCGCAGGGTCCTTCCACCGGAGGCTGCTCCACTGGCGGATCGCAGGGTCCTTCCACCGGAGGCTGCTCCACTGGCGGATCGCAGGGTCCTTCCACCGGAGGCTGCTCCACTGGCGGATCACAGGGTCCTTCCACCGGAGGCTG
>Ga0226835_1000763_pt1 | contig 26281 bp, 23 predicted proteins | sample LAC_MetaG_1_FD_163627 | JGI IMG/M metagenome (GOLD analysis project Ga0226835, IMG submission 163627) | Anaerobic ammonium oxidizing microbial communities from anammox membrane bioreactor (MBR) in UC Berkley, California, United States -... | ecosystem: Engineered > Bioreactor > Anaerobic >...
GATCAGCCTGCGCCGCTGCCGCTCCGACAGTACAATCCGGGATCGTTTCACGTGGTGTTCTCCTCTGCTGAAGACTGGGAGGACACCACGTTTACCAACACAGACCGAATCGCGCAAGCCTATTTAGGCAAGCCGGGGCTCGATCAGCACTCCGGGATTGGCCGCCAGTAGAGTTTGCAGTTCGCTTGAGAAGGAGTTGGCAGCCACAACTGTCTTACGGTAAACACCCAGCCGCAACCCAGGCCGAAGAGTGAGTACTTCCGACACGAGAAGTTCGCGGAAATCGCTAGGATTCTTGTTCGTGAGAACGGCGATCGCGGTGTTTTGAAGCTCGCACAGCCTCGATTTCTTAGCAATGTACCAGAGACCGGGTAAATGAAGATAACGATCCCATTGCTCGTCATCATCCAGAGACTGCGGACGGCCCATTTGCAGATCGACGACTGCAACAGCAAACGGATCAGGCGGTCGCTGCGTGTCGAAACAGCCATCGGCTTCGTCAATGGTTGAGCAGAACGTCACATCCCAGCCAGCCCGCGTCAGGCAATCGCGGTAGCTACGAGTGCGGTATGCCTCATCGTCGATAAACAGCACGCTTCTGTTCAGTGACATGCAAACCTCCAGAAGTGATATTGGCGTTAAGACTCACGTCGCAAGTTGTCGAGGAAAAAGAAGGCGAAAGACAGTTGGATTCTTGGAGTGAACGAGTAGCGCATTGCCTGAATGACTTCGCATAATCTGCCGAACGATAGCCAGGCCCATTCCACTTCCAGCCCTCGTGGCAATTGCTCGACGGGAGCGGTAGTACATTCTGAAGAGATTCGGTACATCTTCATCGTCCACGCCCTGGCCAACGTTCTCGACATCCAGAGCATACCCAGAGCCATCGTCCAGAGTCAACCCAACGATCCGAATAGCCGTCCCTCTATCGCCATACTTGATGGCATTGATCAGCAGGTTGTACAACGCACGCTCAATAAGGTCGCGATCTATGTTCAAAGATGGCAAATCGTCGAGCCCTGAGAATACAATATGCATATCACTGGTTTCGCGAGCAAACGGCGTAAGCATTCGCTTGAGCCTTGCAACTATATCACTCTCGATATTGGTTTTACGCGGACGGACAACCAGCTTCTCCTCGTGCTCCCTAGCCAATCGGTCAATCAACCCCCGCAAGGCGAGAGCAGTCTCCTGGAGGTTGGCGAGACTGTATTTAATATCGGTGGTCATCTGCCCACGAAATTGATATTCTAGCTCATCAACAACGTCACGGATTGTCACGATTGGTGCAGCCATGTCATGCTTCACAATGGATATCGCATCTTCTCTCGCGATGCGTGACTCCAAAGTTCGGAGTACGGGCGTAACCTGATTGATAACATATCGAATTACTTCCAGCTCAACGGTATCGAAGGTCTTGAGCTCGTCCGTAAATTGTGCGGATGGGCGATGCCCACATCGCAACACTCCAAATATTTCTGACTGACTCCCGGGTTCTTTCCAAGGCATGGGAGCAAGCAGCACGGGGCTAGCGACTGAGCGTGGGTCGTTGAGATCGCCATGAATAGGGGTGTTGCCGATGATCTCAGTGTACACCGCTCTCGTCGAGTGCTCGCGGACTTCTGCGGCAGAGCGAAGATCGTATTGACCCTTGCGATAGACCGTCGCCGTCCAGGGTTCATCGTGGTCGGCGAGATCCTTAAGATCATACACTGCCCAGGATTGCTCTGAAAAGGTACGCAGTGGTCGACCATCGCTCAGCCGGACGAGGCCCGTTGTTGCGACGCATCCAATTGACCTGGAAAACGGCAGTCGCCAAAAGATCGAGATTGCCTGGATATTAAGGTGCTCTTTAAGGAGTTGGATTAGGTCGTTTAGAAAATCCCTTCGTACCATCTTTGGGTCGTGCTGAAATCGCGTCAGGTGGACATCGATTAGATCGCTTATTTTTCGCGAAAGATCCACCTGTTGCCCTCTTCGAAGTTTTGTGATTTGTATCGAGGCCAATCTGCCCAAGAGCAACAATGATGTCGTTTGCGGATTATCTGAACGCGGTGTATCGGACGCCGACTCGACTCTGCACCCGTCTGGTACATCACTAAAAGAAGGGAAGTGCAAGCTTATGACCCCGTCAGGGTGGAGTTCGGCGTCCGGTCGCGCATCCGGAAGCATCGGGATTCCGACAACAGAATGTAGCCCCGCGGCCTCTAGCTGTTGGACCGTCGCGCATCGGAACACGTGTTCGCTCCGTGTCTCTTCCCAATATCGAACATCGTGGACACAATGTGGTTGCCGCGTGTAGGAAATGTACGCACAGAGGCTGTCAGGATCACAGTGCGGCACCTCTGTGTAGCCAATGCGCCCAGGCAAAACCTTCATCGCAGCTAGCGAGTACTGTTTTGATAACTTATTGTATAGCCAAAGGCATACCATTGTTGCCTGCGACCATTCGAGAATCGCATTGCAAATCAAGTCATAGGCATCTTCAGCAGTAGACGCACCGGAGCAAAGCAATCGTTCGTATAGGCGTTGCCGTCTACTCCGGTCCTCGTCAAAGTCATTCCGAGACTCTTCATTGGTTGTGTTCACTGGAACGGTCCTCCAGTTTACCTCAGAACTGCCAGAGGCTGCTGGCCCAGGTGAGGCCTGCGCCGAACGCGAGGAACATGACCTTGTCGCCCTCGCGGAGCCGGCCGCTGCGCTTGAGTTCGTCGAGGACGAGGGGGCAGGAGGCCGCGACCGTGTTGCCGAAGCGGTCGATGTTGACGTGGAGTTTCTCGCGTGGGAGGCCGAAGCGTTCGCGCGCGGCCTCGAGGATGCGGGAGTTGGACTGGTGGCAGACGTAGTGGTCGATGTCCTCGGCGGCAAGGCTTGCGCGGCGGAGGGTCTCCTCGATGAGGTTGGGGAAGGTGCCGACGGCGAACTTGAAGACGGCCGGGCCGTGCATCTGGACGACGCCGAGTTTGCGCTCGTCGAACTCGTCGCCAGGCGTCATGTGGCTGCGGTGCGTGGGGACGTAGAGGTGCCTCGCCCCCCCCCCGTCGGAGTGCATCACCTGCGCCAGCAGGCCCTTGGACCCATCGTCGGTGCGACGCAGGACGGCCGCCCCGCCGGCGTCGCCGAAGAGGATCGCCGTCCCGCGGCCCATGGTCGAGTAGTCCGCGTGGCGCGACAGGCAGTCCGCCCCGACCAGCCCGACCGTGCGGAACCCCCCCGAGCGCATCAGCGACTCGGCCACATTCAGCGCATACACGAACCCGGAGCACGCGGCCGAAATGTCAAACGCGGGGATCTGGCCCGCTCCGACCCGGTCCGCGATCATGCAGGCCACGCCCGGCGTCGGCATGTCCGGGGACATCGTGGCCGCCACGATCAGGTCCAGTTCCTCGGGCGCGACCGCCGCATCCGCCATCGCCTTGCGCAGGGCGGCGGTCCCCAGGGGCGCGGTGCCTTCGCCCGCTTCCGGGTCGTGGATGTGGCGCTCGCGGATGCCGGTGCGCTGGACGATCCACTCGTCGGAGGTGTCCATGACCTTTTCGAGGTCGGCGTTGGTCAGCACGCGCGCCGGCACCGCCGAGCCTGTGCCCGCGAAGCGGACGCCGATCGCGGGCTGCGGCCTGGTCATGCGTGCTCCCGTTGCGGCTCGGCCAGGTGGGCGACCTCGTTCAGCCGCGCCACGATCGCCTCGTTCACGTGGCTGGAGACGAAGTCGCGGCAGTTGCGGACCGCGGCACGGATGGTACGCGCCTCGCTCGAGCCGTGCGCGATGAAGAAGCCGCCGTTGACGCCCAGGAGCGGCGCGCCGCCGTACTCGTGGTAGTCGTTCTTGGTGTAGATGCGCTTGACGATCGGCTCGAACTGCATGGCGAGTTCGGGGTCGGCGGAAAGAACCTCGTGGGCGATGGCGGTGAAGAGGCTCTTGGCGAGGCCCTCGGCCATTTTGAGGAGCGTGTTGCCGACGAAGCCGTCGGTGACGATGACGTCGGCGACGCCGTCGAAGAAGTCGCGGCCCTCGACGTAGCCGACGAAGTTCATGCCGGGGGTTTTGCGGAGGAGGTCGCGCGTTTCGCGGACGAGGTCGGAGCCTTTGCCCTCTTCCGCGCCGATGTTCATGACGCCGACGCGCGGGCTGGCGATCCCCAGCACGACGCGGGAGTAGGTCTCCGCCATGAGGCCGTATTGCCAGAGGTGCGAGGGGCGAGGCTCCGGGTTCGCGCCGGCGTCGCAGAGGACGACGGGGCCGTGGAAGGCCGGGATGGTGACGGCGATGCCGGGGCGGTGGACGCCGGGCAGCCGCTTCATGTGCATGATGGCCGCGGAGACGCAGGCGCCGGTGTTGCCGGCCGAGAGAACGACGTCGGCGGGCTGCTCGTGCTTGCGCGAGCCGAGGAGGGCCATCCTGACGATGGAGGACTCGGGCTTGGCCCGCACGGCCTTGGCCGGCGAGTCGCTCATGGTGATGACCTGCTCGGCCGGCTCGATGGCGAGGCGCGGGTCGCGGATGCCGCGTTCGTGCAGGTAGTCCTCGATGATGCGCGGTGGGCCGACGAGGATGAGGAGGTCATCGGGGGCGAGGAGCGGGAGTGCATCCACGCATCCCTTCAGGATGGCGTCGGGCGCGTGATCGCCGCCCATCACGTCGATGGCCAGCCTCATGCTGTCTCTCAGTCTCTGGGCGTCCCGATCCCGAGTTTGGGCACGCGGATGCGCAGGCCCGGACGGACGTAGCCGGACTCGCTGCAGGCCCGGTGGGGGAGTTTGGGCATGCCGCTGAGGGGACAGACGGTCGGGCGCTCGGGGCGCAGGGCGTGGTGCGAACGCCGCCGACGGGATCGGCCATGGCTCTGGCGATGGGTGGGAAGCATGATCGCGACTCCGGGAATCGCCCGACCGGCAGAAAACAGGCCCGCCCGGGGACCGCAACGCTACGCGGAGGGGTGGGGACAGTCAATGCGGGGAGGCCGGAGGCTGGAGGCCGAAGGGGGGAGAGGAGAGGCGGGCGTCTGGCGGGCCGAAGGAGTGCGGCGGACGGGCGGAAGATCAGCGTCGCAGGTCGCCATCCCGATGGCGGCGACCGCTCTCGCCGGAGCCCCGCCGCCTCCGCCCTCCTGCCTCTGCCCTCCCGCCTTCGGCCTCTGGCCTCAGGCCTCCTCCCCCGTCCCCCCCGCCCCGCGATCGGGCGTATACTCTGCCCTGTCGGCGGAGGGCGACCCGCAAAGCCGCCCGCCCCGCTGCCTCCCTAGCTCAATCGGTAGAGCAGCTGACTCTTAATCAGCGGGTTGAAGGTTCGAGTCCTTCGGGGGGCATTTCGTGCGCTCGTGCAGGACGGATGGGCGGTTCTCGATTCCTGCGCGGTGGCGTTGGGAAGTCCGAGCCGTGCAGCCGGGATCGGCTCTGTGATCTCGGTCCTGTGGCGTGCCGATGGGCGTGGCGCGTTGCGCTCAGGGCAGATCGCCGCGGCAAGCCTTGCATGACTCCGGCGTCTGGGCCTCGCCGCGTCGAGGTCAAGCCGGCGGGCCGACGGAGAGACTTGGAGGACGATTCGCGGTCTGGTATGCTCGCCAAAGGCCGGTGGCGCAACAAAGCGCCACTCGGCGGCAGCGGCGTGCGTTGCGTCGCGGGGACGGGAACACCGAGTGCAGAGCCAATTGCGGTGGCACGGCGTGAGAACCTCGGCGCCACCCTGCCGTTGGGAGTCGTCAGCATGCGATTGATCCAGTTCTCCCCCGCTGATGCTGAGCCGATCAGGCTGTTCGCAGCCACGGGTGCGTCCAGTCGGCTCCTTGCTGACGGTGATGGCGAGGCTCATGTGCACTGGCTGCGGTTCGAACCCGGCGGCCAAATCGGCGAACACCCGACTGGTTTCGGTCAGCTGTTCATCGTCCTCGAAGGGTCGGGCTGGGTCGCGGGCGGCGACGGCCGTCGCGTTGAACTCCGCGCGGGTGAGGCCGCGTACTTCGAGCGGGGAGAACGTCACTCCAAGGGTAGCGATCCCGGCATGAAGGTACTCATGGTTCAGATCGCCGACCTCAAACTCTCTGCGTCGGCGGCGGCGGAGCGAAGCTAATGGCGGCGTTGGGCGCCACTCTGCCGCTGGCACGATGCAGCAAGAGGCTCATCACACATGCATCCCACGCTCGAAACCGTCCGGTCCGCATGGCTCGATGAGTTCCGCAAGCAGAAGGCGTGGGCGGAGCACGCGGCGGGGCAGGTGCCGGAGGATCGGCTGCACGTGGCGGTCGCGCCGGGGACGAACCCGGTGTCGGTGATCGTGAAGCACCTGGCCGGGTCGTTGCGGAGCCTGTTCACGGACTTTCTGACCACGGACGGCGAGAAGCCGTGGCGGCATCGGGATGGGGAGTTCGTGGTGGGGCACGAGCCTCGGGAGCGGTTGATGGCGATCTGGGAGGAAGGGTGGTCGGCCGCGCCGGGGGCGGTGGGGTCGCTCACGGAGGCGGACATGGGTCGTGTGGTGACGATCCGGGGTGAGCCGCACACGGTGGCGCAGGCGGTGACGCGAGCGGTGGCGCACTGCGCGTACCACACGGGGCAGATCATGCTGGTGTCGCGGGCGCTGGTGGGGAGCGAGGGGTGGCGGTGGGCGACGATCGCGCCGGGGAAGAGCGAGGAGTTCCGGGAGCAGATGGAGCGGCGGTTCGGGGCGTGAGCGTGATGCGCAAAGAAACAGGCCCGCCGCAGGGACGGCGGGCCTGGGTCGTGTGCCGGGCTGGCGCGATTACGGGAAGATGCCGCGGACGGTGTAGACCTTGCCGATGTGGTCGAGTGCGGCGACGTAGGCGGCGGTTCGCATGTCGCAGGAGAATCGCTGTCGGGCGAGGACGGTCCGGCGTGCGGCCATGACCATGTGTCGGTTGAGTTCCTTGTCGACGGTCTCGGCGTCCCACGACACGCAGGACTTGTTCTGGACCCACTCGAAGTAGGAGACGGTGACGCCGCCGGAGTTGGCGAGGATGGCGGGGATGACCTCGATGCCGCGCTCGCTGAGGACGCGGTCGCCCGCGGGGACGGTGGGGGCGTTGGCGGCCTCGACGACGACCTTGCAGTCGAGCATGCGGGCCTCGCGTTCCTTGATCATCTGCTCGAGCGCGGCGGGGATGAAGACGTCGACGGGTGTCTTGTAGAACTCGTCGGCGGGGACGGCCTGGCCGCCGAGGCGCGGGCTGCCGCCGGACGCGGTGCCCTTGCCGAAGCCGGCGACGCCGCCCTTCTCTGCGACGTGCGCGGCGAGTGCCTCGCAATCGAAGCCCGCGTCGTTGCGGATCGCGCCGGTATGGTCCATGACGGCGACGATCTTGGCGCCGAGTTCGTCGAGGATTCGGCCGGCCCATGAACCGACGTTGCCGAAACCGAGGATGCTGACGCGCATGTCCTTGAGTTCGATGCCGAGTTCGGGGAGCATCTCGATGAGGACGTCGACGACGCCCTGTCCGGTGGCCTTTTCGCGCCCGAGGGAGCCGCCGAACTCGACGGGCTTGCCGGTGACGACGCGGAGTGCGTCGTTGGGGGTGTTGGAGGGCTGGCTCATCATGTAGGTGTCGGCGATCCAGGCCATGTGCTGGGCGTTGGTGCCGACGTCGGGGGCGGGGATGTCGAAGTCCGGGCCGATGAGGTGCATGATGGCGGAGGTGAATCGGCGGGTGATGCGCTCCATCTCGGTGGGTGAGTGGGCGCGTGGGTCGACCTTGACGCCGCCCTTGCCGCCGCCGAAGGGGACGCGCGCGAGTGAGCACTTCATGGTCATGAGGAGGGCGAGGGCCTTGACGTCGTCGAGGTGGACGTCGGGGTGGAACCGGAGGCCGCCCTTGTACGGGCCGAGGGCGTTGTTGTGCTGGACGCGGTAGCCCTTGAAGAGTTTGTGGTGCCCGTCGTCCATGCGGACGGGGAAGTGGACCATGGTCTCGTTCTTGGGCTGGGCGAGGATGATGCGGACGCGGTGTCGGAGGTCGAGGAGTTCAGCGGCGTGGAGCATGGTGTCGACGGTCTGGAGGTAGAGGTTGTCGGGGTCGGTTGGAAAACCGAGTTCGTCGAAGATGGGGTCTCGCTCGGCGGCTGGAGCGGGCTTCGCGGCGGGGGTCGCTGTCTGTGTCATGGGTGCAACGTCCGGGTGTGCCATGCCCCGGTCTCGCCGATGGGAGGGCGAGCCGGTGTTGTCTTCCGACCTTGTCATCGGCGGTCGGCGAGCCGAACATTCCAAACGGCTGCGTGGTGGTCGCTTCGGTGCGACGCCGCGGCCGGATTCCGGCGCCCGCCTGGCGTCGGCGAAGTCTGTACGGTAGGCCTCTCCAAACTCCCCGGAACCGACCGTGATACTCTACGCCGCTGCCGACCTGTTGTGGGCGACCCGGATCAAGGCGACGGGTGATGCGCTGGGGATCGCGTGCCGCCCGGCCCGGAACGGGGAGATGCTTCGGGCGCGGCTGGCGGACTCCGCGGTGCGGGCGTTGATCGTGGACCTGGAGGCGGAGGCCGGCCTGGACCTGATCGCGCTGGCGCGGGCGGAAGGGGGGCCCGGGGTGCGGATCGTGGCGTTCGGGCCGCACGTGCAGAAGGCGAGGCTCCAGGCGGCCCGTGAGGCGGGTGCCGACGAGGTGCTGACGCGGGGAGCGTTCGACCATGCACTCCCGGACCTGCTGCTCGCCTTGGGCGGGGGTGAGGATGCGTCGAGAGGGTCGTAAACGCCTTTCCTTGCCGGTTGCGGCGGGCTACCGTCCTGCTCTCGGTGGTCGGCCCGCTCGGTGATGTCCGCGTGCGCGGAGGCGGTCCCACCTGTCAGCAACAGCCCCAACGGGGCGCGGCGAGGGGCGAAGGCTCTCCGCCGCAGGGTTCGCACCGGCTTTCCGCACGCCGACCGCGGAACGACTGGGCCGATCCGACAATCGAAGGAAGACCATGGTTGACGAAACGCTGATCGCATCGCTTGGCCTGACGGACGCGGAGACGGATCGCCTGCTGGCGGAGGTGCTGGGGAAGTCGCCGGCGGACGCGCACATGGACGCGTTCCTGGTGGACAACCTGGCGGACCTGACTCCGGGGAAGATCATCAAGGGGAAGGTGATCGGGTTCGCGGGCGACGACGTGGTGCTGGAGGTGGGGCTGAAGAGCGAGGGGCTGGTGCCGCGCGAGGAGTTCGGCGACCTGGAGATCAAGCCGGGCGAGACGGTCGACGTTCTGCTCGAGAACATCGAGGGCGACGGCGGGCTGGTGCAGTTGTCGAAGCGCAAGGCGGACCGGATCCTGAACTGGCAGCGGATCATCGACTCGACGAAGGAGGGTGACGTCGTCGAGGGGCAGGTGATGCGGAAGATCAAGGGCGGGCTGCTGGTGGACATCGGTGTGCCGGTGTTCCTGCCGGCGAGCCAGGTGGACATCCGCAGGCCGCACGAGATCGGGGATTTCGTGGGTCGGCGCGTGCGTGCGCAGATCCTGAAGATCGACACCGAGCGGCGGAACATCGTGATCAGCCGTCGGAAGTTGATCGAGGAGGAGCGCGACGCGGCGAAGAAGCGGCTGCTCTCGACGCTCAAGGAGGGCGACATCGTCACCGGCACGGTCAAGAACATCGCCGACTTCGGGGCGTTCGTGGACCTGGGCGGGATCGACGGGCTGCTGCACATCACGGACATGTCGTGGGGGCGGATCAACCACCCGAGCGAACTGCTGAAGATCGACGACAAGATCGAGGTGAAGATACTCAACATCGACATGGAGAAGGAGAAGATCGCGCTCGGCCTGAAGCAGAAAGAGACGTCGCCCTGGGAGGAGATCGAGAAGAAGTACCCGGTCGGGGCGCGGGTCGCGGGCGAGGTCGTCAACATCATGTCCTACGGCGCGTTCGTTCGGCTGGACGACGGGATCGAGGGCCTCGTGCACATCTCCGAGATGTCGTGGACGCGGCGGATCAACCATCCGTCGGAGGTGCTCAACCCGGGCGACAGGCTCGAGGTCGTCATCCTGGACGTGGACAAGAACAAGCAGGAGATCAGCCTCGGGATGAAGCAGACCGAGGTGAACCCGTGGGAACTGGTGGGCGAGAAATACCCGCCGGGGACGATCGTCGAGGGCGCGGTGCGGAACCTGGCGAACTACGGCGCGTTCGTCGAGATCGAGCCGGGGATCGACGGGCTGCTGCACGTCACGGACATGTCGTGGACGAAGAAGGTGACCCACCCGAACGAGGTGGTGAAGAAGGGCGATGTGGTGCGGTGCGTCGTGCTGGACGTGGACCGCGAGAAGCAGCGGATCAGCCTGGGCATCAAGCAGTTGACCGAGGACCCGTGGCTGGAGGCGATCCCGTCCGCGTACAAGCCGGGCATGGTGGTGCGCGGCAAGGTGACGAAGATCACGAACTTCGGCGTGTTCGTCGAACTCGAGGACGACCTCGAGGGCCTCCTGCACATCTCGGAACTGGCGGACCACAAGGTCGAGAACCCGCAGGACGTGGTCAAGGCCGGCGATGAGATCGACGTCAAGATCCTGCGGGTGGATACGGCCGACCGCAAGATCGGACTCTCGCTCAAGCGCGCGCAGTGGGGCGACACGACAGGCGGCGACGATCGCGACGACGGCTCGGGACGCCCCACGCCCAGCCCGAAGCGCGGCGGCATGGACGCCCACGACGCGCTGGGCAGCGACAAGATCCGCATGCCCTGACGCCGGTTCGGACGGCCTGGAACCCTTCGCCCCGGGACCGATGCTCGGGGCGTTTTCTTTGGCCCTCGGGAGCGCGCGAAAAACACCCCGGGGGTTGAATCCCCGGGGCTTCTCTCTCTGCCTCCCGGGCCGGCGTCGCTCAACTAGACTGGCGCACGGCCGATCGCCCTAGCACAGGGCGAGGAAACTGAGCAGCGCCAGCAGGGCAACGCGGCGCTGGTTGGGTGTGATCGTGAGAAGAGACTTCAAGGCCCGTTCTCCCGGTGTCGATCCGCCACTCACGCTTCAACGCGCGTGCCGGGAGGGTGTGCGCCGTGCCCGACACCGATTGCAGCCCGCCGGCGGCATCCAGTCGCCCGATAACGCCCGGAAGGGGTGGCGAGTGTTGACGCTGCGCAACGCGGCCCGTGGCGTGATTGCAGCGTTGTGCGTGGCGGTGCACGCCGTCGCCGCGGCCCAGGCCGCGGGTCAGGGCCTGCGGGAGCCGACGCCCGCGGAGGCGATGCGGGCGTTCCAGCAGGTCGAATCGTGGTTCGCCGCGTGGGACGCGCCGGAACGTGGAGCGGTCGAGCGGGGCCTGGAAAGGCCCGGCCCCGAAGGAGCGGAAGTGACCCCCGCGGGGGGGGCGTGCGTGACGGTGCGGCTCGGGGGGGCGGTGCTGGCCCGCGAGTCTTCGCTGGATCCGGGCGGTGATGGGGTCGCGCGGGCGGCGTCTGCGGCCGTGGCCTCCGTCGAAGAGCGGATGTCGGTGGTGCGTGACGCGACGTGGCGTGAGCGGATGGTCGCGCTGGCGCCGACGCTGGAACTGACGCTCGAACTCGCGGGTCCGCTGGTGCCGCTGACGGACGAGGAACTGGCGCATCCGTCGTCGATGCTCTCGCCGGGGCTGCACGGCGTGGCGGTCCGGGTGGGCGAGTCGTGGCTGGCGACGTTCCCGGCGGAGATGCTCGCGTCGGGCGCGCCGTTCGAGATCGAACTGTCGTCGCTCGTGGCGCGGGCGGTCGGCGATCCGCAACTCGGGGCGCGCTCGCCGGCGGACCTCGCACGCACGGAGAGCGCGGTGTTCTACCGCTTCCGCACGGTTCACCTCGCGCACCCGGCCAGGGGGGAGCCGCCGGTGTTCCTGTACCGCGGCGCGAGGCTGGTCGATCGGTCCTCGCTCGGCACGCGCGACCTGCGGGACCTGGCGGATCGCTACGCGGACCACCTGATGGCCCGGCGATGGCGCGACCCAGGGCGGTACGGGATGGTGGGGATGCTGCTGCCGGTGGCTGGACGGGCGGAGCCGCCGTTCGCGCCGCCGCTGCAGCAGGGGCTGGTGGCCTTCGCGCTCGCGGAGTACGCGGGCGGGGCGGGGCCGGACCGCGCCGAGCGGGCACGGTCGTTCGCGTTGTCGCTGCTTGCCGACCTGGCCGTGGTCGAGCCTGGGGAGGCCGACCCGCTCCGCGACGCGGGGGCGGTGGCGATGCTGTGGGCGGCGGCGCATCGTCTTGATGCGCGCGCGCACGGGGGCGCCGAGGTGCGGGCGTTCGTTGATGCGCTGGACGCGGCGATGGTCGAGTTGGACGGGGCGGCGCTCGGCACTCCGCCATCGGCACGGGACGCGGTGGTGATCTGGGCGCGGGCGATCCGAGCCGGGGCGGGCCTGGCGGACGGGCAGGCGGTGGAGCGCGACCTGCGGGCTGTCTACGCGGCGACCGACCCCGCGAGCATGGTGTCGCTCCTGCCGTGGCTGGGGTGGGCGGAAATGGCGCTGCACCCGTGGGGGGAGATACCGGCCGCGCAGGCGTTGTGGGGCGTCCGCGACCTGGTGTGGGAGCATCAACTCACGGATCGCGACGCGACGGCGGACTCGCTGGACCTGGTGGGGGGCGTGGTGTTCACACGGTCGGAGAACCCGCTGCCGACCTGGCACACGGTGCGCGTGCTCCCGTTCATGGCGTCGATGCTGGCGGACGGGCGGCTGACGGAGACCGAGCGGGTGCTGCCGGAACTGTCGCGGCTGCTGGCGTCGTTGCGGTTCGTGCGGCAGTTGACGGCGGACGAGGCGGTGTGCCACTTGTACGCGGATCGTGAGCGTGCGGCGTTCGGGGTACGGAGCGCGCCGTGGGACCAGCGGATGCCGCCGGAGGCGACGGCGCTGGCGTTGCTGACGCTGACGGAGGCGTTCCGTGCCCTCGAAGCCCGCGAGGAAGGGTCGCCCTGACGCTCCCTCGGAGGCCGATTTCGAGGTTGCGCGGGGCCGTCTGGAACGAGAAACGGCGGGCGATTTTGCCTATGATTTCCGGTCCATACCGGCGCGTTCCGACCGCACCCCGCGCCGGCCCGTGAGACCCCCCGAATGGCCGACGACACCACCGCTTCTCTCCCGCCCGACGAGACCCCTCCGGGCGGGCACGACGCCGGCAACGTGGTCGAGTTGCAGATCGAGGACGAACTGCGCGACTCGTACCTGACGTACGCGATGAGCACGATCATGGACCGGGCGCTGCCCGACGTCCGCGACGGGCTGAAGCCGAGCCAGAGGCGGATTCTGGTCGCGATGAACGACCTGAACCTGCGCCCCGGGCGCAAGCACCTGAAGTGCGCGAAGATCTGCGGCGACACGAGCGGGAACTACCACCCGCACGGCGAGTCGGTGATCTATCCGACCATGGTGGGGATGGCGCAGCGGTGGCGGATGCGCGTGCCGCTGGTCGATCCGCAGGGGAACTTCGGCTCGATCGACGGGGATCCTCCCGCGGCGATGCGGTACACCGAGGCGCGGATGACGCACGCTGCGGTGGACATGCTCGCGGACATCAAACTGGACACGGTGGACTTCCAGCCGAACTACGACGACCGGCTGCAGGAGCCGCTGGTGCTTCCGGCGCGGTTCCCGAACCTGCTGATCAACGGGGGGATGGGGATCGCGGTGGGGATGGCGACGAGCCTGCCGCCGCACAACCCGACGGAGATCTTCGACGCGATCACGCGGGTGATCGACAACCCGGAGATCACGCTGCGCGAGTTGATGCAGGACGAGACGGACGCCGAAGGGAAGGTGACGCGGCTGGGGGTGAAGGGGCCCGACTTCCCGACCGGGGGCGTGATCCACGGGCGGTCGGGGATCGTGGAGGGGTACGACACGGGTCGCGGGCGGCTGGTGCTGCGCGGGCGCACGCACGTCGAGGAGGTCGGGCGCGGCGACCGGGAAGTGCTGGTGATCGACGAGATCCCGTACTCGCTGATGCAGAACACGCTCGTGGAGCGGATCGTGGAGGCGATCCGGGACGAGCGGATCAAGGACGTGGCGGACGTGCGCAACGAGTCGGGGCGCGAGGCGCAGACGCGGATCGTGATCGAGTTGAAGAAGGGCGCGGACCCTCGCGTGGTCGAGAACCAGTTGTTCCAGTTCACGCCGCTGCAGCAGACGTTCAGCATCATGAACATCGCGCTGGTGAACCGCCAGCCTCGGACGCTGGGATTGCGGGAGTTGATCGACTGCTACGTGCGGCACCGGGTGGACGTGGTCCGTCGGCGGACGATGCACCTGCTGCGCGAGGCGAAGAAGAAGGCCCACGTGCTCGAGGGGCTGATCTTCGCGGTGTGCGACGTGGACGAGGTGATCCGGCTGATCCGGGCGTCGCGGACGAGGGAGGAGGCGATCGCCGCGCTGATGGCCCGGCGCTTCCGCATCCCGGCCGGGCACCCGTACGCGCCGAAGATCCCGGCGCGCCTCGCGGAACTGTCCGAGCGGAGCGGGTCCGCGGGCGTGGCGCTGACGCGGGTGCAGGCGGACGCGATCGGCGCGCTGCGGCTGATCCAGTTGGTGGGGCTGGAGATCGAGCGCCTGGTGGGCGACTACCGCGCGCTGGTCGAGGAGATCGAGGGGTACGAGGCGATCCTGGCCGACGAGCAGCGCGTGCTGGACATCATCAAGGCGGACTGCGAGGAGATGAAGGCCCGCTACCGCGCGGAGCGGCGGACGGCGATCGAGGACGCCGAGGGCGATATCAACATCGAGGCCCTGATCCAGGTCGAGGACATGGCGGTCACGATCTCGCACCACGGGTACGCCAAGCGCGTGCCGCTGAGCACGTACCGCTCGCAGGGGCGCGGCGGGGTGGGGGTGCGGGCCTCGGACTTCCGCGACGAGGACTTCATCGAGCACCTGTTCGTGGCGAGCACGCACGATGACCTGCTGTGCTTCACGGACACGGGGCGCGTGTTCAGGCTGAAGGTGTACGAGTTGCCCGAGATGTCGCGGACGAGCAAGGGTCGGGCGATCGTGAACCTGCTGGACCTGCGCGGGGGGGAGCGCACCTGCGCGTACCTGGCGATCAGCAGTTTCGAGGCGGGGAGCAACTACCTGACGTTCATCTCGCGCGGCGGGATCATCAAGCGCACGCCGTTGAAGGCGTACGCGAACGTGAACCGCGCGGGCATCATCGCGGTGGGGCTGAAGGAGGGCGACTCGCTGCTTGACGTCCTGCTGACGGCCGGGTCCGACGACCTGATCCTTGTGACGGCGCACGGGATGGCGATCCGGTTCAACGAGGATGACGCGCGGGACATGGGGCGGCAGGCCGCGGGGGTGAAGGGGATCGAACTGGGCGAGGGCGACGCGGTGATCGGGGCGGTGCGCGTGCCGATGGTCCCGGATGCCGAGGGCGACCTGATGACGGACGCGGCGTATCTGGAGCGCGGGCTGGCGCTGCTGACGGTGACGGAGAACGGGTACGGGAAGCGGACCTCGGTCGATGAGTACCGGGTGCAGCCCGAGACCGGCAAGCCGCGGTCGCAGTCCCGCGGGGGGAAGGGGCGCGTGGACATCCGGACGTCGGCCCGCAACGGACCGTCGGTGGCGGCGGTCGGCGTCTGCGAGGGGGACGACGTGGCGGTCATCACGCGGGGCGGGCTGCTGGTGCGGATGCCGGCGGCGTCGATCTCGATGATCGGGCGTGGGACGCAGGGGGTGCGGGTCGTCAGCCTGAAGGCGGGGGACGCGGTCGTGGCGGTGGAACGCGTCGAGGAGGGTGACGGGGAGGAGACCCCGGCCTGAACGGGCGGGGTTGATCCGGTACACTGGGGGCCATGCCCATCGACTGGTCGGACAGCATCGTCGTCGCGGAACTGGCCGACGAGCCCGCGCTCTCGGACGAGTTCAACGCGCTCTTCGAGCGGCTGGGGGACGCGCCGCCCGACAAGATGCCGCACGTTGTGCTGAACTTCGCGAACGTGACGTACGTGAACAGTTCGAACCTGGCGCAGTTGCTCCGGCTGCGGAAGATGCTGGCGGACGCGGGGCGTTCGCTGCGGGTGTGCTCGGTGACGGACGAGGTGTGGTCGGTGCTGATGGTGACCGGTCTGGACAAGGTGTTCAAGTTCGCGCCGGACCCGCTGACCGCGCTGGCGGGGCTGCAACTGGAGGACGCGGAGGAGTGATCGCTCGCAACCTCCGGGTTCCCGACTCCTACACTCCAATCCCATGCCTGAGCCAGCCCACGCCCCGCCCGTCGCCGAACTGATCGGCGTGCGGAAGACCTACTACAAGCCGGACGGCTCGATCATGGTCGAGGCGCTCAGGGGCGTGGACCTGACGATCCGGCGCGGCGAGTATGTGGCGATCATGGGGGCGTCGGGGTCGGGGAAGTCCACGCTGATGAACGTGCTGGGGTGCTTGGACCAGCCGACGGAGGGGCGGTACCACCTCGCGGGCAAGGACGTCCAGAGCATGACCGACGAGGAACTCTCGGACTTCCGGGGGCGGACGGTCGGGTTCATCTTCCAGGCGTTCAATCTGATCCCGCAGTTGACGCTGGAGGACAACGTGGAGGTGCCGCTGGTGTATCAGCGGGTGCCGAAGGCGGATCGGCGTCGGCGGGCGCTGGAGGCGATGGCGCTGGTGGGGCTGGCGGACCGCGTGGGGCACAGGCCGCGCGAACTCTCGGGCGGGCAGCAGCAGCGTGCGGCGATCGCGCGGGCGCTGGTGACGCGCCCGGTGATCCTGATGGCGGACGAGCCGACGGGGAACCTGGACTCGGCGACGGGCGAGGCGATCCTGCGGGTCTTCGAGGACCTGCACGCGCAGGGGATGACGATCATCATGGTCACGCACGACGACAACATCGCCGACCGCTGCGAACGGATCGTGCGGCTGAAGGACGGGCTGGTCGAGACGGACACGGTGCTGCGGAACCGTTCGGCCGTGCCCGCGTGACCGCGCCGGCGCAGCGCAGGAAGACTTGAACGCGAAGGGCGCGAAGGGGGGGAAGGCGCGGGATGCGTTCGTCGCGATCGGCGCGGCCAGCAGGGCGTTGGTCAGGCGGCTGCGCGGCGTTCTACGGCGGCGGTGTCGGTTCGGCGGATGGCGAGGGCGGTGACGTCGTCGCGCTGGTGGAGCGATCCGGACTGAGCGTCGAGCAGGCCGGTGAGTTCCAGTAGGGCCGCGCCGACGCTGCCGGTCGCCTCGGCGCGGTTGCCGAGGCTGCCGAGGTGGCGGAGGTAGGCGGAGGTGGGCTTGCCGAGCGATCGGCGGTCGCCGCCGGTGGGGAAGGCGGTCTCGAAGCCGTCGCTGTAGATCAGGAGGGTCTCGCCGGGGGCGAGGCGGAAGCGTGACTGCTCGAACTCGGCGGCCTCGAAGACGCCGAGGAGCGGGCCGTCGGCGGGGATGCGGTCGACGGCACCGGCGCGGAGTCGCAGGGGCGAGGGGTGGCCGGCGACTGAGGCGGCGACCTCCCAGGTCTCGGCATCGACGACGCCAATGACGGCGGTGGCGAACTGGAACGAGCCTGCGCCCGCGCCGCAGAGGTCGCGGTTGAGTCGGCGCATGGCCTCGGCGGGATCGACGTTGCCGCTCGGCCTGGCGTCGTCGAGTGTGCGCCGGAGCGAGCGGCTGATGATCATGGTGAGGAGAGCGGCGGGGACACCGTGTCCAACCGCATCGGCGAGCAGGAAGGCGACGCGTCGCTCGCCGAGGCGGACGCAGTCATAGACATCGCCGCTGACGAATCCGGCGGGACGGAAGAGGACGCCGAAGTCCAGCCCCTCGACGCGGGGCAGTTCGCGCGGCATAAGTTCGCGCTGAACGGAGGAGGCGAGGTTGAGTTCCTCGTGGAGTTGGGCCATCTGCCCGCTGAGGCCGCCGTGGGCGGCGCGGGTGAGGTTCAGTTCGCGTGCGAGGCGCTCGATCATGCACTCGCGCTGGCAGAGGGCGTGGAGTGCGGCGGCGAGGGTCGCGGGGCTGGTGTCCCAGGATTCGATGAGGACGCCCTCGGCTTCGAGGTCGCGTGCCGAGTCGGCCGCGCTTCCCGGGAGCAGGATCAGCCCGGCCGTCCGCGCTGCGATCAGGTCGTCGATGAGGCGGGCGACATCGGCGCGCCCCTCGCTGTCACCGAGCGCAGCGACGGCGAGTTGGGCGACGGGTCGCTCGACGAGCGCCTCGGGGAGGTGCTCGAACTCGACGAGCACAAGGTTGGGCTTGCGACCCTGGCGGGGCCATGCGGCGACGATCGAGGCGCCGAGTTGTTCCCGGACCTTCGGGGGGACTGCGGGCGAGGCGACGAGGAGAATCCGTTGCTGGCGCATGTCGGTCGACCTCCGGCGCACGGCCGCGCACGGCGCGCCGCTGCGCCGCCCGGGCCGACCCCTGATCGACTATCGGTCTATTTCGCCCGAGCCTTCAGCTTGGCGGTGTCGAGGGCGATGCGGTCGCCGGCCTTGAGTTCGAGGGATTCGAGCGTGCCCCCGGCGAGTTCGATGACGAACTGGGAGTCGAATCGGCTGGAGTAGCGTTTGAGGCGTTCTTCGTACTGCCAGTCGGACTCGCCCTCGCGGCGCGGCTCCTCGGCCTCCATGTGGTGCGTGGCGACGACGCGGCCGCTGGGGTCGAGGAAGATGATGTCGATGGAGATGGGGCAGTCGCGCATGACGAAGGAACGCTTGGCGGCGGTGGGGAAGACGAAGAGCATCCCGCCGTCAGGCTCGATGAACTCGCGTCCGCCGAGGCCCTTCATGCGCGTCGGCTCATCGGCGGCGAGTTCGAGGTGGAACCACCGGCCCGCGATCTGGACGCTCTCGACGTTCGCGCTGACGGCCTTGTCGGAGCAGGAGGCGAGGGTCATGCCGAGCGTACAGAGCGCGAGGATCATCCCTCCGATGCGACTCATCCTTCCAGGAGCCATCGTTCGTCCTCCGGGCGCATGACCACCGCCGACCTGGGCATCGTAGCAAGATCGAGGCGATCGCTGAACTCGCGGGCGTTGATTTCGTCGGCCTCGATGCCGCACCAGCGGGCGAGGAGGCCGACGACGCGCTCGGGCCGCACGCTCCTCGCTCGGTAGGTGTCCAGGCGCGTGTCCCCATGGCGCTTGGCGAGGCGGCGGCCGTCCGGGCCGACGACGAGCGGGAAGTGGCAGTACCGCGGCTCGGGGGTGAAGGCGAGGGCGCGGTACAGGAGGAGTTGGCGAGCGGCGGAGTCGAGCAGGTCGTCGCCGCGGATGACGTCGGTGACGCCCTGACGGTGGTCGTCCACGACGACGGCGAGTTGGTAGGCGGGTTGGGCTCGCTTCGTCCAGACCACGAAGTCGCCGATGGTGTCGGCCGGCGAGCGCGACTGCGGCCCGGCGAAGGCGTCATCGAAGCGGACGACGCCGGCCGAACCGATGGGCACGGCGAAGCGCCAGTTGCTGGTGCGCTCGTCGAACTCGCGCGGCGCAAGGGGGGGGCGACGCTCGGGGGGGAAGCGCGCCTCACGACCGACCGGAAGCGGGGCGGCCGCCTCGTCGGCGATGCTCGAAGGTTCGTCGTGGGGAGCGGAGGCGGCGGCCTCGATCTCGGCCCGGCTCAGGTCGCACGGGTAGACGAGCCCCGCCCGGGCGAGGCGGCGCATAGCCTCGACGTGCGGTTCGAGGTCGTGCGATTGCACGATCGGCCCATCGTCCCAGTCGATGCCGAGCCATTCGAGCAGGGCGACGCAGGACTCGACCGCGCCGGGCTTGACGCGAGGGCCGTCGAGGTCCTCGATGCGCAGGATGATCCGCCAGCCGGCGCGGCGTGCGATGGCCCAGGTGAGGAGGAAGGTGCGGGCGTTGCCGAGGTGGAGCGCGCCTGTGGGGGAAGGAGCGAGCCGCGAGACGCGTGGGGCGTGCGGGGATACGGGGCTTTCTCGGGTCTCGTCGCTCACGGGCCGGGCATGGTAGACTGGTGCACCGGGCCATCGAACCGCGAGGGGAGCGCCGCGTGACGACGAAACTGAGCGAATCGGAGATTCAGGCGGCCCTCGCCGAGACGCCGGAGTGGACGGAGGTCAGCGGGGCGATCCAGCGCACCTACGACTTCACGGACTTCGTGCGGGCGATGCGGTTCGTGAACAAGGTGGCGGAGTACGCCGAGAAAGCGCAGCACCATCCGGACATCCTGGTGCGGTACAACAAGGTGACGATCTCGGTGAGCACGCACGACGCGGGGGGGATCACGGGGAAGGACTTCGCGCTGGCGAAGGCCGTGGACGCGATGGCGCGCTGATGGGATGGGGCGCGATTCGACAGGCCTGAAATGGCCCCGCTCCGTCGGTCGAGCGCTCGAGCGTTATCGCAGTTCGACGGACCAGTAGGCCTCGTCGAGGAAGGCCTTCCACGACGCGTACTTCTCGCTCCCGAGCCGGAGCGAGATCATGGGGTTGCGCTTGGGGCGCACGGCGGGCTTGACGAGGCGCATGTGGGCCTGCTCGGGGGTTCGCCCGCCCTTGCGGGCGTTGCAGGGGACGCAGGCGCAGACAAGGTTCTCCCACGTGTCGCCGCCGCCCTGGGCACGGGGGACGACGTGGTCGATGGTCAGTTCGCTGGTCGGGAAGAACGCCCCGCAGTACTGGCAGCGGTTGCGGTCGCGCGCGAAGAGGTTGCGCCGGTTGAGTTTGACCTGCTGCACGGGGAGCCGGTCGTAGCCGAGCAGGCGGATGATGCGCGGGACGGCCAGGTCGCAGCGGACGGTGCGCACCCAGTCGTGCTTGGCAGGCTCGAACTCGCGCTGGAGTTCGGCGATCTCGGCCCAGGTGGCGAAGTCGTAGTTGAGGTACTTGCCGTTCTCGACGTGGATGACCTCGGCGTGGTTGCGGAAGAGCAGCGCGAACGCCCGGCGTGCCGAGACGACGCGGACCGCGACATAGAGGCGGTTCAGCACCAGCACCTTGGCCGACATGCCCTCGTTCCGGGGCAGGCAGAGCGATACCCCCGGGGGCAGCCCGTCCTCGGAAAGGCCGTCCGCTTCGTTCAGCGGAATCCCGACAGATTGGTCCAGGTACCGGCTCATGCTCCCTCGGGCGGCCAGACCCCCTCCGCCGCCCCATTGTCATAGTAGGTTTTCCACCGCCGATCAACACTTTCGGGGCGTCAGTGGCGGAATCTCCTCAATCCGGTCGTGACGCAGGTCACGCCCCTTTCCTGGCAGAGCGAGAACGTTTCGGCATCGCGTTTGGAGCCGCCGGGGTGGACGATCATGGCGACGCCGGCGTCGATGAGGGCCTGTGGGCCGTCCGGGAACGGGAAGAAGGCGTCGCTTGCGGCGATCGCGCCCCGGGCGAGGACGCCGGCCTTCTCGACGGCGATGCGGCAGGAGGCGAGGCGGTCCATCTGCCCAGCGCCCGCGCCGAAGAGTCGCACGCCCCCCCCCTCGGGGGCGGGTCCGCCGATGGCGACGGCGTTGCTCGACAGGGCGCGGACGATCGCTTCGAGGGCGCGCGCCGCCGCGAGTTGATCCGGGATCGGGGCCGGGCCTGCGGCGTGGGTCCACGCCGCGGGGTCGCCGGCGCGGTCGTCGCGTTGCTGCACGAGCAGGCCCCCGGCGATGGTGCGCGCCTCGAGCGTGCCGACGGGACGAACGCCGCCGCCGGTGCGGAGCAGGCGCAGGTTCTTCCAGCGTTCTCGGAGGCGTTCGAGCGCGGCCCACTCGAAGGACGGGGCGACGACGACCTCGAAGAAGGCGTCCTCGGCGCAGAGGCGTTCGGCGGCGGGGGCGTCGACCTCCGCGCTGAGGGCGACGATGCCGCCGTAGCCCGCGAGTGGGTCGCCGGCGATGGCGAGTTCGACGGCGCGCGTTGCGTCGTCGGCGAGAGCCGCGCCGCACGGGTTGGTGTGCTTCACAACGCACGCGCCGATGCGGTCGGTATCGCACGCCGCGAGCATGAGGGCGAGGTCGAGCGCAGCGGCGGCGTCGAGCAGGTTGTTGTAACTGAGCGGCTTGCCGTGCAGTTGCTCTGCGGTGACGACGGAGGGGCCGGTCCAGGCGGGTAGGGCGTATGCGGCGGCGGCCTGGTGTGGGTTTTCGCCGTAGCGGAGTTCCGCGCGGCGCTCGTAGGCGAGGCGGAGGCGGGCTGGGAACCGCTCGCCCCCCGTGCCTAGCAGGTAGGCGGCGATGGCGGCGTCGTAGGTGCTCGTGTGGGCGAACGCGGCGGCGGCCAGGTCGGCGCGCAGCGCGCGGGTGGTCGCGCCCCCCGAGCGTTCAACCTCTTCGAGGACGCGAGCATAGTCGGCGGGGTCGGTGACGACGGCGACCCACTCGTGGTTCTTGGCCGCGGAACGCACCATGGCAGGGCCGCCGATGTCGATCTGCTCGACGGCTTCGTCGCGCGCGACGCCGGGCCTGGCGATGGTGCGCTCGAAGGGGTAGAGGTTGACGCAGACGAGGTCGATGGCGCCGATGGCGTGGGTGCGCATGGCTTGGGCGTGGTCTGCGTGATCGCGCAGAGCGAGGATGCCGCCGTGGACGGCGGGGTGGAGGGTCTTGACCCGGCCGTCCATCATCTCGGGGAAGCCGGTGACCCGCTCGACCGAGGTGACGGCCAGGCCGGCGTCGGCGAGCGTGCGCGCGGTGCCGCCGGTGGAGATGAGTTCGACGCCGCGCGCCGCGAGCGCTTGTGCGAACTCGACGATGCCGGTCTTGTCGCTGACGGAGAGCAGCGCGCGACGGATCGGGACGAGGTCGGGCATCGAGCGGATGATACGGGGGGCGGTTCAGGAGCGCGGGACGAACTTGGCGACGACGCCCTGGGGGCTGACGGCGTAGAGGTTGCCGTCCACGAAGGCGTCCGGCATGAGGATCGCGACGCCGGGGAGGGCGGCTCGCTCGATCACGTCGCCGGTCTCGGCGTCGAGGGTGAAGGCTTCGCGGCCGTTGAAGACGAGGAGGCGCCCGCTGCGCACACCGATGACGGTTCCGGTGACGCCGGCGGCGCCCCAGCGTTCAGCGCCGGTGGCGGCGTCGAGGGCGAGCAGGCCGCGGTCATCGGTTCCGACGTAGACGACGCCCTGGTGGTGGGTGGGTTGCTGTCGAAGGGGGCGCGCGGTTCGGACGCGCCATGCGAGTTCGCCGCCGCGGGCGTGGAAGGCGTAGACGGACTGGTCGAGGCTTGCGATGAACATGGTGGAGCCGTCGGAGGCGGGGGTCGCGTCGCATCCGGCGAAGATGCGGGCGCGTCCGAGCAGGCTGCCGGAGGCGGCGTCGAGGAAGGCGACGTTGCCGGAGCGTGAGACGAGGCCGACGGCGTCGCCGATGAGGACGGGGTCGGTGTCGATGGGGTCGCCCATCCCGAACGCCCATGCACGGACGGGCGCGCCGAGGAGGTAGGCGGAGGCCTCGCCGGCGGGGGTGCCGTTGATGATGAGGCCCTCGGCGAGGACGGGGCGCGTGCTGGCGACCTTGGCGAGGGGCTTGCGTTCGAGGAGGTTTCCGGTCGTTACGTCCACGGCGAAGAGTTCGGACTCGCTGGAGACGACGACGCGCGAACCGTCGCGGACGTGGCCGAGGAAGCGGGTGAGCGGGGTGGCGAGTTCGTTCGCGTTCCGCACCGCGCCGGTGTCGGCTTCGAGGACGCTGAGGACGCTGCCGGACTCGTGGACGAGGACGATGTCGTCGTAGGGGGTGAGGTGTGTGACGCGCTGGCGTGGACCGACGTGGGCGAAGCCGCGCCAGTCGAGGCGGTAGCCGAGGCGTGCCCAGTCGTCGTGGTTGACCTGGAAGGCACGGCGGCGGGCCTCGATGGTGGATGCGCCGCGGGAGCGGGCGGAGGTAGCGCTGGTCGTCGAGGCGGACGCGCCTTCGTCGCTGGTGCAGCCCGTTGTGCCGCCGAGGGATGCGAGCGTCAGCAGGCCCCCCAGCCCGACCGACAGAGCCATCCGGGCCGTTCGCTTCCGATCGCCACGCTGTGCCATCCGCATCAGCCTCCCGGGTGTCCGAGGGTGGGGGGGTCAGGGGGCAGCCGGCTTGTGCCGATCAGGGCGATCGTCCGCCCTGGCCCCGTCCGCAGGGATCGGCAGTATCCGGCCTGCCCCCGCTTTGGTCAAGCGTAGGCCGGGCTGGGGCGGTTGCCGGTTTGGGTCTCTAGGCTGTGGGCGTGTTCACGGGCATCGTGCAGGCTGTCGGGCGGGTGGACTCCCTGACGCCGATCGCGGCGGGGCTTCGGCTGCGGATCGATCCGCAGGGCTGGGCGCATCGGCCGGAGCCGGGCGAGTCGATCGCGGTGAACGGGGTCTGTCTGACCTGCCACGCGCGCCCGGACGACTTGCCGATGCTGGTCTTCGACGCGGTGCCGGAGACGCTGACGCGGACGACGCTGGGCACGCTGGGGGTGGGTTCGAGGGTGAACCTGGAGCGCTCGCTGCGGGCGGATTCGCTGTTGAGCGGGCACCTGGTGCAGGGACACGTCGATGCGCTGGGGATGGTGGAGCGCATCGTGCGCGAGCCGGAGTGGCGGGTGCGGATCCGTACGCCGGGGTCCCTCATGCCGCTGGTCGTGCCGAAGGGATCGATCGCGGTGGACGGCGTGTCGCTGACGATCGCATCCTCGGACCCAGCACGATCTGCGTTCGAGGTGGCGTTGATTCCGACGACGCTGGAGCGGACGACGCTGAGCGGGCTGGTCGAGGGCGCGCACGTCAATCTTGAGACCGACATCGTGGCGCGGACGGTGCTCCATGCGCTGGCGCACTACCAAGCGTCGAAGTGAAATGGGAATGCCGGCGCACCCTTGTGGGGGTGCGCCGGCGGGGCGAGCGGAGCGTCTCTCTCGTGTGGCCCTGTCGCTTCAGGTGGAGCGGCGGCATCGGGGCGCGGCCAGCAGGGCGGCGCTGAAGAGGGCGAGGGTGGCGGGGCCTGGGACGACGTTGAAGCGGTCGAAGGCGTCGAGCCTGCGGGTGAAGTAGTCGTCGGCGTCGTAGTCGGCCACGAGCCAGTAGGAGCCCATGTCGCCGAGGGATGGGAGGGCGTGGTCGAAGAGTTCGCCCTCGCTGTTCATGGGAGCGAGCGAGAGTACCTGCCCCTGGAGCGAGAGCGGGAGGTTACGGTCGGGGCGCGCGGTGAGGAGCATGAGGGGGACGCCGGCGTCGGGGAGGAAGTTGAGCATGGACTCGATGACGAGGGGCTTGCCCATGGCGTAGTTGGTCCTCTCCAGTTCGACGGTCTGGATGAAGTTGTCGAGAAGGATGCGCTGGGTTTTGGTGGTCTTGTTGCCGGAGTAGTCCTCGACGGTGATGGTGACGTCGTAGAAGTCGTCGGGGAAGAGGGCGTTGGCGTTCTTAGCGGCGTCGTTGGCGTTGCCCTTGTCGCTGGGGGTGTTCCACTTCATCCCCTCGCCCTTCTTCACGTTGGAGTTCCAGTAGAGCGCCATGTTCTCCTTCTTGACGACGCCGGTGCCGTCGGCGTTGGTGACGGTGAAGCAGTGAACGAGGTCGCTGTTCTTGGCGGTGCCGTCGTTCGAGTTCGCTCTCATGTCGTTTGAGAAGAGGGCGCGGACGAGTTCGTGGTTGCGGAAGGCGTCGTAGTCCTGGGACGCACCGAGGAACGTGCCGCGGAAGTCGACGGTGGTGACCGCGCCGGTGTCCGCGCCGGCGGTGACGCCCTTGGCCTGGAACCCGATCTTGCGGACGCCGATGTATCGTCCGTCCTTGTGCCACCGATCCCACGCGGAGGCGACGATGTCGAAGTCGGCGGCGCCGTCGTGGTCTTCCTTGCCGTCCTTGATGCTTCGGGTAGCGGCGCGGGCGCCGACGATGCGTGCATCCTTGCCGGGTCCGCCGGGCACCTGAAGGAAGAAGTAGTCGTTGTCATTGCGTTCGATCTCGGTGCGCGCTCCTTCGGAGCCGCCCAGCGTGCCGAGACGATCGTGGGCGGCGACGCGGAACCTGATGGCGCCGACGGAGGGCGTGTACTTGTCCTCGTTGCCCTTGGGGGGCGTGACGTGGGCGAGCAGGTCGTCCGCGGGCTTGCCGAGGCCGACGCCGCCGTAGGAGTCCTTGCCGCTGGCCCAATCGAAGTGGAGGTGGGCGGGATGTCCGGTGCCCTTGCGGACCTTGCCGAGGGCGGTGCCGGAGGCGATCTTGTCGCCGAGCTTGAGGTCCTTGTGCGGCTCGACATGGACGAGGTTGAAGGTCTGGCCGTAGTCGCCGGTCTTGTTCTCGGTGAGGACGAGCCAGGAGTTGTAGCCGTCCGACTTCAACTCACGGACGTAGTAGGGACTCCTGAACAACCAAGTTGAGGATGGCGGATCGGGTGGTTGGGCGTCGATGCGGTCATGTCGATGCGAGTTTGGCCTTCTGGATGAGCCCGATCCGGGGTGCCGCGATCGTCGGCTCATCGC
>Ga0226835_1000764_pt1 | contig 26231 bp, 11 predicted proteins | sample LAC_MetaG_1_FD_163627 | JGI IMG/M metagenome (GOLD analysis project Ga0226835, IMG submission 163627) | Anaerobic ammonium oxidizing microbial communities from anammox membrane bioreactor (MBR) in UC Berkley, California, United States -... | ecosystem: Engineered > Bioreactor > Anaerobic >...
ATGCCGGTTTCCTTGGCATGGCCTGCCATCCAGTGGAGGATAGTGGAAGCCGGGGTCATGGGATAAGCGGAATAGAATTTGCAGCCGGCTGCATAAGCACCGAGAGCGATGGCCTCGTTGCCGGTGATGAAAGGACGCCGCTTCTTGTCGGCAGACCATTTGTCGATCAGGGGCTTGGCATTCTCTCTGGCGTAGTTGTATCCAGCCTCGAGAAGGGCGACGTTGAAGTCGATGACTTCCTGTCCTTTGTGAGAGAAGGTGTCGGTGAGCACCGAAGATGGTTCTTCGAGGCCGAGACCGGCGAGGTAAGCGACAGCACCGATAGCCACGGTGTTCTGCATGATCGGTTTGACCGGACCGTACTTCTCGGCAACCGGGGCGGTCACATCTTTCATGGGGATACCCATGATGGTGACGCCCTTTCTCACCAGGGTCTCTTCGCACTTGATGCGATCGGCATTGAAGATGACTACGCCGCCTTCATGGACTTCCCGTGCGTGTCTCTCGATGGAGTCCTGATTTAGGGCGATGACCACATCGAGCTTGTCGCCGTGGTTATAGACTTTCTCGTCGCCAATCCGCACTCTCAGCCAGATATGACCACCGCGGATGATGGACTGATAGCTGTTATAGGCATATACGTGAAGTCCCAGCCTCCCGCAGGATCTTGCCAGAGTGTCCCCGGATTTATCGAGACCGTCTCCGGCGGCACCTGCAATACCAATCGTGACTTCGTGCATTAGGTGTATTCCTCCAGACCAATCAAAAAAGACCAATCAAACAGTTCAAAGTGTAGCTAGCAAAACCGTATTGAGGTCCGTGACCCCACGACACTGGCTCTGACCTCAGTGCAGGCACAGGCGAATACGATATCACACAAGCCGCGCCAGATGGCAAGGGTCGAGAATTTAGTGCCGGAAACAGGCAACAAAACTTACTGTAGCTATGTTAATGAGAGGCTTCCGCGCCGGTTTCGTGACCGGTTCCCGGGCCCGGGGCGGAATGCTCCGCTTCATGCCCATGCCCGCCGCCGGACGGAACCGTGACACCGGTCATCCAGTCGCCGAAACAGAACATCAGAGCCAGGAGACAGAACGTAGCCAGGGCCACCAGAAGCATGTCCTCGGGACTCTTCTCGTCAACGATCTCGGTGGCCAGTGCCGGGACATGATCGTGCCCGTGATCGTCATGGCCGTGCTCATCATGATTGGCAGACATAAATCTCTCTCCGAATAGCTTGGATCAGGGGCACATACAGAAAGCCAGCCAGGTAAGACCGGCGACCCAGAAGAAGATCACCAGGGCGTAGTACTGACCTCTACCGGTCTGGGTGTATCTCAGTATCTCGCCCGAGGCGATGGTCACAAGGCTCGAGCCTTCCACCAGACCCTGATCGATAAAGACCGCGTCAAGAGCATTCCAGACGCTCTTATAAGCAGGAAGGATGACTTTGTTGACCAGCCAGAGGTAGAGGTGGTCCCAGTACCATTTGTTATACGAGAACTTGTAGAAGAAGCCCTGACCTTCGACGATGGCTTTGTTGAAGTCCCACATCTTGGCGACATAGAGCGCATAGGCGAAGAAGATACCGATAGCGGCAGCAGCCACGGAAATTCCTACGGTGGTGAGATTGACCACTTCCTGATGTGGGTGCCCGAAATAAACGAAAGAGCCGAAAGCATTGGCCGCTTCGACGCCACCGAAGAACGACAGCTGGTTGAAGCCGAGCATGTAGCCCACACCGATAGAAGGTATCGCCAGAGCCAGAAGCGGCACATACATCGCCGGCGACACATCATGAGGCTTGCCGTGTCCGCGATATTCGCCGGTGAAGACCAGGAAGTACAGGCGGAACATATAGAAAGCCGTGAGCCCGGCAGTGAAGATTAGAATCCAGCCGATTATCGGGTTGAAAGCAAGAGCGGCGCCGACGATCTCGTCTTTGGAGAAGAATCCGCTGAAAGGCGGCAGTCCCGAGATGGAAAGACAGCCGATCAGGAAACAGAGATTGGTCGCCCACATATGCTTGCTGAGACCGCCCATTTTCCTTATGTCCTGCTCGTGGTGCAGACCGATGATCACAGCACCGCTGCAGAGGAAGAGCATGGCTTTGAAGAAAGCATGGGTGAGAAGGTGGAAGAGACCTGCCGAGTAAGCGCCTACACCCAGACCGACGAACATATAGCCGAGCTGCGAACAGGTCGACCAGGCCAGGACTCGCTTGATATCGTACTGAGTGAGAGCGATGGTGGCTGCCATGAAGGCGGTGAGGGTGCCCACGCAAGCTACCACCATGAGAGCGGTGCTCTGGGTGGAGCCGTCCGGAGCAAGAAAAAGAGGATAGGCTCTGGCGACCAGATAGATACCGGCTGCCACCATGGTGGCAGCGTGGATGAGAGCCGAGATCGGCGTCGGACCTTCCATGGCGTCAGGAAGCCAGACGTGCAGGGGCACCTGGGCGGACTTGGCCATGGGACCCATGAAAATCATCAGGGCGATGAGGGTCATCATGAAGCCGGGATCCGGGGCGAGCTTGTTGTTATCGATGGCGAGTTTCAGGGCACCGGCGATATCGGTGCCGGCGAGCCCTGGCTGACTGACGAAAGCGAGCAGAGTGCCGCCTTCCCAGAAGTCCCTGGTGACGAACAGCAATATGAGGATCCCGACGAGGAATCCGAAGTCACCGACGCGGTTGACCACGAAAGCCTTGAGACAGGCCTCGGCAGCGGAGTTCTTGTACCACCAGAAACCAATCAGGAAATAGCTGCAAACACCGACCAGCTCCCAGAAGCCATACATCTGGAAAAGGTTGGTGGAAACCACCAGACCGAGCATGGAGCCGGTGAAAAGCGAAAGATAGGAATAGAACCGGGCATAGCCGGGGTCGTCCCGCATATAGCCGTGGGTGTAGATCTGCACCAGCATCGAGACAGTAGTCACCACCACCAGCATCATCGCCGCCAGGTTGTCAACGATGACCCCTACCGAGAGCTTGAACTGCTGGCAGGTGAACCAGTTGAAGTTTTGCTGATATCCGGAGAGCGATGGGTCGTGCACCAAGGCTTGAACGATGAGCAGCGAATGAACGAAACCGGCGGTGACTGCGCCCACGGAAAGGAGCATTGCCGTGGTCTTGAAAGCTCGCTTCTGACCGAGCTCGATGCCCCCGAAAAGGAAACAGGTGATGATCGCGAAGCCCGCAAAGAAGGGCAACGCCACAATCATCCAGGCACTCTCGACGCAGGCTTTTAGTAAGTCGGGGCTCATCTAAGGAAGGCTCTCCAGAATTTGTCAGGGCGTGATTACTATAACTCAAAGGCGATCCCGGCACCGCCGGGCGCTTCCAAGAGCTCGTCCGGCCCCTGTTCGGACATCTTGTTGTAAGGCAAGCCGGGCGGCATCTCCTGACCGCTGACACTCCCTTGACATGGACTGGTGAAAAGATTTTTCTTTTCAATAATTCTTCAAACAGGCACATTTAGTACCTTTTTCGCTGGCAGAGCACCGGACGTCCTTATATACTGTGGAGCGCATTTGCAAGAAAGTTCCATGCAGTATCAGCGTCAGCAGAGGCAACCGTGAACGACCCCACCTTCATCCTCAATTTACTACTCGCCCTACCCCTGATAGCCTCCCTGATCATCCCCATGGTGCCCACAGACAAGGACGCCCGGGGAGCAGCCATCGGCTTCTGCCTGGCGATGCTCGGTCTATCGCTCTTCCTATGGAGCAGGTTCGACTCGTCCACCAGCGGCATGCAATTCGTCACCATTCAGCCCTGGATCACGACGCCGGTACAGATCTCTTACAACATCGGAGTCGACGGGCTCAGTCTCGCCATGGTCCTGCTCACCACCGTGGTGACCCTCATGGCGGTGCTTGCCAGCTACACCATCAACAAACGCGGCAAACTCTATTACAGCCTGGTCATGCTCCTCACCTTCTCTGTGCTGGGGGTTTTCGTCTCTCAGAACCTCGTTCAGTTCTTCGTCATGTACGAGCTCGAGCTGGTACCGATGTACTTCCTCATCGCCATCTGGGGCGGACCCAAACGCGGCTATGCAGCGATGAAGTTCTTGCTCTACACGTTTTTCGGCGGCGTGATCATGCTTGCCGGTCTGCTCTACACCTATGTGCAGCTCGGTATGATCGACCCGACCTCGGCGACCTTCGATATGGGTCTCCTCGCTACCAGCGCTAACCAGTTGCCGGCGGCAGCCCAGAGTATCGCCTGCCTGGCTTTCTTTCTGTCATTCATTATCAAGCTGCCTTCCGTACCTTTTCATACCTGGCTACCCGACGCCCACGTCGAGGCACCGACCCCGATATCAATGATCCTGGCCGGGCTGCTGCTCAAGATGGGCTCTTACGGTCTCGTTCGTATATGCATGGGATTCTTCCCGGCATTCTTCGTGGAGTACGGACAGGGCGTGGTGGCACTGGGAGCGATCAATATTCTCTGGGGAGCCATCGCCTGTCTGGTGCAGAAAGACATGAAACGCATCATCGCTTTCTCCAGCGTCAGCCACATGGGCTTCATCCTTCTCGGAATCGGCTGTCTCTCCAATACGGCGGTGAACGGCGCTATCTTCCAGATGTTGAGCCACGGCTTCATCTCGGCCCTGCTCTTCTTCCTGGTCGGCACAGTCTACGAGCGCTGCCATACCAGGCTCTTGCCGGAAATCGGCGGCGGTCTCGCATTCAAGATGCCGGTGCTCTTCTATTTCTGGATGTTCGGCACTATGGCTAACCTCGGTCTGCCTGCTCTTTCCGGATTCGTCGGCGAAGTGACGGTCTTCTACGGAGCGATCACCTCCCCCCTGGCTTACTGGCCTCTCACAGGCGACTTCGTGCGGGGCTGGACCTATGCGGCGGCTCTGGGAGTGGTGCTCACCGCCGGCTATATGCTCTGGCTCCTGAAACGACTCTTTTACGGGCCCGAGCAGGAGAAATGGAAAGGACATCTCTATGATGCCACCGGTACCGAAAAACTCGTGGCAACCTGTTTGAGCGTGCTCATTCTCGCCTTCGGCGTCTACCCTCTCTGGCTGAGCAACATCTACAGCCGGGTAGGCGACCGGATCACCGACAGCATTCTGAGCCGGAGCCATATCAGCTTCAATCAAGATATATGATTTGAGCCAGGAGCCAGAGATCTGCCCCAGGTGTCAGCTCCCGCTGGAGAAGACCGGCTCGGGTCGCCTCACCCAGTGGATCATGGTCTGCACCTGCAATGTCGCCAGGGAAGATGCCCAGCCGGATACCAGTCTCAATATCTGCGGTCACTGCGGCAAGCATATCGAAGAAGGTAGACCGGGGACTCTCACCCAGTGGATCTTCAGAGCAGACCTCTGCTCCTGTGCCAGCCCCCTGCCCCGGAGCGCCGCGCCGCCGGGGACTGCCGATTCTCGCGAAACCGACCTGCGGACCGAGGCCGAAGCGATTCCGATAGCGGAGCTGGAGCCAGAACTTGAGTTAGAACTTGAGTTAGAACTTGAGTTAGACCGGGACACCTTTCCCTACGAGCGGTATGCGCCCCTCAGCCTGCTCGGCAGAGGCGCCAGCGGCACGGTTTATCTCTGCAGCGATCGGCTGCTCAATAAGAAGGTCGCCATCAAGATCCTCCACAACCTGAGTCCAGAGCAGATCATCGCTTTCCAGCAGGAAGCCCGGAACACCAGCCAGCTCGTCCATCCTTCCATAGTGCGGGTGCTCGACTTCGGCATCACCGGCGGGAGCAGTCCATTCATGGTAATGGAATATTTCCCGGGCCAGAGTCTCGACCGGGCGATCAAAGAGAGGACTGTGGAGCCGGCTTTCACTCTCAGGATTTTCATGAAGATCGCCGAGGCCCTCACCTACTCCCACAGCCAGGGTCTTTTCCATCGCGATGTCAAGCCGAGCAATATACTTTTCGCCCTGGACCAGACCGGCGGGCTGGAGGTCCGGCTGATCGACTTCGGTGTCGGAGCCCTCAAGAAAGAGATGCTCGAGAGTGAGAGCCAGAGCCGTATAGTCGCCGGGACCCCTGCTTATATGAGCCCGGATATTGCCCGGGGAGAAACATTCGACGAAAGCTGCGAAGTCTATTCCGTGGGCTGCGTTCTTTTCGAAGCCCTCACCGGTAGACCTCCCTTCATCGCCGGAACGCCCCTGGAGCTCCTGGCCAAGCATGACCGGGAGCCAGCACCGGCGATAGACGACGTGGACAGCACCAGCAATTTTCCTCCCGGTCTCAAAGAGGTAGTGGCTACCTGCCTGGAGAAAGATCGAGAAAAGCGTTTCGAGAGCACCGCCGCCCTGAAAGAGGCGATTGCCGAGATTGCCGCCGCGCATGCTCCGGAGCCGCCACCACCGGCGGAGACAACACCTACAGCCGGGCCGCCGAAAAGCCGAAAGCTCCTGACCCTGGTTTTCATGACAGCCTTGCTTCTCGCCTCTTCATTCATAGTCTTCACCCTCTCCCGACCCGGCGAGCAGCCGGCCGCCAATCTGACAAGACCGGTGGAGAAAGATCCTCCCAATCTCAAAGACGCCATCGGTGTAATCTCAGCGGTCAAATGGCAGCGAAGCCGGGGCGATTTCGGCGACCGCTGGATGTCCGGGACCTCTGTCACCGACGCCGATTTCGCCGAGCTGCGCCAGAAAGACGATCTGCGCGCCATCGGTATCACATTCACCGACCTGGTCACCGGCGAGGGTTTCAAATATCTCGAGAACGAGCCTGTGGAAGTCATCGAGATGCAGAGCACCGCTTTCAATGACGAAGGAATGCGCTGCATCAGCCGGATCAAGACCCTCGAGATCCTCAGAGTCTGTATGACCAGCAATCTCACGGCCCGGGGCTTCGGTTATCTTTCGGCCCTGCCCGCTCTCAGGCATATGGACTGCCTGGTCATGCCGGTGCCCGAAGGAGCCGTCGAGGCTCTCTGCGCCGTCAAGAGCCTCAGCGGTTTGAGCTTCTACCACACGAAAAATCTCGAGATGAAAGACATCGAAGTCCTGAGGGACAAAAAACCGGATCTGGAATTTCTCGATCTGAGCGGTACTTACTTGAGCGGCGAGGTCATATCCATTGTCGCCGGTCTCGAGAAACTGACCGATCTCAGGCTCAGCGACCTGCCAATTGGCGATGAGCATCTCGAGAAGCTGGCAAATCTGGGACGAGTGACACGACTCGATTTGAAAAACTGTGATATCACAGACAGTGGTCTGGCCAGGCTCGGCAAATGCCGTGAGCTTCGGATTCTCGACCTGACCGGATGCGGGAAAGTGACTCGTAAGGGCATCGCCCGGCTCAAGCGCGATCTGCCTCTGCTAACAGTGCTCACTCGCTCAGAGAGCCTCAAGGTGATCGACGAGCTCGAAGACTGGAAGCCCTGAATCTTCTTACTCTCACTCGAGGATATTGTCGGGATCGTATTTCTGCTTTTCCGTCCGACTGTCCTCCAGGCGTCCGGCAGGCAGGATGGGAACGAGCTCCGGCGGCGTTTCGGGGTTGGCGATATTGTTGGACTCGCCGCCGATCACCACTTTGCCGGAAATTGCTTTGCTGACGCTGTTCGAGACGCTCTCGATAAGCTCCGAGGCTGTCTTGGCGTCATAATATTTGCCACCGGAATTAGTGGCAATACAGTTGAGCTGCTGCCTGGCATGATTGTCTCTTTTCAGATCGAGACCCACTATGTCGAGCTTGAGCTCGATGCCCCGTGCCGGAAGCGTCTTCACATAAGCACAGGGATCGTGACCGCAGGTCTCGGCACCATCGGAGATCAGAATGATCGTCTTGCGTCCCTTAACCCGCCTGAGATCATTCTCGGCGGCCTGGGCGATGGCGAATGTGAGTGGAGTCATGCCGGTGGGTCTGATCCGGCGCATGCGGTTGATGATGGTGCCGCGGTTGCCGGTGCCCGGTGGCACCAGAAGCACCGAGGCCATACACGGATCGAAGCCGCCCTGGGCGAAATGCCCGAAGACCCTCAATCCGACATTGACATCGGTTGGTATTCCCAGAAGGGACTTCTCCAGGACTTTCTTGGCAGCATCGATCTTTTGCACCTTTCTGTCGAGATTGTCTTTCATGCTCAGACTGGCATCCACCAGAAAGAGAATGGTGACCGGTCCCGCCTGGTGCTCGGCCTTGCCCTGGATGAGAGCCCCGGAGGTTCCGGTCTGAAGAGTAGTGGAGCCGGTGCCGCCCTGCAGCGTAGTGGAGCCAGTGCCCCCCTGAAGAGTTGTGGAACCGGTGCCCCCCTGCAGGGTGGTGCTCGATGTGCTTGCTTGAAGAGGCGGCTGCTCCGCCGAAAAAGCCGGGACGGCCAGTGATGCCGGTGACAGGAAGAGAATATGAACGAGGCTATATACCGCCGTCTCTCTCCTGATCTTCGTCCGAATCCGCATCGCTAGCTTCTGTCTTTTCGTCGCCGTCGCCCTCTTTAGTGTACTCAATTTTTTCGTCGGAATCACTTCTCTCTTTCTTGTCTTCTCTATCGTCGTCTTTGTCTCGATCCCGGGCAATCACAATTCTCCGGCTGATTGCCACCGGGCGGGCACCGTCGCCCAGAGTTCCCCAGACGGTCAGATAATAGAGCCCTTCCTGGCTGTCATTGCTGAGGGGAACATGACCCGCGAATGAATTGCCGCGCACCTTGATGCCGCCGTGCACCGGTATGTCCGACTGGGGCTTGACCTCGGTAGGATCGGGACCGGCCATTATGATGAGCGGGGCGGCCAGGGCCACCGGCGGCACGAACATGCCCCCGGCTATCGCCGCCACCAGCCCCACCGCTTTCAGGGCTGTGATCGCCTTGGAATAATCCTTTTCGGACTTCTCCCGGTAAGCGACATAATCTAAAGGCGGGAAATAAGGCAGAGCCTCGTCGCCGCCTGGATCCTCCGGCACCGGAGCCTCCTCCAGGGTCTCCCAGGCTATGGTTATGCGATCGAATTTGTAAGGCTGGAAGACCTCTCCTTCCACATCGATTTTCTCGCCGACCTTGACCTGCTCGGGCACCGTATGGATGACACCGCGCCTGGTCATGATCACCGTACAGCCGAAGATCCTGGTACCGTCATCAGTGGCACCCATAGAAGTCGCGACATGGGTAGACTCTGGCGCCAGGAGCGCTTCTCTGTCATCCTGGCGCTTGAGCATGCTTTTGATCATGAGAGCGGCCGCCGCCTTGGTCGTGCGCGAGCTGCCCAGATCGGCGGTGTTGATCGACACCAGGCTCTCGGTGATGGCATTGGTGCCGCCCAGAAGCGTATAGCGCCTGTCCGGATTGGCGCCCTTGCTATCGACATGAGAGATAACGCCTCGCCCTTGCATATCCGCCACATGCTCGTCGGCCATCTTCTGAATGAGTTCGTCATTTTCCAGAGGAGGCATATTGCGCTTGCGGCGCTCGAGATTGAACAACTCCAGGACGAACTCGGCGATCACATTGGCAGGAACCGCTTCCCGATTCTCTGGACGGGAAGCCAGCTCGTCCAGATAGGCAAGCTCCTGATCTTCGCTCTGACCCGCAAGCGGATCGTCGATCCAGCCTGGTGGATTGGGGTCTGTTTCATAATACGGATCGGCGGCGCTGCCGGCAGCTGTGCTCTCTCCCAGGAGAGTCCTCTTGAGACGCTCGGTTCGATCGAAAAGCGAATCCTCCGGATAAGTGTGAGCGAACACGGCATTCTCCAGTCCGGTGAGACGCTCCTCGATGGGAGAATCGGCACGGGTTGCGCCGAAAGTCAGCTCCTCGAGCTGACCCACCGCCGGGTATCCGTCTGTATTGCTGGCCGGGGAAGGCTTCACAGCCTGGGGCGGGGGCTGCGGCTGGCTCGGTTTCACCACCGGAGCCGGTCCGGGCTGGCCGTTGAGCAGACGGGGAACCGCTACGGCACCGACTGGTTTGGGCTTTTCAGGCTGAGAGCCGGGACGACTGATCCGGGTTGGAGAATCGGCTGCGGCGGCCGGCTGGTTGCGGGCAGCGGGTGACGATGCCTTCACAGGGAAGGCTCCAGACGGCGGAGCTGGCACCGTATTCGATGCGCCGCTCTTCTTGAAAGTGGGAGCCAGGGGCGGCATGGAAGGGCTCTTGCTAGATTCCGCTTGCGCTCCCGGGCGCGGAATACGGACCTGCTCGGCAGTCCGCTCCAGGCTCGAGAGCCCGTCCTTGCTTCCGTAATTGACGAGCTCCTGGTTGAAATAACCCTTTTTCGGGTCCTTGAAAAAATCGTCCCGGGCCTGATCCAGAGTCTCGTTCTGGGTCTGGGCGAAAACCGGCATGTCGAGGAACGAGCTCGAGAAGACTACGAGCATTATTAAAGCCGATCTTCGACGCGCCCGGTGAAAGGCTCCCTTATTCCTGGCGGCTGATGACACTTGCACCCCAGATTTGGTTTGACTCGTATTCGGTCTACTTCTAAAAATATACTAGAAATCCTGATTACTGGTCTCGGACCGTACACAGACCAGGGCCCCCTGGCGGCCGGTGATACCCCCTGACTGCCGGTGCGAGTAGAAGACATCCGGGTTGCAGGCGGTGCAGGAGTCCGAGACATCCACGGCCCCTACTCCGGAAGCAAGAAGTTGCAGGGCATTGATCGCCTTTAGATCGGGAAATTGCTTGCCCGCCCGGCTCTCGATCAGATTCCCGGCTCCCTCGACGGTCTCCTCGAGGCTCCTGACCACATCTGCGCCGGTGGGATAGCAACAGCTACCGATAGCAGGACCCACCGCCGCCACCATAGAGCCGGGGGAGCATCCGAAGCGCTCTTTCATGATCGATACCCCATGCGCGACTATGGACTGAGCCGTCCCCCGCCAGCCGGCATGAAAGATTCCAGCGACACCCTTGCCCGGGTCGAAAACAATGACCGGGACACAGTCGGCGAAATGAAGGAGCATCGGCACATCCCGGCTGGCAGTAGTGAGACCGTCCACCCGGTCGAGACCGGAGCCATCTTCCTCTTGCAGGTCCTCGACTATGACAACGTTTCGAGAGTGCACCTGACCGGGAACCACCAGGCGATCGAAGCTCAAGGACAGGGTCTGGCAGAGCCTGCGGCGGTTGGCCAGGGCGTCGCTTCGGAGATCGCCGTCGTCCACGTGCCTGCCCAGATTGAAGGACTTGTACGGGTCCCTGGTCTGACCTCCGAGCCTGGTGGTGAAAGCGTGGGTCAGACCTGTCTGCCTCTCCAGAAGAGGTGAAAAAAGCAGATCGAGACCGTCCCGGTTCTCGCGTTTCCAGACGGTCTTCTCTCGTGCCCTGGTCCAGAGCCGATCAGCGCTCATGTAATCGAAAGTCCTCCACAAATATTTATTGCCTGACCGGTAATACCGCGGGCCTGATTCGATGCCAGGTAGGCTATCAGAGAGGCTACTTCGGCGGGCTCGATCAAGCGCTCCTGTGGTACCGACAATCTGGTCAACTCCATCGAATGCGCCAGCTCTATACCATTGAGATTACACCAGTCCGGGTCGTTTATCTGGGAGACCGCCATGTCGGTATCGACCCAGCCAGGGCAGACAGCATTGACGGTCACCCCGAACGAAGCGAGCTCCAGGGCCAGGGACTGGGTCATGCCTAAGAGTCCGAATTTCGAGGCTGAGTAAGCGGCACCGAAACACTCGCCTTTCTGACCCGAGATAGAAGACACATTGATCAGCCGTCCCCAGCCGGTCTTTTTCATCGAAGCGCCGAAATATCTGGCCAGCCTGTATGGCACCGAAAGATTGGTCTCGATGGTGGCGGACCAGAGGCTGCCATCCTCGTCCGAATCAATACTGGCGGTCCCATAGATACCGGCATTATTGACCAGGATGTCGATGAAGCCGAACTCGGCCGCAAGTCTCTTCTCGATGACCGTCAGGGAATCCGGCGCGACAAGGTCGAGGGCGATGGACTCCGCCCTTACTCCTGCCGATCGCAGCTCCTGAGCCAGGCTTTCGAGCGGTCCCTCGGACCTCGCCAGGAGAGCGCAATTGACGCCATGTCCGGCAAGCTCGATGGCGACTGCATATCCGATGCCCCTGCTCGCTCCGGTGATCAGGGCATTCTTACCCTTGATGCCGTAAAATCCTGTCCCAGACTGGTCTTTGGCTATCGCTTCCATCTCCTTGATGCTCTATAATGAGAAAAGTAAAAACTTTTAAGGTTTTTCGGTACCACTTGAGAGCTGTCCTGCTATCTTGACCACTATCGAGCTCTAGAAGCTCTGCCGATCCCGGACCCGGCCCGTCTCTCAAAAATCTCTCAGAAATCTCTCAACAACCTAAGCGGGAACACTTGCTAGACTTTTCAAGTCTATATCATCATTTAGAACCCGGATCGAACCAGGAAACAGGAAGATGAACTCTAAACCAACTTTTACAATCAAAGGTCGTGTCCTGGCTGGCGCCATCGTTTTGAGCCAGGCTCTCTACCTGTCACCGAATATGGTACTGGCAGCCGACAGCACCGTGCGCCTCGCCGGTCAGGCGGTTATGACCAATGTATCCGGTTCCGGAGCGGCTTCGCCCGAAAAACGCGCCGAGACCGTTCAGCAGAATCTGGACAATGCCCTGGTGGCCTCCAAGGACAGGAGCCCTGCAGCTGTCAACATCACCTATGTCAAAGGACTGCCTGTGATCACCCTGGGCGGCTATCAGGTGATCACCGTCGACGGTGACAGCGCCAAGGCTGCCGGCACATCGCCGGCGGTCCTCGCCGAGCGCTGGGCCGACAGCCTTCGCAACTCCCTGCGCGATCAGAACAGCGTCCAGAGCTATGTCTCGCATCTCACAGGCGAATACAGCAATACGGCAGCGCCTCCGATAGCCTCCGCTCCTCCGCAGAGCGAGATGTATGCCGGCAATACCCAGTATCAGGGACCCCCTCCACAGCAATACAACGGTCAGGCCAATTTCAACAACAACGCCCCCGGCGGCGGCTATAACGGATATGGCGGACAGGCCGCCTACGGCGGTCAGCCCCAGGGAGGTTATGCCGGTCAGACAGGATACAATCCGCCACCGCGCGGGTACCGCAGTGGTCGTGTGGTCTTCGCCCCTGCCGGGCTGGTCCTCAACGCTACGCTGACCACCAGTATCTCCAGCCAGGTGGCCAAATCCGGAGACGTCATCCAGGCCAATATCTCTCAACCGATCATCGTCGGTGACTCGCAGATTCCCGTAGGCTCGGTGCTCCTCGGTCAGGTCACCGAATCCAAAGAAGGACGCCGCCTCGGACTGGCAGGCGCTCTGGCTATCGAGTTCAACCGGCTGCGTACCCCGGACGGAACCGAGACCCCGATAAGCGCCCACATGGTCGGTGGGGTCGGCAAGTATGACGAGAACGACAACGGTCAGATGCGCGGCGAGACATGGAAGCGCAAGACTGTTCAGGCTGGCGTGAGAGGCGCAGCCGGTGCCGGTCTCGGCGCCGCACTCGGCACCGCAGTCGGTGCGATCGCCGGCGGCGGTCGGGGAGCCGGAAGAGGAGCCTGGTCGGGCACAGCCATCGGCGGCGGTGTCGGTCTGGCCTCCAGCTTGCTTCTCAGAACCGGGCGGGACGTCACTATCCAGAGCGGCACCCCCGTGCAGGTCCAGCTGGACGCGCCGGTATCGATTGCCGGTGGCGGTGCCGGTCCTTACGTGGGCGCTTACTGAGTATCTTCCTCTTATTGAGGCAATACCAGGGCGATGAGATAGTCGCCGGTCTTCAGGCTGATCGCCTCGAGGACCTTGTCTCCTGAATAGCAGAGCCTGATCCTGTCCGACTCGATGGCGCCGGTGCTCTCGAACTGACGGACCCCGGTGCCTCCGACGGCTTTGAAGGCGGCTTCCTTGGCTGTCCACAACCGCAGAAAATCCAGATCCCTGCTGGACGACGCCTCCACGAGCTCCGCCTCGGCACTGCTCAACACCAGCTCGCTCATGCCCTGATCCATATGCCGGAGATTCTCCATATCGATACCCGGGCGCCCGCTCCCGGAGGGGGGCACGGCCAGGGCGCAGGCAGCCCCGCCGGCATGGGCGATGGAGATGAGAGGAGGCTCGATTCCGGGCCTGTTCCTGAGAGCGACCCGGGGAACACCATCTTCACCGGCATTGATCTCGATCTGATCATAAGTAAGCTCGGCATCATCCAGAGCCACCCGGACAGCATCCTTGGCCGCCAGCCGGCCCATGATCCACTGCTTGCGCCTTCCTGAATCCCGGAAGCGCTGGCCGAGCTCTTTCAGCTCCGCCTCGGTGAAGACATCGGAGTCGGGCTCCAGCACACGGCTTTCGTCGATGAATGTGAGAACCATGCCGGCGGTGCCGCCATGCTCGAGAAGATAGGATCGTCTTCCTTCCAGATAGACCAGCTGAGCTTCCATTTCCCGCTCCGCAACACTGGCGAAATAAGCGCTCAGGATCTCGAGCTCCGAGTCGATCATCTCCTGATTGAGATCGGTGATATCGCGCATGAAATTGCCCAAAATCGCCTCTCCTGCCAGATCCGGCTGACAGCAGGAATCGCCGTGATCCCGATGCGCATGCTCGCCGGAGAGATTGTCCAGAGGCACCACGCCCCGGTTGGCATAGAGATAATCGAGATTCATGCGTCGCCCGTGACTGAAAAGCTCGGCGATGAGATGATTGATCTGAGTTATACCGTGACGCCGGGAAAGATTGGAAGCAGCGGCCACCGCCGGGCGCCCACCCAGGATCTGCTTGACCTGGGAAGAAAGCACTCCCTGAGGACCGACCTCGATGAAGAATCGCACCCCGCTTTCATACATGCGCTCCACAGCCTGGCGGTAGAGAATCGGTCTTTGAAGCAGACCGGTGAGGGCCGCGAGAATGGGCTGGGGCTCTACCGGCGCCAGGCGAGGCTGGGAGCAGAGCCAGGACTCGGTTACACAGGTGGAGAACTTCAGGGAACGCAGGACCTTGTCCGCTATGCCATCCTCGATGACATCATCGACGGCGCTGGTATGGTAGGGAATCGAGACCGATAGCACATGGCTCGCCATTCCGGCTTCGGAAAGCCCAGCCGCCAGTGCCTCGATGGCGGCGGCGGAGCCGGTGACTATAGTCTGCTCCGGCGCCAGATCGGCGGTGAGATAAACAGGAAGATCGAGACTCTCCACCAGGGACATCACCTGCTCCCTGGAAGCGAAGACGCTCATGGTCTTCAAATCATCGGCAATGGAGCGCGGAATGGATCGAGCCGCCTCGGTGCTCAACCTGTAGAAGAGCGGCGCCGCTTCGACGACGTCGATGCAACCATTCATCGTATAGACGCCGAACTCGCCCGTGCTGAAACCGAGCAGTGCATCAGGGGTGATACCAAGATGATTGAGCAGATTGTAGATGGCATGCTCGGCCATGAGCACTGCCACCACTGCGTACTCGGCTGCGGCAAGAGAAGCGGCGTCGCCCCGAGCCCCTGCCTCGGCGGGAAAAATCCGCCGGCTGGGCGCTTCCTCGGCGCCCACTGACCGGCATACTTGATCGACGAAATCGAAGACCTCCCTGATCTCGGGGAGGTGCATGCAGAGATCGCCCATCATGCCCGTATAGGCCGAGCCCAGACCGGGCAGCATGAAGGCCATGCTTCCCTCGATGACTGTCCCGCTCCCGGTCATATAGAGACCTTTCTGTGCATCGCAGAATGAGCTCTCCCCTGCCTCCAGGCGCTCCCGGCAGGAGGCGATCTTCTTGAGCAGATCATCCCGGCCCTCGGCTACTATAGCCAGCCTGTAAGAGCAGTCCTCGGGCAGATAGAGACAGTTGAGAGCGCAGGCCAGGGCAGGAAGATTCGCCGAGAGACCGAGCTCCACCAGGACTCCGGCAAGCTCGAGATTCTCCAGGAGCTCCTCCCTGCTTCCCGCTCCAAGCAAGAAGACCTCGCTTGGCCAGGGAAGGCACACCCGCACCGGCTGCTCGCCGGTATCTTCTCGGAGACAGAGACTGAGATCACTTGAGACCAGCCTGGCCACTCTCGGTAAATCCGGATTTTGATAAACCGGATGGATCCAGGGTCTGGCCGACTCCACGACAAAAGCGCCGTGGCCGGATAGCCCCTCGTCGGCAGGGACCTGCGAGGCGAACATGAGTTTCATATGAATGGCGAGAATCGCCTCGAAAAGGTCCGCCAGACCGCGACCCGGCTCCACCACTCTCAGTCCGCAATCTCTCGGTGCGGGTGGAGAGGCTCGCTCGGCATTCGTCGAGACTATGAGATAACCTGTCTCGTCCTCACCTTTCGCCGGCGCGCCGATAAGAGCATAGGCAGGCTCGCCCTTCACCCGAATGGCAATAGCGTATGGCGCCTGGACCAGGAGAACGGTGGCGGCTCGACCGCTGGCCAGAGCTTCGCAAGCTTGCTCCAGAAGCCCTTTCAGATGCCCTTCGAGGACCTCGGGAGAATGCCCGGAGACCACCAGGAGCTCCCCGGGAAATCTCCCTAGGTCCTCGACTATGCCGTCTATATCCAGCCCCGGATGCGAGTCTTGCGGCGCAGGCTGAGCGAGGAGCCCGAGAGCGAAGGAGGCAAGACCATGACCGGAGGCGTCACCGTGGTAGAGCCCGACAACACCTATTTCCAGACCTTCTTCGAAGAGGCTCTCGAGATAGGACATTCAAACGGTCTTTCCGACGGAGGCAAAACGATTGAAAGACTTGCTTCCCACCCCGGTGAGACCTTCCACGAGGACAGATAGCTCTCGATCGCTGTCATAGATGGCCAGGTCGCAGACGACTTCGCCATCGAAGACGTCGGTGGGCAGGAAGACGTGCACATATGCGCTTTCTTGCGGGCAGGGTCTGAGCAGATGCAACTGCTTGAACCCGGTGGGCAGACAGGTGATATCGGAGTAGAAGCGCACCCAGACGGCACCGAGCTGCATGGAGCAGTCGAAGAGAATCGGGTCCATGATCCATCTGTCCCTCAAAGGATCGCGCAGGCAGAGCCCGGGAGCCCTGCCGGTCACGGCACCGGCCACCCCTCTGGGTCCGAGCCTGTCGATGGACTCGATCCCCTGGAAGAGCGGGCCATGGAACATCCAGTTGCGATAGATATGGTCACGGTGGGGAGGATCGAGCTCCGGCGACTCGATGAGAGACGGATCGAAACGAGCCGGGATACGAGCTTGAAGCTCAGGCGGCAGGATCACTGCTTCGCCTTCTCCGGCATACTCGGCGATGCCACGATGATGCAGACGATTCACTCTGCCCAGGGACTCCACGGTAAGCTCGGCCCGATCGGCTCCGAGTTCCCTGGCCTTGACGAGAAAACGCTTGCGATCGGTGTCGAAGATCACACCGGAGGGGATGTCGAAACCTGAGATCCCCTTGAGCCGCCGGCCCGGGCAGGCCAGGGTCGCGCATTCGAGCATCGTCTCCAGGGCGACAGCCATGGGCAGGACCGGCATATCATCGAGCTTGTGGTCCTCCAGATATATATGATTGGCTCTATCGAACTCGACCTCGGCCTCAAATGGCGCCAGGCTCGCGATCCCGGAAGGACTGACCAGCGGTCCCTGGGGGACTCTCGCTTGATCGGCCGGTGAATAGACGGCCGGTGAATAGACGGCCGGTGAATAGACGGCGGGTGAATCGACGAAGGCAGAATCCACCTTGCTCCCGCCGGCAGGCTCGCCCACCAGCATGATCTCGACATCGCCCTTGCGTCCCGAAAGCAGCTCGCGAACGAAAGTCTGCCGGCCGTCCTCAGGCTCGATCATGGACCAGCCGAAACTGGCGAAAACATCCTCGAGCTCGGGAGGCGCCATGCCTGCTCGCCAGGGACCCCACATGATCGATCCGAGCCTGGCCGGACTGAGCCGGTCCAGATGGAGAGCCAGCTTGTTGAGAGCCTCGTTGGCAGCGACATAGTCTACCTGGCCTGGATTGCCTGTCCGGCCGACCACCGAGGAGAAGGCGTAGAGAAACTTCAGGGTCGAGAGCCTGAGCTTGGCGGCCAGGGTGACAAGAGCGCTCACCTTGGTGTCGTATACCCGCCGGAAAGAATCGAAGCTCTTCTTCTCTATATAGGAATCCTCGATCACACCGGCACCATGGATGACACCATCGATGTTGTCGTAGAAATCGTAGAGGGACCCGATCAACTCGGCAAATGCAGCCTCGTCTCTGACATCGAGAGCATGGTAGCGAACCGAGGCGGCATTGGCCTCGATCCGGGCGAGACTGTCCCTGATCTCTCTTTCTTTGACGACCTTCTGATAGAGCTTCTCGATCTCCTTGATGCTCACCGCCTCATTTCGGGAGCGAAAATCCTCCATGAGAGCCGACTTTATCTCCCGGGAAGTGCCCAGCCCGGCGGTGACAGCCGACTCAGGACCGGGTCTTTCGGCGCGGCCGACGATGACGAAATGACAGCCGAAACGTGCCGCCATCTCTGCTGCAATCTCTGCGGTTATGCCCCGGGCCCCGCCCGTTACAAGGATCAGGGAGCCGCTATCGAGATCGAGCTTCTCTTCGGATAAGTCGGTGAACGGAGCAGGCTCGATCTGCAGACCGGCGAAGCTTCCATTTCGAAAACCATACTCGCCACCAGATTCGCCCCGGACGGCCAGGGTGAGGATTGCCGAAACCGCCCTTTCATCTCCCGAGTTGACATCCATATCCATATATAAGGTACGGACACCCTGGAGCTCGCGAGCTATGGTCTTGGTCATTCCGCAAAGCGCTGCCTGACTGGCTAGATAACGAGGCTCCGCAGGGGCGCTCTCGTCGTGAGCGAAGCGACCGCCCATGCCGGTGGCGACGATCAGAGAAGGCTCGTAGCCGCCTCCGCCGGTCGTTTCCTTGATTGCCCTGGCCAGCTCGAGTAGTCCGGCAAGACCCTTCTCCTCCGGACCGCCCTCATCGAGACCGGCAAGATAGAAAATCGTCTCCGGCTTCTCTTTCTGCAAATAAGTACTGAAATTCCCGCTCATCACCTCGGCGACACTGGCGAGAAGCGCTCCTTCGATGCGAGCCGCTAGACCCGCAGCCAGTCCAGAAGAACTACCGGTGGAAGCAGCCACAACCAGGACAGGTACTTCGCTGAGCTGAACTTCGGGCTCGACTTTCAGATCGAGTTCGGTCAGGCGCACCAGACCCCTGGCGATTGCCGATGGAGAAGGAGCTGCTGGAAAAACAAGAGATGTCCCGGCGCTGTCGGAGGAGGCAAAAGTCCTGTTCTCGAGATTTCTCACCCAGTCGAAGATCGACTCCAGGGTCTTGAGCCCGGCGAGCTCCTCGAGATTGCCCTCGAGCTCCTGTTGCACCATCTCGGGAAGGAGCTTCCTGAAGCTGTTGAAAATCTCGATACGCTTGATGGAGTCGATTCCGAGATCCGCCTCCAGATCGAGAGCAGGCTCGAGCATGTCCGACGGATATCCCGTCCGGTCACTGACGATCTCGAGCAGGCTTGTGATGAGGCTTTCAGCATCGATACCGGAGTCTGATTTACTTATCTCGATGCCGTTGCCGTTGCCGTTGCCGCTTTCCGTCTCGGGAAGGGGGGCTGTAATGATCGGGGCAGCAGCTGGAAGGGTCGAGAGCCGCTCGGGAAGCCCCGGAGCCGGAGGCGCCGGAGCCAGATTGGTATTGACCGGAGCACCATTGCGCGAGCCCAGATAAGCAAGCATTACCTCTTTCTGGGCATCCACCAGACTGCGGGTCATCTCCATCATATTGCGCTGATACTCGAGAATCATCGCCTCCACTCCGCCCGAAACAGCAGGCATCCTGAGCTCGCCTGAAGGAGCGGTCTGGCGCCCCAGGGCGTCTTTCAACGCCTGGTTGAGAGCCGGTCTCTTCCCGTTTGATTCCTCAGAAGTCAACGAGGTCACAGGGGTCGCCGGGGCGATGCCTCTAGCGGGGCTGACTATCTCTGCGCGCGAAGCGCGATCTGCTTTCTCCAACTTTCGTTTCTCCGTCTCGGGCCGAGCTTTCTCCACAGCGCAGCTGTTAACTAGATAAGGCATCTTCATGGGTCTGGCGTCCAGACTGTATGTCCGCCGTCCCGCATAGAGACGGCCGAGATCGATATCCACCCCGGCACACCAGATACGGGCCAGGGCATCGAGCAATTGTGGCATCCCTCCGCTGGTATCGGCACCGGCGCCCAGGGAGCATGCCGTTATGTCGCGACCTTGCAGGGTCGCTTCCACCATACCGGTGAGGACCTGTCCCGGTCCCACCTCGATAAAGGTCGAGGCCCCCTGCTCGTGCATGGTCTCGATCTGCTTCTTGAAGAGCACCGGCTTGACGGCATGCTCAACGAGAAGCGAGCGAATCGAGTTCGGGCTTTCAGGATAGCGATCGCCGGTGGTATTGCTATAGACGGGGATGGAGGGAGGTTTGATCGAGACGGACTCCAGAGCCTTGCCGAGCTCGGCGGCGCTGCCTTCCATAATCGGCGAATGGAACGCTCTCGAAACTGGAACAGGTCTTGTAGGCACACCTCGGCCAGCGGCCAGGCGGCAGAACTCTTCGATACCGGTAGTGGTGCCACTCACGATGCACTGCTCAGGGCTGTTCAGATTCGCGATCACGACGCCGTCCACCTGCTCGGTGAGAGCCCGCACCGACTCCTCGGTGGCAAGAGCCGCCACCATGGAGCCGTTGTCTCCGTCTCCGGTTCGAGCGAGGATTCTGCCCCGCTTCACCGAAAGCTCGAGCATGTCGCTCTCGCTCAGGACTCCTGCCGAAACGAGGGCCGGGTACTCGCCGTAGCTGTGCCCGGCTGCGAGATCCGGTCTCAAGCCGAGCGAGCGGGCAAGACAGAGCATGGCCATGTCGGCGGCACCCATGGCCGGTTGAGCCACGGCGGTGTCGTTGAGAGCGTTCCTGGAAGCTTCCAGGCTGCCGGCATCAAAAGAAGGCGAAGGAAAGACATAAGAGCGCAGAGATGAATCGAGCTTCCCTTGAAGGAGGTTGTCGGTTCTCTCCAGAGAATCGGTAATCTCGGGGAAGAACACCGCCAGCTCTCGCAACATATTGAGACGCTGAGAGCCCTGACCGGGAAACAGAAAAGCGATCTTGCCGGGCTTCGGATCGCGGCGCAGATAGATTCCTGGTGCTCCGTGTGCCCCGTTCTTCGAGTCCGGGTCTTTCAAGCGTGCGAAAGACAGGTTGATCTTCTTCTCCACCTCTTCCGGACTGCCCGCCACGAAAGCCAGGCGGAACGCCCGACGTCCCCGGATCTGAGCTTTCTCTGCCAGGATTCGAGAGAGCTCCAGAAGAGCCTTACGCTCCAGGGAGCTTTCTTCCGGGCGGCTGAGGCGCACGTCCCGGGAAAGGGCGTTATCGAGCTTGCGCTTGAAGTCCGAGAGCTGCTTGCCGATCCCTTCGGTGCTGTCGGCGGAGAAAACGAAGATCTCCCGGGGCCATACCGAGCTACCGAAAATCGCCTCCGGCGGGCAGACTGGCCGGTACTCTTCCAGGACCGCGTGGAAATTGGTGCCGCCAAAGCCGAAAGCGCTGAGCGCCGCCCGGCGGGGTCCATCGGCACTGCTCCTGATCCATGGTCGAGCTTCCGAATTTATATAGAACGGGTTTTCTCCGAAGCCGCAGGACGGGTTGGGCTGCTCGACCCCGATAGTAGGTGGCAGCACCTTGTGATAGAGAGCCTTGGAGACCTTGATCAGAGATGCCAGCCCGGCGGTGCACTTGGTGTGCCCGATATTGGATTTGACCGAGCCGATGGCGCAGGTGCCCAGACCCGCTCCTTCATCGGCGAACACACGGCTGAGAGCGCGGACCTCTGCCTTGTCACCGGCCACGGTGCCGGTGCCGTGCGCTTCCACGAGCTCCACGGTGGCTGGCGAGATCCCGGCGTCGGCGTAAGCGCGCCTCAGGGCCAGCATCTGCCCGGCCGGTCTGGGAGCCGTCAGGCTCAGGTCCCGTCCGTCGCTGGAGCCCCCCACGCCTCTGACCACCGAATAGATGCGGTCACCGTCCCGAACAGCATCGGCGAGGCGCTTGAGAATCACTACCCCCAGTCCTTCGCCCAGCACGATACCATCTGCGGTTGCATCGAAAGTGCGGCACCGGCCCCGGGGCGACAGGGCATGGGTCTTGCTGAAGTTCACGAAGTCGATGGGTTGATTGTGCGTGTCCACCGCGCCGAGCACCACCATATCGCTCTCGCGCGAGCGGAGATTGCTCATCGCCAGATAGAGCGCCGCTATGGAAGAAGCGCAGGCCGCGTCCACGGTGAGATTGATACCGCCCAGGTCGAAGCGGTTCGAGACCCGTCCGGCGGCCACATTGCCGAGATAGCCCGGCAGCGCGTCTTCGCTCCACTGAGGCATCTCTTCCTGGATGCGACGTCTGGACGCCTCGGGCAGATGATCGAGCTTCCAGCCCAGCATGGTGCGTACAAGGAACAACGCCCCTATGGGACCGTGACCCGAATTCGCCACGATCACTGCGGTTCTTTCCCGTCCGAACTTGCGCCGGTCATAGCCGGCATCGCTGAGGGCCTCGCTGACACATTCGAGCATGAGAAGCTGGCTGGAGTCGATGGACGAGAGACTGTTCGGCGGAATGCCATAAGTACTGGCGTCGAATGCGATATTGCTCAGGAAGCCGCCCCATTTCGAGATCGATTTGTCCGTGGCAAACGGATCAGGATCATAGACTTTGCGCCAGTCGAAGTGAGTGGAGGGCACTTCACCAATGGCATCGACCTTATGGATGATGTTCCACCAGAATGTCTCCACGTCGTTTGCCCGGGGAAGATAGCAGGACATGCCGACAATCGCCACCGGCTCGCCGGGCTCCTGCGCTTCGGAGCCGCTGCTCTCAACCAGGTGCGCCTGAGCCGCCTGCGACCGGAGAATACTCTCTCCAGCGGCGATGCTTTCATGAAGCTGGGACATGGTCAGGGTCCTGTCATGCATGGCAGCGACCTGACCGATCATATACATTCCTTCGGTCCATTGCTTGGTCTCATCCACCGGAGCCAGGCTGGAGCCGTCCCTGACCACGCCTTTACTGGCTATGCGCAGGCGCCCCAGATGCATGAGCTCGAGCTCCTCCTTGGCTTCGCTCACTGAGCGACCGGAATCGAAGAGCTCTTGCTTGCGCTCTTCGAATTCTTCTCTGTATGGCGACTCGAGGCAGCGGATCGCGTGACCGGGACCGGACTCGAGAAGCACTGTCTTGTGGCAGGCGATTGCTTCTTTCTGGAATCGCTCGACGATGGCCCCGGTACTCACAGCCTCCTCGGTGAAGAGATAGGCGGTGCCCAGGAGCATTCCGACTCGCACGCCCTGGGCGGCTAGAGGAGCGGCGATGGCCGCCGCCATGGCAGCGGAAAGACTGTCATGGATACCACCGGCGAAAAGGACATGGAATTCGGCTGCGTCTTTCCTGCCGGCCAGGGCGCGGACGATGACTTCCACCATCTGCTCCCACAATACGAAGCTCGAGCGCGGGCCGACATGACCGCCGCATTCGCGCCCCTCGAAGACGAAACGCTTGGCGCCCTCGTTTATGAACGACGCCAGGATCTCCGGAGAGGGAACATGCAGATAAGTGGCGATGCCATTAGCCTCGAAGTGTTTCGCCTGATCGGGACGGCCGCCGGCAATCAGCGCGAAAGGCGGCTTGTGATCGAGGATGGCTGCCATCTGCTCTTCCCTGAGCTGGCTCGGAGCGAATCCCAGGATACCCACCCCCCAGGCGCGGCCATCCAGCCGGGCCCCGCTTCGGGCGAGGAGATCCTGAACATCGTGCTTGCGCATGAGCGAGAGAGCCAGAAAAGGCAGTGCGCCGGCCTCGGCTACGGAAAAAGCGAAATCGGCGTTATCGCTCACCCGGGTCATGGCACCCTGGACGATCGGATAGCGCGTGCCATGCGATACCGCCAATGGTGCTGACTCGCCGAGCATAGTCGGGATATCCCCGGCAGCGGTGAGGCTTCCGGCCGACTCCGAAAGCAAGTCGATGATTCCGGCGACGCTCCCTCCTTTGAGAGCGAGGCCGGCAGCCAGAGCGGCATCCTGTCCGACGTGGAGATGCTCGTTATCAGTTCCGGTACGATGGATATAGACCCGGCGGCATTCGGGCGCCGAGCCGCTCTCGTCTCCGACAAGCGTGGTCTCGGTGCCGTCCATGGCGGCTATTATTCGCTTGAGCCTGAGCGGCACGAGACTGTCGCTGGCCAGGTGAAGCTGGCAGTCGAGCACCGCCCCTTCGATGCCGGCAGCGGCAAGAGCTCGCACGGTATGCTCGCCTATGCCACCGCGGGCATAGAGTGGCAGTGTCACTGACTTTTTGAGACTCTGGAGAAGCACAAAAGTGGTGCTCTCGCTCACGCGATCCTGGCTCTCGCTACCTTTGACTACCAGCAGGTGCGCCCCGGCGGATTGCGCCAGGAGACCCTCCTCGACGCTCACCACTTCCACCGCCGTGCGAAAACCGGTCTTACCGGCGGAAAGCTCGATTTCCTGACGCAAGAGGTCTGCTTCATAAGAGCCGGTCTCAGCGGCAAGAATCACGAGAAAATCGGCGTGGTCGACCCGGTGCTGGTTACACGCTCTCTTGAGGTCGGACAGGTACTTGGGCAGGAGACCGGGCGCCAGACGCAGCCCGAAGGACCCGGACGGAACGGACTCGAGACAGAGAGAGAGAGAATCGAAAACTTCCCGGGGCTCCGGCTCGCCATGCTCGATATCCACCACCCCGATCGCTCCGGCCCTGGCCGCAGCGATGGCTATGGACGGTCGGTCCAGGCTGCCGAGGTCGACAGTGGGAGCAAGAGCAACGAAACGAAGCGCCGACATTTGTATCTCCTGAGAAGAAGAGGTAATAGTAATCTGATCAGGTTCTTTATTTTCCTGCCAAGAGTTTATGATTTTTCGCCGCGCCTGCCATTGAAGAGGTTTCATTAACATTTCTTGGCGAGTGCGGACGCCCGTTAGAGCTATCATGTCAAGCTATTGTGTCAGACCGGACATCACAAAATGCTGAGAAAAGCCCTCTATTCCGCTTACAGCTTTCTGGCGCGCTCGTCCATAGAGTCCCTGGAGCGAGCCAGCCTCGACCCGGAAGCCGCCCAGGCGGCCCGCCTGGCGGCAATCCTCCAGACGGCCGGCGGAACAAGATTCGGCGCCGAGCACGGTCTGAGCGCCGTCTCGTCCCCGGCTGATTTTCGCAAGGCCGTGCCGATCCGGGACTATGAGGGCTTCCGACCTTATATCGAGCCGATGCTCGCCGGCGAAGGCAATATTCTCACCAGAGAGCGCCCCTTCATGTTCGCAACCACCAGCGGCACGACAGGAAAGCCCAAATTCGTGCCCCTCACCGACTCTTTCATGAGCGAATACCGTCAGGCATCCATAGTCTCGGGCTTCAATCTCTACCGCTCCTATCCCGGCATAGCCCGGGGCCGGGCCCTCTCCATTGTCTCGCCGGCGGTGGAGGGCAGGCTGCCTTCGGGAATTCCCTACGGTGCGATGACTGGCGCTATCTACCAGAAGGAGCCGGCGGTTGTAAAGAAATGGATCACCGCCATTCCATATGAGGCAGCCTTAATAAAGGACTATGAAAGCCGGTATTACACGATTCTAAGGATCGCCCTCGAGTATCGCATCTCACTCTTCTATACCCCCAACCCCTCGACGGTCAGCCTCCTCTGCCGGCGTCTGTCCCGATTCGCTCCCCAACTCATCGAGGACGTCGGCAAAGGCACCCTGACTCCGCCGGGACCGCTCGATCCGGCTCTCCGGGCAGCCATCGAGCGCAGGCTCGGCGCTTCTCCCGGGCGAGGCCGCGAGCTCGCCTCGCTCCTCGAGAAAGAGCGTTTCACCCCGGAGAAAATCTGGCCCGAGCTGGCAGTCATATCCTGCTGGACGAAAGCCGCAGCATCTTTTTATCTCCAGGACTTTCCGGAGTACTTCGGCTCGACACCGGTGAGTGATATTACTTATGGTGCAAGCGAGGGCCGCGGCACCGTCTTTCTCTCTCCCGACAGACAGATGCTCGCCATCAACTCTCACTATTACGAGTTCGTTCCGGAAGATGAGATCGACTCGCCATCACCGACGGTGCTCGGCTGTGGAGAGGTGGAGCAAGGCAGGAACTACTTCATTCTCTTCACCACCTCGGGCGGGCTCTACCGCTACAATATCAATGATGTCGTGAAAGTGACAGGCTTCCACAATCGCGCTCCGTTAATAGAGTTCTTGCACAAGGGCGGCAATATCTTCTCTTTCACCGGGGAGAAGATCACCGAGAGCCAGGTGAC
>Ga0226835_1000765_pt1 | contig 26199 bp, 23 predicted proteins | sample LAC_MetaG_1_FD_163627 | JGI IMG/M metagenome (GOLD analysis project Ga0226835, IMG submission 163627) | Anaerobic ammonium oxidizing microbial communities from anammox membrane bioreactor (MBR) in UC Berkley, California, United States -... | ecosystem: Engineered > Bioreactor > Anaerobic >...
TTGATCCACGTCTACTCGGTGGGGTACATGCACGGCGAGGGGGAGCGGGCCTTTGCCCGCTACTTCGCCTACCTGAATCTCTTCATGTTCGCCATGCTCACCCTGATCCTGGGGGCCAACCTGCTGGTCCTCTTCGTCGGGTGGGAGGGGGTGGGGCTGTGCTCCTACCTGCTCATCGGCTTCTATTACGAGAAGGACTGGTGCGCCGCGGCGGGCAAGAAGGCCTTCATCGTCAACCGCATCGGTGACTTCGGCTTCCTGTTGGCGATCTTCTGGGCCATCAAGGTCTTTGGCACCGTGGACATGGCCGCCATGCAGGCGTTGCTGGCGGCCGACCCGGACAAGTACGCCTCTGCCGTCACCCCCATTGCCCTGCTGCTGTTCGTGGGGGCGGTGGGCAAGTCGGCCCAGTTGCCCCTCTACGTCTGGTTGCCCGACGCCATGGCGGGTCCCACCCCGGTGTCGGCCTTGATCCACGCCGCCACCATGGTCACCGCCGGGGTCTACATGGTGGCGCGGTGCAACTTCATCTACGCGGCGGCGCCGGAGGCCATGCTGGTGGTGGCCATCGTCGGCGGGGTGACGGCCCTGTTTGCCGCCACCATCGGGCTGGCCCAGAACGACATCAAGAAAGTCCTGGCCTACTCCACCGTCTCCCAGCTGGGGTACATGTTCCTGGCGGCGGGCTCGGGGGCCTTTGCGGCGGCCATCTTTCACGTCTTCACCCACGCCTTCTTCAAGGCCTGCCTGTTCCTGGGCTCCGGCTCGGTGATCCACGCCTGCGGCGGCGAGCAGGACATGCGCAAGATGGGGGGGTTGAAAAAGCACATGCCGGTGACCTACTGGACCTTTTTGGTGTCCACCCTGGCGCTGGCGGGGATCCCCATCTTTGCCGGTTTCTTCTCCAAGGACGAGATCCTCGCCAAGGTGTTCACCGCCGGGGTGGGCAACCTGCACGGCTACGGTGGGGTGTACCTGGTGCTCTGGGGGATGGGGGTTGTGGGGGCGTTCGTGACGGCGTTTTACATGTTCCGGGCGGTGTACATGACCTTCCACGGGGAATACCGGGGAACAGCAGTGGCTGCGCATCACCCTGCTGGCCATGGCGCGGGTGGGCGCGAGGCGGAACTTGCTTCCGCCGAGCGCGGGGGGCACGGGGGGGCCCTCGTGCCGGGTGGGGGGGAGGAGCGGCACGACGCCCCCCCGCAGGGAGTTGAACATCACCTGCATGAGAGCCCACCGTCAATGATCTGGCCGCTGCGCATCCTGGGGGTGGGGTCGGTGGTGGTGGGGCTCGTCGGGGTGTCCAAGGTCATGACCTTCGGGGTGGACCTCAACTGGTTCGAGCACTTCGTGCACGCGGTGGCGCCCGGGGTGGAGGTGCACCACCACCCGTCGATGGCGGTGGAGTGGGCGCTGATCGTGCTGTCGGTGGCGGTGGCGGGGGCGGGGATCGCCCTGGCCCGGAGCTTCTACTTCGGCCCCCGGGCGTTCGAGAAGCCCCGGCAGCTGGCTGAGCGCCTGCCCGCCCTCTACCGCGCCGTCGCCAACAAGTACTACGTGGATGAGGCCTACGACGCCACCGTGGTGGCGGGCACGGTGAAGCTGGCGCGGGCCTGCTGGGACGTGGACGCCCACGTGGTGGACGGGGCGGTCAACGGCACCCGGCACCTGACCGTTGGAACGTCATTCTTTTCCGGGTTTTTCGACCTCAACGTGGTGGACGGCGCGGTCAACCTCCTGGCGCGTCTCAACGAGGTGGCGAGCCGCGCCCTGCGGCGGGCGCAGCTGGGAGTGGTGCAGTCGTACGCGCTGGTCATGGCGGTGGGTTTTGTCCTGATGGTGGCGGCGGCCCTGTGGCTGGGCCGGTAGGCGAGGCGGAGGCTGAAAGCGATGCTGGAATTCTTTTCCAACCCCCTGAATCAGATTTGCTACCTGCCGCTGCTCGGCGCCCTGGTGATCATCTTCTTCGTCAAGTCCGAGCAGACCAGGGCGATCAAGATCATCGCCACGGTCACCGCCGGGCTCGACTTCCTCATCTCCGTGCCGCTGTGGTTCCGCTACGTCCCGGACGGGGAGCAGTTCCAGTTCCTCTATGAGGCCAGGTGGATCCCGGCCATCGGCGCCCAGTACATCTTCGGGGTGGACGGGATATCCGTGCTGCTGATCCTGCTCACCACCCTTTTAGGCTTCATCTCGGTGTACAGCTCCTTCACCGCCATCACCCACCGGGAGAAGGAGTACTACGTCTTTCTCCTGGTCCTGCAGACCGGCATGCTGGGCGTCTTCATGGCCCTGGACTTCGTCCTCTTCTACGTCTTCTGGGAGGTCATGCTGGTCCCCATGTACTTTTTGATCGGGGTCTGGGGCGGGCCGCGCAAGCTGTATGCGGCCATCAAGTTCTTCCTCTACACCCTGGTCGGCTCGGTGCTCATGCTGGTGGGTATCCTCGCCCTCTTCTTCTACAACTCCACCGGGCTGGCGGCCATCGGCCTGCCGGGGCTGGGCAACGATCCCACCTTCGACGTGCGCGTGCTCTTCCAGATCGGCCCGGGCATCCCCCATGGCCTGCAGTTCTGGGTGTTTCTGGCGTTCTTCGTGGGGTTCGCCATCAAGGTGCCCATGTTCCCGTTCCACACCTGGTTGCCCGACGCCCACGTGGAGGCGCCCACCGCCGGATCGGTGATCCTGGCGGGGGTGCTGCTGAAGATGGGGACCTACGGGTTCATCCGCTTCTCCCTGCCGCTGCTACCCCACGCCACCCGGGAGGCGGTGTGGTGGATGGTGGGGCTGTCGATCATCGGCATCATCTACGGTGCCCTGGTGGCCATGGCCCAGAAGGACATGAAGAAGCTGGTGGCCTATTCGTCGGTCTCCCACCTGGGCTTCGTGATGCTGGGGATGTTTGCCTTGAACCCCCACGGCCTGTCGGGGTCGGTGCTGCAGATGATCAACCACGGGCTGTCCACCGGGGCGTTGTTCTTGCTCGTCGGCATCATTTACGAGCGCCGGCACACCCGCATGATTGCCGACTACGGCGGCCTCGCCAAGGTCATGCCCATCTACGCCATGATGTTCATGATCATCACCATGGCCTCGATCGGGCTGCCCACCCTCAACGGCTTCATCGGCGAGCTGACCATCCTGGTGGGGGCCTTCAACCGCTCGGTGTGGTGGGCGGTGTTCGCCGCCACCGGCATCGTGCTGGGGGCCGCCTACATGCTGTGGATGTACCAGCGGGTGTTCTTCGGGGAACTCACCCACGAGGAGAACAAGACCCTCAAGGACGTCAACCTGCGCGAGCAGTGGACGCTCATCCCGCTGATCGTGCTGTGTTTCTGGATCGGCCTCTATCCCAAGCCGTTCTTCCGCATCCTGGAGCCTTCCATCGAGCGGGTGGTGCGGGTGGTCGACCCCGGGTACCTGGAGGGGCGCGCCATGGCGGTGTTGCCGTCGCTGCCCGCCGCCGGCCACGCCCCGGCGGGGGAGGAGGGCCACGGTGGTGAGGCGGGCGAGGAGCACGGCGGGGGGCACTGAGCATGGACCTGCGCGCTGACCTCCTCGCCCTGTTGCCGGAGCTGACCCTCACCGCCTGCGCCCTGGTGGTGCTGCTGGCCGGGGTGGGGGGTGGCGGCCGCCGGCACGGCGGTCTGGCCGTCACCGCCCTGGCCTCGGTGGGTCTCACCGCCATCGCCCTGAAGATCGCCGTGGACGGCAGCGAGGCGGGCCGCCGGTTCTTCTCCGGCATGTTCGTGCTGGACCCCTTCGCGGTGTTCTTCAAGGTGCTGTTCCTGCTCACCGCGGCGCTGGCGGTCCTGCTCTCCCTGGACTACCTGCGGCGGCACGACTATCGCCCCGGGGAGTACCACTCCCTGGTGCTGTTCGCCACCGTGGGCATGATGGTGATGGCGTCGGGGACCAATCTGGCCTCCATCTACGTGGGGCTGGAGTTGATGGCCCTGTCCACCTACGTGCTGGCCGGGTACTTCCGCCGCGAGGTGAAGTCCCACGAGGCGGCCAGCAAGTACTTCGTGCTGGGCGCGCTGTCGTCGGGAGTGCTGGTCTACGGGCTGTCGCTGCTGTACGGCGAGCTGGGCACCCTGGACCTGGCCGCCATGGCGGCGGCGCTCGGGGGTGCCGAGCGGACGCCGACCCTGCTGACCGGTATGGCGCTTCTGGCCTGCGGCTTCCTCTTCAAGGTGGCGGCGGTGCCGTTCCACATGTGGACGCCGGACGTCTACGAGGGGGCGCCCACCCCCATCACCGCCTTCCTGTCGGTGGGGCCAAAGGCGGCGGCCTTTGCCATCTTCCTGCGCGTCTTCCTGGGTGGGCTGGAGACCCTGGCCCCCTACTGGGTGTGGCTGGTGGGCGGCTCGGCGGCGCTGACCATGATCTGGGGCAACCTGGCCGCCCTCACCCAGGACAACGTCAAGCGCATGCTGGCCTACTCTTCCATCGCCCACGCCGGCTACGCCCTGCTGGGCCTTCTGGCGGGCAGCGAGCTGGGTGTGCAGAGCGTGCTGTTCTACATGCTCGTCTACCTGGTCTCCAACCTGGGGGCGTTCGGCTTCGTCATCCTGCTGGAGTCCCGGGGGTACGCCGGTGAAACCGTGGCCGATTACGCCGGGCTGGCCCGCCGCCAACCCCTGGCGGCCTTCGGCATGCTGGTGTTCCTGCTATCCCTGGGCGGCATTCCGCCCACCGCCGGGTTCATGGGCAAGCTTTACGTCTTCGCCGCCGCAGTCAACGCCGGCTACGTGTGGCTGGTGGTGGTGGCGGTGGTGATGTCGGCCGTGTCGCTCTACTACTACCTGCGCATCGCCATGCAGATGTACCTGCGCGAAGGGCAGGAGGGGGAGGGCGCAGAGGTACTGACGTCCCCCTGGACGGCCAGGGCAATCGGGGTGTGCGGGGTGTTCGTGGCCCTGATCGGTGTCTACCCGGCACCCTTCGCCGCCGCCGCCCGTACGACTGCGGCGCTCGTCGGTGTCACGCTGCCGTGAGCGAGGAGCGGCGCCGCCGCGCCGCCGCCCTGCGCCGGGCGGCGGATGCCTCCTCGGTGGGCCTGGCCTTCCCCCTGGCCATCGGCATCGGCTACGTGTGGGGGCGTTTTCTGGATGGCGCCCTGGGGACCAGGCCGTGGCTCACCTGGGTGTTCTCGGGGTTCGGCGTCATCGCGGGCTTCCTAAACGCCTTCCGCATCGCCGCCCGGGTGGGGGAGGAAGAGGACCGCAACGCTGGAGGGGGGAGGCAATAGGCGGTGGTGGCACGGCGGGCGGCGGTGATCGGGACGGCGTTGACCACCACGGCGGCCATTACCCTGTGGGCGCTGGGCGAGGAGCGCGCTGCCATCGTCTTGACCGCCACTGCCGCCGTGGGTATCATCAACGGACTTTGGTTGGAGGGGGCGCTTGCCCAGATCCTGCAACCGGCGAAACCCCGCTTTTCCCTGCGCGCGGTGCTCCAGCTGGCAGGACGATGGGTGCTGTGGGTGGCCCTCTTCGGAGTCTTCTTGGCCTTGAGGAAGCACGTGGATGTGTGGGCGGTGGCGCTTGGGGTGGGTTGCTATGTGATCGCGCTCGCAAGCGCGGGGTTGTTGGAGGGAGCGGGCGGCGAGCCCGCGGAAAGGCGAGGGTGAGGTGGAACATCACGTCTCCTTCCTGTTTCACCCGGTCAATTCGCTGATTTCCATGCTCTTCGGAGCGCCTCCCCAGTGGTGGCAGGAAGCCATGGGGGTGGCCGGCGAGGAGGGTGTCTGGCTCCCCGACCACGTGGTCATGACGCTCCTGGTGGTTGCCACCATCGCCGTGCTGCTGAGCGTGGTCCGGCGGCGCCTGTCGCTGGAGCGGCCATCGACCCTGCAGCAGGTGATGGAGGTGCTGGTGACCTCGCTGCGCAACATGTGCAACGACGTCATCGGCCACCACGCCGGCGCCCGCTTCGTGCCCTTCATCGCCGCCCTGACCTTCTTCATCTTCATCTCCAACTTTTTCGGCCTGATCTTCTTCTTGCAGCCGCCCACGGCCAACACCTCGACCACATTCGCTCTCTCCATCACCGCCTTCCTGTTCTACAACATCGTCGCCTTCGGCCATCACGGGGTACTGGGGTGGCTCAAGCACTTCGCCGGGCCGGTGTGGTGGCTGGCCCCCCTGATGCTGCCGGTGGAAATCATTTCCCACCTGGCGCGCATGCTGTCTCTGGCGCTGCGGTTGTTCGGCAATATCTTCGGGGAGCACACGGCGTCGGGGATCTTCTTCGCCATGGTGCCGTTCGTCATCCCCTGGGCGATGATGGGCCTGGGGGTGGTGGGCACCACCATTCAGACTTTCATCTTCATCATGCTGACCTCGGTGTACATCTCGGAAGCGGTCGCGGAAGAGCACTAGACGACGAAAGGACCTCGCAGGAGGAAGGAGGATACGGTCAATGAAGAAGCAGATACTGCTGGTGGTGGTGGGACTGCTGGCGCTGGGGATGGCGGCGCCGGCGCTGGCGTCGGACGCTGCCGAGGCGGGGGCAGTCACGCCCATGCGGGATGTGGCCAAGTTTGCGGCCGCGGCGTTTGCCATTGCCTTCGCGGCGTTCGGCGGGGCGTTCGGACAGGCCCGGGCGGTGGCGTCGGCGTGCACCTCCATGGGCCGCAACCCCGGCGCGGCGGGCCCGGTGCGCATCACCATGCTCCTGGGTCTCGCCTTCATCGAGTCCCTGGTCATCTACGCCCTGGTCATCGCCTTCATCATCCTGGGTAAGTAGACGGCCCCCGCTCTCCGCCGGCGCGGCCGGGCGCGACGAAGTTCGAGCTTCGTGGCTGCCGGGGGCTGCGGTGGTATCTCGAGAGTGGCATCCGACCCGCCGGACCGGCGGGTCGTGGTGTTTCTTGGCAACTCTCGTCATCGCATCCCGGTGAACAGGCGCCCCTCCAGGTCTTGACACGCGGTCTCGGTTTCATATACAATTCTTCGCGAGTTGGAGGTCGCCATGGATCACAACGGTGTCTGGAACTTCGACGCAGACCTTCCCTACCGTGACCAGCTCTACAAGACCGCACTCCGCCTCGCCCGCAACGCCGACGACGCGGAGGATCTGCTGCAAGAGACGTACATGAAGGCCTTCCGCCACTACGACAGCTTCCAGCAGGGCACCAACCTCAAGGCCTGGCTCTTCAAGATCTTGAAAAATACCTTTATCAACGAGTATCGCCGCCGCAAGCTGCTGCCGGCGCAGGTGGAGTTCGGCGAACTGGAGGAAACCTTCGAGTCGGCGCTGTTGAGCCACGAGAGCGGCGCCGTGCCGACCCCGGAGCAGGAGCTCATCGATGGCTCCCTCGACGGGGAGGTGCGCCGGGCCGTTACCTCGCTGCCCCACAACTACAAGGTGGTGGTGCTGCTGGCCGACATCGAGGGGTACTCCTACAAGGAGATCGCCGAGATCCTCGCCATCCCCGTGGGCACCGTCATGTCCCGCCTCTACCGCGGTCGCCGCCTGCTCGAAAAGGCCCTGCTATCCTATGGCGTGCGTTACAATTACATTCACGCCCGGCCGCAGCGCCTGCGCTCGGAGGATCTCGATGTGGACGGCATGCTGCGCGGTGAGGAGTCCCCGGTCACCCAGGTGGAGCCGGTGAACTGAACCCGAAAACGACTGGATCATCCGGCGAACCCGCGGCGGTCTGCCGCGGGTTCGCGTTTTTTGTTAGACTCCCCGCCGATGACCGTGGCTGCGGCAGCACTCGCCCTCACCTTGGCCGTTCCGGCCGGCGACCTGCGCACCCCGTCCGGGGGGCCGTTCAACCTCTCCGAACTTCTCACCCCGGGACCGGCGGTGGTGGTGCTGTGGAGTTCCTGGCTGCCGGGGGCCCAGGAGTTCGCCGCCGTGTTGCCGGAGGTGGAGGCGGCCGCCGCGCGGCGCGGCTGGCGGGGGGTGGTGGTGCTGTTCCAGGATGAACCGGCGGAGGGGCTGGCCAAGTTGCCGCAGCGCGGGCTCAGCTGGCCCCGCGCCCTCGATGCCCGGGGGGAACTGCTGCGTCAGCTGAAGATCTCCCGCGCCCCGGTGGTGCTGCTGGTGAACGGGCAGGGGGCGGTGGAGGCCCAGGCCGGCCCGGCGGTGAGCGAGGTGCGGGCGTTGCTGGCCAGCTGGGAGAGACGGTGACCCTCGCCCTGCGGGTCGCGGGGGTTCTCGGGGTTGCCCTGGCGCTCGCCGCGGCGGTCGGGCTGCGGCCATCCCCGGCGCCGGACGCATCCGCAGACCGCTCCACCGTGGTGGTGCCGCTGACCCTCCCCGAGTTCGTGCGGCAGGCGGCGCTGGGTCGCGGAGAGACGCTCTCGGGGCTCTTGAGCCGGTTGGGGGTGGCCTCTGCCGAGGCCCACGAGTGGCTGGAGGAGGCCCGCCGCCTCATGGATGTGCGGGCGCTGCCGGTGGGCCTGCTGGCGGAGGCGCGCAGCGACGTCCACGGGACGGTGCGCTCGCTGCGTCTGGCGCCCGACTGGTCCGCGGAGGTGGTGCTGGAGCGCACGGCACGCGGGGTCACCGGGCGGCGGGAGGAGCGCCCGGTGGAGCGGGAGTCGGTGGTGGTGGCGGGGCAGGTGCACTCTTCCCTCTTTCAGGCGGTGGCGAACGCCGGGGAAAGCGATGCCCTGGCCCTCGCTCTGGCAGATATCTTCCAGTGGGACATTGACTTCCACCGCGAGGTGCAACGCGGCGACAGCTTTTCGGTGCTGGTGGAGCGGCGGCGGGTGGACGGCGCGACGGTGGGGTACGGTCCAATCCTGGCCGCCTCCTACCAGGCGGGGGCGCGGCGCTTTGTGGCGGTGCGCTTCCTCACCGAGGGCACCCCCGGCTACTACGACGAGCGGGGCCGGCCCTTGAAGAAGCAGTTCCTGCGCGCCCCCCTGAAGCTCTCCCGCATCACCTCGGGGTATTCCTCCAGCCGTCTTCACCCGGTGCTCGGTCAACGCATGCCCCACTGGGGGGTGGACTACGCGGCGCCGGAGGGGACGCCGGTGATGGTCACCGCGGATGGCACCGTCACCTTCCAGGGGTGGAAGGGTGGGGGCGGCAACACCGTGGAGGTGCGTCACGCCGGCGGGTACACCACCGCCTACCTGCACCTCTCCCGCTTCGCCCGGGGCCTGGCGCCGGGGCAGCGGGTGGCGCAGGGGCAGGTGATCGGCTACGTGGGCTCCACCGGCCTGGCCACCGGCCCCCACGTGGACTACCGGGTGACCCGCAACGGCACGTATCTCAACCCCTTGCGGCTGGGGCAGGAGCCGGCGCCGCCGCTCAAGGAGCAGGACCGACCGGCCTTCGCGGCGCGGGCGGCGGCGCTGCTGGCGCTGCTGGAGGCGCCCGGCGTGCTCCCGCCGTCCCAGCTCGCCGCCCTCGAGGACCCCTCCCCCCATGGCGGGTGAGGGAGCGGGGCGGCGGCGACCCCGCCGGGGCCGCCCCCCGAGCCGGCGGTCATGAACCTCCCGGGTGACGGCGCGGTGGTGGAGGTGTTCGCTCCGGGGCGCGCCGACCTCGCCGGTGGCACCCTGGATCTGTGGCCGCTCTACTGCTTCCACCCCGGGGCGGTGACCGTCAACGTGGCGCTGGGAGAGGGGGTTCGCCTGCGGGCCCGGCGCCTGCCCGACGAGGGGGTGGTGCGGGTGTGCCTGCCCGGCACCGCCCCCGTGGAGTTCGAACCGGCGATGGCTCCGGGGCAGCTGGTGCCGGCGGTGGCCGCCGCGATTGTCCCCGAAGGCGGCGTTGAACTCGAAGTAGAGGAACAACTTCCCCTCGGGTCCGGGCTGGGGGGCTCGTCGGTGCTGGCGGTGGCGGTGGCGCGGGCGTGCCTGGCGCTGGCCGGGCGGCGTCTGTCGCCCCCTCGCCTGGTGGGGCTGCTGAAGGATGTGGAGGCCGCGGTGCTCGGGGCCCCCACGGGGTGCCAGGACTACTACCCGGCGCTGCTGGGCGGCGCCCTGGCCATTCACCTGGCCCCCGGGGGAGAGAGGGTGGAGCGGCTGGTCCGCTGCCAGCGCTGGATCGAGCAGCGGTTGGCGGTGGTCTTCACCGGTGCGTCCCACCACTCGGGGATGGTGAACTGGGAGGTGTACCGGCGGCGGGTGGACGGGGAGGGGCCAGTCGCCAGGACGCTCGGGGAGATCGTTGCTGCGGCGAGAGACTGCCGCGCCGGCATTCGCGTGTGCGACGGGGAGGCGGTCGGGCAAGCTATTGCCGCCGAGTGGCAGGCGCGCCGGCGGCTGGCGCCGGCGGTGTCCACCCCGGAGGTGGAGGCGGTGATCCAGGCCGGCCTGGCGGCCGGCGCCCTGGCCGGCAAGACGTGCGGCGCCGGGGGGGGCGGCAGCGTCCTGCTGTGGACCGCTCCCGACCGCCGCGAGGCGGTGATGGCGGCGGCGCTGGCGGCGGCGGGGACAGGGGCCCGCCGCATTGCGACGACGGCTCGCCCACCCTCCCTGGTGGTTCGGGGCGAGTTAGCATAGGCTCGACCCGTCCGGCGGGCGGGGAGCGGCAGGAGGGGAGGTGGCGACCATGAGCGAATCGCGGGTGATACGCGCTCCACGGGGCACGCAGATGAGCTGCAAGGGGTGGCCGCAGGAGGCGGCGCTGCGCATGCTCATGAACAACCTGGACCCCGAGGTGGGGGAGCGCCCCGAGGAGCTGGTGGTGTACGGGGGCTCGGGCAAGGCGGCGAGGAACTGGCAGTGCTTCGACGCCATCGTCGCGAGCCTGCGGGCGCTGGAGGCGGACGAGACGCTGCTGGTGCAGTCGGGCAAGCCGGTGGGGGTCTTCACCACCCACGAGGACGCGCCGCGGGTGCTCATCGCCAACGCCAACCTGGTCCCTCACTGGGCCACCGCCGACGAGTTCCGCCGCCTGGAGGGGCTGGGCCTTACCATGTTCGGCCAGATGACCGCCGGCTCCTGGATTTACATCGGCACCCAGGGAATCCTGCAGGGCACCTACGAGTGTTTCGCCGCGGCGGCGCGTCGGCACTTCGGTGGCTCGCTGCGCGGCCGGCTGGTGGTGACCGCCGGGCTGGGGGGCATGGGGGGAGCGCAGCCCCTGGCGGCCACCATGAACGACGCCACCTTCCTGGCCGCCGAGGTGGACGAGGGGCGCATCGACAAGCGGCTGGCCACCCGCTACCTGGACGAGAAGTTCCACGATCTCGACGCCGCCATCGACCGCGCCCTCACCGCCCGGGCGGCGGGTGAGGCGGTCTCCATCGGGGTGCTGGCCAACGCCGTGGATCTGCTGGCCCGCCTGCTGGAGCGAGGGATTGTCCCCGACCTCCTGACCGACCAGACCTCGGCCCACGACGAGCTCAACGGCTACGTCCCCAACCGCATGAGCTACGCCGAGGCCCTCTCCCTGCGGCGGGCCGACCCGGAGCGCTACAAGGCCGAGGCGTACCGGACCATGGCCGAGCACATGCGGCTCTTGCTCGCGATGCAACGCCGCGGTGCCATCACCTTCGATTACGGCAACAACCTGCGCGGGCAGGCGCTCAAGGCGGGGGTGGAGAACGCCTTCGAGGTGGTGGGGTTCGTGCCCCTCTATATCCGGCCGCTGTTCTGCGAGGGCAAGGGGCCGTTCCGCTGGGCCGCCCTGTCCGGCGACCCCGCCGACATCCGCCGCACCGACGAGGCGATCCTGGAGCTGTTCCCGGACAACCCGTCGCTGGCGCGCTGGATCGCCATGGCCGGCGAGCGGGTGCACTTCCAGGGCCTGCCGGCGCGCATCTGCTGGCTGGGGTACGGGGAGCGCGCCCGCGCCGGAGAGAAGTTCAACGAGCTGGTGGCCAGGGGTGAGATCTCCGCTCCCATCGTCATCGGCCGCGACCACCTGGATGCCGGCTCGGTGGCCTCCCCCAACCGCGAAACCGAGGCCATGAAGGACGGGTCCGACGCCATCGCCGACTGGCCGCTGCTCAACGCCCTGCTCAATACGGCGGCCGGCGCCACCTGGGTGTCCATCCACCACGGCGGGGGGGTGGGCATCGGCTACGCCATCCACGCCGGCATGGTGGTGGTGGCGGACGGTAGCCCGGGGGCGGCCCGGCGACTGCAGCGGGTGCTGACCACGGATCCGGGCACCGGCGTGATGCGACACGTGGATGCCGGCTACGAGGAGGCGGTGGCATGCGCCCGCCGCACGGGCCTGAAGATCCCGATGCTCCCACCCGCCTGAGCTGGACACACATCGCGGCGCTGGTGGCGGCGGCGCTGGCGGCCGGGCCGTGGCCCGGCCTGGGGGTCCCGAGCCTTTTCTGGCGCATTCCCCTGGCTGCGGCGGCGCTGGCCGTGGCCTGGCGACGCGCCCCGCGGCGCGCCAGCCTGGCCCTGGCGTCGACGCTGGTGGCGGTGGCCCTTGCCATCGACGCGGGACTCCCCGTCGCCGTGTCGCCCCCCGCGGCGGCAGCCCGGCTGGCCGTGCGGGTAGGAGAGGTGGGCGACCTGCTGGCGCGGGAGGTGCAGCAGAGCGATCTGACCGGACTCCTGGTTGGGGGCGGTGGCGAGGCGAAACCGGAGGAGCTGTTCAGCCGCGCCGAGCGCCTGCGCGGGAGGGTCCTGCCCACCATCGATACTCTCGTCGTTGCCGATGATCGCGGCACCCCGGTGGCCTGGGCGGCCACCTCGCCGCGCCTGCCGGTGGGACTGCGCCTGTTGGGGGAGCGAACGGTGGCCGTGGAGGCGGCGGTGGATGGGGTGTGGATGTGGTGGCGCGAACCGGTGTTCGAGGGTGGCCGGCCGGTGGGCGCGGTGGTGGCCGGCAACGGATACCCCGAGGCCGGCGCTCGCCGCGTCCTCGGGGTGTGGGCGGGGCGCGCCGCGTTGCTGCGGCTGCGGGCGGGGGAGGGGGAAATCGTGCCTCTCCCCGCCGCCGTGGGTCGGCTAGGGGTGGAGGTGGTGCCTTCCCGCCCCGAGTTGTGGAGCGCTTCGGGGGGGGCTGCGGTCGCGGTGCTGGTCATGCTGCTGGCGTTTTCCAGGCTGGCGCGGTGGTGGGTGCCAGTGGCCCTGGCGGTGGGCGCCTGGGCGATCGCCGGGGGGTGGCTGGCGTCCCCGTGGTGGGTGGTGGTGGCCCTGGCGCTGGCGGCGTGGCTGGCGGGGCAGGTGCGTGGCGGAACGTGGGGGCGCTGGGTCGTGCTGCCGGCCGTGGGGGTGCTGGCCTGGGTGCAGGCCGGCGCGCTGGCGGAGCTGGGCGTGGGGGTGCCGGCCCAGCGGGCGGCGACCCCCGGGCTGGTGCTGGCGGCCGCCGCGATGGCGTGGACCGCTCTGCTGATCCGACTGCCCGCCGACCGCCGCCGCGTGCCCGCCGGGCTGGCGCTGCTCACCTGGGTGGTGCTGGGGGTGGGGGTGGTGCGGGCCGAGCCCCTCCTGCTGGCGGTGGGAGTGGCGGCGGTGGCGGGCTGGGGGCTGGTGCACCGTCACCTGGCGGCGGTGGCGGCGGCGGTGGTCCTGCTGGCGGGGGCCGAGAGCGGGCAGCGGCGACTGCTCGTCGGCACCACGGAATCGGTCCTGGCGCGGCGGGAGAGCGCTGACCGCCCGGCGCGAACGCTGCTGCAGAGCCTGCCGGGGGAGGCGACGGCGGGCCTGGTGCGCCTGCCCCCGGCGGAGCAGGTGGTGGTGCTGGGGAGGCTCGCCAGGTGGATGCAGTTCGAGCGCACCCTGCCGGGCGCGGCCCTGGTGCTCGTGTCGCCCGACGGCGAGCGGCAGGGGAGCTGGGGGGCCGCGCCGCTGGCCGACGTTCCGCCACCCCAGGAACTGGCCAGCCGGACGCTGATCGGCGGGTGGCGGATCGTCGTCCTCGCCCCTCCTTTTCCGGAAGACGTGCTGGCGGCGCTGGACGAGGGTGGGGTGGGGGTGCCGGTGGCGGCCTACGACCGGGGGGGCGCACCGGTGGCCCGGGGGGGGATCTTCCGGCCGCTGTCGCCCACCGCGGTGGGGCGGGCCATGGCGGCGGCCCGCTCCTGGGGGCGGGTGCAGGTGGGGGAACGCCGCTTCCTCGCTTACTTGCGCGCCCACGGCGAGGTGGTCCTGGCGGTGCCGTGGGTGCGTCGCCCCACCCCCGAATGGCTGCTCCTGGCCGCCTCCCTGGCGCTGTGGGGACTGGCTCCCCTGGCGCTGTGGGATCAGCGCCTCCGCCTGGCGGCGTGGTGGAGCCAGCGGCGCACCTTCGTGGGACGGTTGCGCTTCTTGCTGGCGGGGGTGGCCGCTCTGCCGGTGCTGCTGCTGGCGCAGGCGCTGCCGCAGCAGTGGGTGCGACAGCGGGAGCTGGTGCGCCTGGAGCTGGGCCGGGCCGTCAGCCGCCCGCTGGCCTCGATGGGGTGGGAGCGCGAGATGGCGTGGCTGGTGCGCGACCTCAACGGCGTAGTGGCGGTGTACCGGGGGGGCGAGGTCGCCTTCTGCTCCCGCCCCGACCTCCTGGCTCTGGGGGTGGTGCCGTCGCTGCCCTCGCCCGAGGCCTACATCCGGGCGGTGCGGGGGTGGCGGGAACCGGTCGTCTCGGGCGACAACGAAACCTCGGTGTTCGCGCCGCTGCGGGCGGGGGACGAGCCGCTGGTGGTGGGGGTACTGGGGATGCGAGTGTCCGCCTCGGGGGTGGGACCCTCGCCGTCGGAGTGGTTTGCCGTCCTGGGGGTGTGGGGGGTGGTGCTGGCGCTGGTGATCGGGGAGGGACTGGGTCGGCGGTTGGCAGGCCCGTTGCAGCGCCTCGTCGAGGCGGCGAGGAGCCTGGCCGAGGGGCGGGTGGTGGAGGATTTCCCGGAGGCGCGGGACGAGGACCTGGGGGCGCTGTCCCGCGGGTTCGCCACCATGGCCGAGCGGGTCCAGCGCCGCGAGGAGGAGGTTCGCCGGCAGCGGGACTTACTGGAAAGCGTGCTGGGCGCCTTGTCCGCGGCGGTGATCGTGGCGGGGGAGGATGGCCAGGTGCAGCTCGCCAACCCGGCGGCCCGCGCCCTGCTGGGCGATGCCGATGATCTGGCGCAGCTCGGCGAGCGCTTTGCGGTGTCACTTCAGGCGCGGGCCCGGCAGGCCCTGTCCGGTGAAGCCACCGCCGAGGTGGTGCGCCCGCCGGGCGGAACCGACCAGGCGTGGCGTATCCACACGGTGCCCCTGTCCGCGGCGCCGCCACGGCGAGTGGTGCTGGTGATGGAGGACCTCTCGGAGGTGGCGCGGGCCGAGCGCCTGGCCTCGCTGGCGGAGCTGGCGCGCATCGCCGCCCACGAGGTGAAGAATCCCCTGACGCCCATTCGTTTGTGGGCCGAGGAGTTACAGGTGGCGCTGGGGCGGGGGGACGAGGCCGTGAGGGAGGTGGCCACCCTGGCGGCGGAGCAGATCCTGGAGCGCGTCGAGCACCTGGCGGAGGTGGCGCAGGACTTCTCGCACCTGGTGGCGCTGGAGCACTGGGATGCGGAGCGGGTGGATGTGGGGCGGCTGGCCGAGGAGGTGGTGCGTGAGTACGCCCAGGTGCTGCGCCAGCGGGGGATCGTCGTGGAGGTGCGCGGGGATGACGGCGTCGAGGTGCTGGCCGACCGTCGCTGGTTGGCGAGGGCGTTGCGCCATTTGCTGGACAACAGCGCGCGAGCCATGGAGAAAGTGGCCGGAAGGATCGTCGTGGCCGCCGAGCGCGCCAGTCGGCAGGTGGTGCTGGCGGTGCGCGACGACGGCGGCGGGGTTCCCGAGGAGCACCTGGGGCGGCTCTTCGAGCCCCACTTCTCCACCAGGACCCAGGGCTCCGGGCTGGGGCTCGCGGTGGTGCGGCGAGTCGCCGAGCGCGCCGGTGGCCGGGCGGAGGCGCGCAACACGGGCGGAGGTCTGGAGGTCACTCTGGTTCTGCCCGCTGCCCCGATGGGAAGCGGGGGGGGTGGCGACGAGACACTGGTTTGCTAGCATGCCGGGCGTGGGAGCGAGGGTCGTATCCACTCTTGTCCTGGGCGGGTTGCTCGCTGCCGCGGCGGCGACGGCCCAGGAGCCCCGCGCCCTCGCCCACCGGGCCTGGCTGCTGGATGGGGTGCCGTCGCCGGAAACCCTGACGCTGGCGCGCGGACTGGGCGTCGATGGCCTTGTGCTGCCGCTGGGCAAGGTCGTCGTGACGGATCGCCGCTGCGATCTGGAGCTGGTTCCGACGGGTGCCACCGCGGCTCTGGCCGGGTGGCGGGTGAACGGGCTGGTGTGGGTGGAGGGAGAGGGGGAGGGCGCGGGGAATGCCGAGAGCTTCCTCGCCCAGGTTGCACCGGTGCGACGAGGACTGCCCGGGGGAGGGGCGGGGTTGGTGCTGGCGGCGCGCCGCTTTTTCCCCGGTCTGCCGCGCTTTGCCGCGGCGGTGGCGAGGACTGCCCGCGAACAGGTGGAACTGGTGTTGCCGGTCGCGGTTCTGGCCGAGCGGCTGCCGGCCCCGGGGTGGCCGGGGGTGCTGCCGGTGGCGGTGGTCTTCGGCAACCCCGAGGCGCTGGGGTGGCCGCCTTCCACCATTCACGACGATCTGGCGGCCCTGGAAGCCCTGGCTGCCCGAGCGGGTTCGTTCGTTGCTGCCATCGTGGTTCTGCCGCTGGCCGACCCGGATCCCAGGGGCGGGGCCTCGCTCGCTGCCCTCGCCAGCGGCCGGGTGGCCACCTATCGGCCCGGGGCGCGGGGGGACGAGTTCGTCCTCAAGCGCCCGGTGGAGTGGGGAAGCTCGACGCTCCCGGCCGGCTCGTCGGTGACCGTGCAGGTGGTCCAGAGCAGTCGCTACCACCGTGACCTGCGGTTGCTCCTGCGGCCCCAGCGGGGGGGGCTGGTGGGGTGGGACACGGTGGGTCTGCCGCGCCCCTCCCCCACGCTGGGGATGAGCTTCGAAGCCTTCGTCGATTATTTCCGGGGCGGCGTCCCGGACCCTCGCCCACTGGTGCACGGGAGCTGGAGCGGCTCCTACCTCGAGGTTTCGGTGATCAACGACTCCCCGCACGCCAGCGCCGTGGCGACCACGGCCAACTGGGTGGAGGTTCGCTTCGCCGGCGGCCAGGTGGCGGACGTGGACCCCGGCGACTTCAGCGGCTACGAATTTGGCCGGCTGGTGGGCGAGAGCTGGACCGCCACGGTTCCCGGCAACGCCAACGCCGTGCGCCTGTTCCTCACCTACCTGGGGCCCGAGGCGCGACTGGGGGGTGGCCGCATTCGTTTTGCCAGTCGACCTCAGGAGGTTTTCGGCCGGGTCTCGATCCGCCTGGGCGACGGCTCTGCTCGCACCCAGGAAGTGCGGCCGCTGCGCCCTTGACGGCGGGTCCGCGGTTTCTTTGGCAAGTGCTTTTTTCAGAACGACATGGCGTCGGTGGTGATGCGCACCACGGCGGCGGCGCCGGCCAGGCGCAATCCGTCGGCCGCCAGCCAGCCGCGCAGGGCGGTGTCGGCAACGTGGAGATGGGCGCAGGTGGCGGCGTCGTCATCGACGAGATCGGAGGGGCGCACCGACTGGGTGCTGCGGGCGAGGCGAATGCCGGCGTCGCGCAGGGCGGCGCGCACCCGCCGCTCCCCGACTGCCTCCTCGAGGGTGACGAAGAACGACGCGGCGTGGCCGAAGAACACGCCCGTTTCCACCGCCTGCAGGTGGAGCTCGACGTCGGGTAGCAAGTCGGCGGTTTGACGGGCGAGCTGCTCGAGCACGTTGCTGTGGGCCGGCGCCAGATCGAAGGCGAGCACCCCTGGCAGCAGACGTGGGGAGGCGGGGGCCAGCCCGGAAAGTCGGGCCGCCGCCTGCACCGCCAACTCCTCCACGGCTCCGCTGCCGAACCCGGAGGCGGAGCGAAACACGGTGACGTGGGCGCGGGCGGGGCGCAGGGGAGCCAGCGCCTGGAGCAGGCGCACGGGAGCCGCCAGGGCGGGGTCGAGCAGGTGGTACCAGCGGGGCTGGCCCCGGCGGCGCGGGGCGCGGTCCAGGACGGTGAGCGCCCGGTCGCCGGCGATACCTGGCTGACTGGCGTCCACCAGCGCCACCTCGGGATGTCGCGTCAGCCACTCCAGCAGCGAGGTGACGCGCGGGGGATCGAGGGGACGGCAGGCGATCACCGCGGCGCTGCCGGTCAGCTCGTCGAGGGACTCCAGCGGCGCGACGACGCTGGCTTGACTGCCGATCTCGGCGATGAGGTGTTCGTCGGCGCCGCTGGTGTGGAAGAGCCGCCAGCGCAGATCGGGAAACTCGGCGGCGAGGCCGTCGATGATGTCCCGGCCGAGCAGCGAGGTGGGGTCAAGGATGCTCAGCGTCTGGGTTTGCACTGGGCGTCTCCTCCAGGGACGGTGTGCCACTCCGGCGGCGGCGCCGCCGCACGCTTTCGATCGGCCCGGACAGCAGGTACACCACCGCCAGGGCTGCCAGGGTGGGCACCGGCCAGACGGCGATCACCGCCAGCACCAGCGCCATGAGAAAGAAGGCGGTGGCCGGGAAGCGGCGGCGCAGGTTCAGGTCCTTGTAGGAGCGATAGGGGATGGTCGACACCATGAGGAAGGAGATGGTGAGCACGAACGCCCACACGGCGATGGTCACCGGTCGGTTGACCACCGGTTCCGGGGCGACGAGCACCATCATGGTGAGGGCACCGGCACCCCCGGGAATGGGCAGGCCGGTGAAGCGGGAGGAGTCCTCCAGGGCCGATTTCACGTTGAAGCGCGCCAGGCGCACGGAACCGGCGACGAGGAAGAGGAATCCCGCCATCCATCCCCACCGTCCCATGCCCCACAGCCCCCACTGGTAGACCAGGACAGCCGGAGCAACCCCGAAGCTCACCACGTCGGCGAGGGAGTCGTACTCCTTGCCGAACTCGGAGGTCACCTTGGCCAGGCGGGCCACCCGCCCGTCCAGGCCGTCCAGCACCCCGGCCAGGAGGACCAGCCAGGCGGCGGTCTCGATACGGCCGTTGAGCGAGAAGAGGATCGAGGTGAACCCGGCCAGCATGTTGCCGACGGTGAACAGGGTGGGAATGATGTAGATGCCGCGCCGCAGCGACTCGGCGCGGGGGCGGGAGGGGCGGCGGAAGCGATGGGCGCGGGGGGCGATCATGGCCGCGGGAAGTGGGCCACCACCGTCACGCCGGCCCGGCATCGCTGGTTCACCCCGACCACGATTCGAGCCTCGGCGGGCAGGAAGAGATCGACTCGGGACGAAAACTTGATGAGGCCCACCCGCTGCCCGCGCTCCACCTCGTCACCAGTTGTGAGGTCGCACACCACCCGGCGCGCCAGAGACCCGGCGATCTGCTTGTAGGCCACGTTCCCCAGCTTCCCCTCCAGGCGGACGAAGGCGTGTTCGTTGAGGTCCGAAGCCTTGTCGCGGAAGGCCGGCAGCTTGGCCCCCGGCGACCAGCGGGCCTCGGCCACCCGCCCGGAGATGGGCGCGCGGTTGACGTGGACGTTCAAGGGCGACATGAAGATGGAAACCTGGTGCGGCAACCCCGCCGCGGCCAGGGCCGGTGGAGCGCCGGTGACGGCAATCACCTTGCCGTCGGCGGGGGCCAGGATGGCGTGCTCCGGGGCATCCGAATGACGCGGCGGGTTGCGAAAGAAGCTGACGCAAAAGACGGCGACCGCCCAGGCAGCAATGGCGATGGCGGGGTAGCCGAACAGCCAGGCCAGCAGCCCGGCCACAGCAGGAACCAGCACGAAGGGGTACCCTTCGGGGGCAAAGGGGAGGAGGGAATCCTTCACTGCGATTGGGCGCGCCGGACGCTCTCCATGCGATCCTTGAGCTGGAGTTTCTCCTTCTTCAAGCGTTTCACTTCCTGTTCCTCTTCCAGTGTCAGCCATCCCTTGGCTTTGAGCTCTTCAAGGCGGCGCTCGCGCGCCTGATGCTCCTCGAAGAGCTGCTGCAGCTCCGGCTCCGTCGGAGCGTGCTGCTCCCTCCGGTCGGGGGTCGACGTCATGGGCACCTCCCCTGGGGTTTTCTGCATCCTCATCGATCCTACCACACCGGCGGGGATCCAGACACCGTTTGCCGCCCGCCGTGACAGTTCCCGGCGCCGCCTTCGCCACGGCGACCTCGAGCGCCAGCCCCGGCGGTCGTGGGACACTGTCCCGGGACGATGGACGAGCTGCGCTTCGGGTGCGACGCCATGCTGGGGACGCTGGCCCGCTGGCTGCGCTTCGCCGGTTTCGACGTGCTCTTCGACCCGGGGTTGGGAGATGCCGAACTCGAGGCCGTCTGCCGCCTCGAGGGGCGATGGCTGCTGTCCCGGGACCGCGTGCTGGTGTCGATGACCGGCCCCCGGGCGCTGCTGGTGGAGGGCGACGACCTCGCCGGGCAGGTCGCCCAGCTGCGCCGCCGCCTGCCCCTCGCCGTCGATCCGGTGCGCTTTTTCTCCCGCTGTTCGCGCTGCAACGGGGTGCTCGCGGATGCGTCCCGGGGTGCGGTCGCCGACCTGGTGCCGCCCTACGTGGCGGCCCACGCCGAGCGCTTTTCCCGCTGTCGAGGATGCGGCCAGGTGTACTGGCCGGGAACGCACCACGCCCGCATCGCCCGGCGTCTGGCCGAACTGTTCGTGGCGCCCGTAGGCGGAGCGGCTAGGGAGCGGTGAGTACCGCCGCCACCGCCGACCCGCCGCCCGCCAGGGCGGTCACCAGGGCGGTGCGCGGAGGGTGAGACAGTCCAGGGAACCCCAGGGTGGCCAGGTGCGGGGGGGGTGGCCAGGCGATGGGCGCACCCCCCAGGGCGAGCACCGCCACCAGGGCGCGCAGGGCGCTGGAGAACGCCCCCTCGCCCAGGCGGTCAGTGACCGCCATGGCCGCCGGCCGTCGCTGGCCCAGGGCGCTAGCGAGGGCCTCCGTCTCCAGCCGCGCCAGGCGCGGCGCTCCCGAGTGCAGACTGAGGAGAAGGTCGACGTCCCTGGTGGCGGCGCCGGAGTGCTCCAGCGCCAGCATGATGGCGCGGGCCAGGGGTTCGCCCGAGGACGGGTAGAGGTGCGTGGCGGTGGGGACAGCGGCGGCCCCCCAGCCGGCCAGTCGGGCCAGCGGGGCGTCGCCGGGGCTCGAGGAGAGCAGGAGAACGGCGGCGCCCTCCCCCAGGATGGCACCGGGTCCACTGGCGCTACGGCGGGTAAAACGCAGGCGATGGTAGGCCTCGGCGTTGAGCCACTGCGCCTCATCCACACCACAGGCCAGCACCGCTGCCGCGCGCCGCCGCCCCAGCAGGCGCCCCGCCTCCACCACGGCGCGCAGCCCGCCCGCCTGCTTCTCGGCGAAGGTCAGGTTGGGGCCGCCGAACTTCTCCAGGATGGCAAGCTGGCTCGCCGGAGCGTTGGCCACGGTGGAGGGGAACTGCATCGGCGGCGCTTCCTCGGGGGAGGCCAGGAAGACCGCCTTCAACACCTCGACCAGGGCCTCGGTGCCGGCGTTGGCGGTCCCGGCGGTCACCCCCACCTCGTCCCGGGGCCAGGGGAAGGGCTCGCCGACGGTGCCGAGGGCCTCCCGGGCGGCGACGGCCAGCAGCCGGGCCGGCCGGTCCAGTCGGCGGGCCACCATGGGCGGCAGGTGCCCCTGGGTGGAGAAGTCGCGGCACACGGCCACGGGCAGGGGCGGCGCGTCGGGACGCTCCAGGCTCAGGGTGGCCTGCCAGTCGGCTCGGGCCAGCGCCGACGCCAGCGCCGGTATCCCTGTGCCGGCGGCAGTGACCACGCCAACGGCGCGGACGTACACGTCGCCGTTCACGCCACCTTCCCCAGGACGAGAGCGGCGGAGTTACCCCCAAAGGCGAAGGAGGACGACAACGCCACGCGGATGGGCCAGGGACGGCCCGCGCCGGGGACGGCATCCACCGGGCAGGCGGGGTCGGGCTCGGCGAAGCCGGCGGTGGGTGGCACCATGGCCCGAGCCACCGCCAGGGCGGTGATCGCCGCCTCGATGCCGCCGGCGCCGCACAGACAGTGGCCCAGGGCGCCCTTGACCGACGACACCGCGATGCGGGCCAGATGCTCCGCGAACACCCGGACGTAGGCGGCCACCTCGGCGGGGTCGTTCTGCTCCGTGGCGGTGCCGTGGGCGTTGATGTAGTCCACCTGATCTGGGGTCACGCCGGCGTCGGCCAGGGCGGCGCGCACGGTGCGCTCCCAGGCGGCTCCGGAGGCATCCGGCTGGGTCATGTGGAAGGCGTCGGCGGTGACCCCGTACCCCAGCACCCGGGCGTAGGGCCGCGCCCCGCGCGCCCGCGCCCGTTCGGCACTCTCCAGGATCAGCACCGCCGCGCCCTCCCCCAGGTTCAGGCCCTTGCGGCGCCGGTCAAAGGGCTTGGCCGGCTCGGCGTCCACCGCCCGCAGGGAGTTGAACCCGGCGAAGGTGAGGCGACACAGCCCGTCGGCCCCCCCTGCCAGCGCCACCTCGGTTTCCCCGTGGGCCACCATCTCGGCGGCCAGCCCCACCGCCACGGTGGAGGAGGAACAGGCGGTGGTCACCGTCACCCGCGGTCCGGCCAGGGAGAACGCCTCGGCCACCCGGTCGGTGGAGGCATCCTGGGGTACCTCCAGGAACTCGTTCAGGGCGCGGGTGCGGTGGCCGTGGCGCAGTCGCCGGCGCAGGAACTCCTCCGCCTCGAACAACCCCGCCGAGCCGCCGCCGAACACCACCCCCCACGGGTGCTTCACCCCCGCCTGGATGGGCAGGCCGGCGTCGGTGAGGGCCTCCGCGGCGGCGGCGATCCCCAGCCGGGAGGTGCGGGAGGCGTGCCGCAGCGCCGCCGCCGCCACCGACGGCAGGGTAAGGCAGGAGTCGTCCACCTGGGCCGCCAGGTGGGTGCGGTAGCCGGTGGTGTCGAACAGGCGCAGCGGAGCGACACCGCTCTCGCCCCGGAGGAGGCGGCTCCAGGTGGTTTCGCGGTCGCAACCGAGGGCGGTGACGAGGCCGATGCCGGTGATCCAGACCTCAGCCATGGGCGGTCAGTATAGTCGACGTGCGGGGCGGTCCTTCCGTGCCCGATTCTCCCGGCGAAGCGGCGATTGTGTATCATCGTTCAACTTCGAAAGGAGAACGGAATGCTCAAGGAATTTCGCGAGTTTGCGATGCGCGGTAACGTCGTGGACATGGCGGTGGGGATCATCATCGGGGGGGCGTTCGGCAAGATCGTCTCCTCCATGGTGAACGACGTTCTCATGCCGCCGTTGGGCCTGCTGGTGGGGGGGATGGACTTCACCAAGTTCGCGCTCACCCTCAAGGAGGCGGCCGGTGACGTGCCAGCGGTGACCTTGAGGTACGGACAGTTCATCCAGAATGCCGTCGACTTCCTCATCGTCGCCTTCGCCATCTTCCTGCTCATCAAGGGGATGAACCGCCTGCGGCGGAAGGCGGAGGAAGCTCCGGCAGCTCCGCCGGCGCCTCCGAAGCAGGAAGTGCTGCTGGAGGAGATCCGCGATCTCTTGAAATCGCGCGGGTAGGTCGCGGCTCAAGACGCCGCCCCGACCGACACCCACCGGGTCGGGGCCTACCCGGAGGTTCGGGGCCCGACCCCCAGGGCCATCGCCGGCGGGCAGCGACGTGCGCGCGGGTGTAGGATGCGCCCTTGTGGCGGGTGCCTCGCGAATCTCGCTGGCGGCGGCGTACGGACTGATCTCCTTCATCTGGGGCTCCACCTACCTGGCCATCAAGGTGGGGCTGGAGAGCTTCGACCCCTTCTTCTTCGCGGGCATCCGCTACGCGCTGGCCACCGGGCTGGCCTACGTCTGGGCGCGCTGGCGCGCCGTCGGGTTTCCCGGCCCCCTGCGCCACTGGCTGCCCGCCTTCGCGGTGGGAGTGCTGTTCATCGGCGTCTGCAACGGCGCCATCTTCTGGGCCGAGACGCGGCTGGACTCCGCCTACACGGCGCTGCTCATCACCGTCAATCCGGTGTGGGCGGCACTGCTCACCCCCCTCTACCCCGGGGAAACGCGCCTCAGGCTCGGGGGGTGGGTGGGGGTGATCCTGGGCTTTCTCGGGACGACGATTCTGCTGGCGCCGTGGCGGGCGGTCACGCCGGAGCTTGCGGCGGCGCTGGTGGTGGTGACCTCGGCCCTCATCTGGGCGGCCACGGCGCTGGGGGTGCGGCGTATCCGGGAGCGGTACGACCCGCTGGCGCTCACCGTTGCCCAGATGGCCTCCGGGGCAGTGGTGCTGATGATCGTGGCGGCACTGCGCGGCCAGGCGATGGTGGGGCCCCTCACCTGGCGCGCCGCGGCGGCGCTGGCCTATCTGGTGGTGTTCGGGTCGCTGGTGGCGTTTTCGGCCTACTTCTTTCTGCTCCGCCACATGGACGCCACCCGGGTGGCCAGCTCCACCTACATCAACCCGGTGGTGGCCATGGTGCTGGGGGTGGTGCTGCTGGACGAGGTGATCACCTGGTACATGGGGGTCGGCATCGCCGTGGTACTGGCCGGGGTGTGGCTGGTGATGCGGCGGGGCAAGGACTAGAGTTTCGGAATCGGAGGAGACCATGAACGACGGCAGCAGGCGACGGCACTCCCGGGCCATTCACGCTGGTTTCGACCCCCTGGAGCACCGCGGGGCGGTGTCGGTGCCCATTTACCAGTCTTCTACCTTTGCCTTCCCCTCCGCCGAGGAGGGGGCGCGGCGGTTCGAGGGCAGCTCGGGCGGACTGATCTACACCCGTCTGGGTAACCCCACCATCGCGGCGCTGGAGGAGTGCGTGGCGGCGCTGGAGGGAGGCGTCGGGGCGGTGGGCACGGCGGCGGGGATGGCGGCGGTGGCGGCGACGGTCCTCGCCCTGGTGGATGCCGGCCAGCACGTGGCGGGCACCCACCCCCTGTACGGGCCATCCCGGGGCCTGCTGGAAAAACACCTGGCGCGCTTCGGCGTCACCTCGACCTTCGTTCCGGCGGGAGACGGCCAGGCGTTGCGGGCCGCCCTGCGCCCCGACACGCGGCTGGTGTTCGTGGAGACCCCAGCCAACCCCACCCTGGACCTGGTGAACCTGGAGGAAGCGGCCGACCTGGCCCACCGCCACGGGGCCCGGCTGGTGGTGGACAACACCTTCGCCAGCCCCCACCTGCAGCGCCCCCTCGAACACGGCGCCGACGTCGTCCTGCACTCCATGACCAAGTTCCTGAACGGCCACTCGGACGTGGTGGCCGGGATCGTGGTGGCGCGGGAGGAGGGGGTGCTGGCGCGGCTGCGCGACGTGGTGCAGGCGTTCGGCTTCAACATGGACCCCCACCAGGCGTGGCTGGTACTGCGTGGCGTGCGCACCCTGGGAATGCGGGTGGAACGGGCGCAGGCCAACGCCATGACCATCGCGCCCTGGCTGGAGCGCCACCCGATGGTGAAGTGGGTGCGCTACCCCGGCCTGCCCTCCCACCCCCAGCACGAGCTGGCCCGCCGGCAGATGGACGGCCCCGGGGCGATGATCGCCTTCGAGCTGCACGGCGGCGTGGAGGCCGGACGCCGCCTGATGAACGCCGTCCGGCTCATCACCCTGGCGGTGTCGCTGGGCGGCATCGAGTCGCTCATCGAGCACCCCGCCTCCATGACCCACCGCTCGGTGGGGGAGGAGGAGCGGCGCCGGCAGGGGATTACCCCGGGCCTCGTCCGCCTGGCGGTGGGGTGCGAGGACGTGGAAGACCTCCTGGCCGACCTGGAGCAGGCGCTCGCCCGAGCCGCCTCGCCGTGAACTGCGGGTACCAGGTACAGCCATCGTGGCGATCTTGAGTCGGGCACTGCGGTGCCCCTGTCCGTGCCCGTGCCTGTGCCCCTGGGTGCGCGGGCCTCCGGCCCGCCTTCACGGCCGGTGCGATTTGCCTCGGCCGGCCCGGTGTCCGTGCCCGTGCCCGTGTCGGTGCCCGTGTCGGTGTCGGTCCCCGGGTCAGCGGGGGTGGGTCATCCGCCACAGCATCGCCCGAACCTCATCGAGCTGCGCCAGCACCCGGGCGGCGGCGGAGCGGTCGATGGCCCCGGCGTCGACCAGCAGCGTGAGGTGCACCTCGAGCTCCCGGGCCGAACCGTAGGCCACCCGCCAGTGGTACAGGCGGTCCTGACCGGAGCGGCCCTGACCCTCGGCGACGTTGGCGGGGATCGATGCCGCCGCGCGGATCACCTGCTCGGCGATGGGCTTGAAGGGGGGCTTCAAGGCCACGGCGAGGGCGAGGGCCCCGGCGGCGGCCTCGAGGGCCCGGGCCTGGGCGGGTGGGAGAGGGCGAGGGGGTGTGGCGTGCATGGTTTCCTCCCGTTCGTTCATGAAGGCCCACCAGCCGCCGGGGAG